>Ga0209085_1001014_pt1 | contig 18393 bp, 20 predicted proteins | sample C_131016_EF_Meta_FD_187310 | JGI IMG/M metagenome (GOLD analysis project Ga0209085, IMG submission 187310) | Freshwater microbial communities from Lake Croche, Canada to study carbon cycling - C_131016_EF_MetaG (SPAdes) (version 2) | ecosystem: Environmental > Aquatic > Freshwater > Lake...
TTTTGGCGATCGACATTTGGTAACAGCCAGGGCCATTTGAACTACGAGCTAGACATTCAACAATACTTATTTTATTATTTATTTTTAAGTCTTTTGTTGAAAAATACTAGAACCAAGCAGATTAGATTTTAAAATTTCACTGTCCATGTTGACTTCTGTCTAAGTTATACATCAGATGCGTTAATATATGATCTCATTTTCTACTGCGACAAATAATTAACAAAAAATCACGACATTTAATTCGCAAATTCACATTATAACATTATCCATAATATTGATATAAGTTTATATCACGCATAGATTGATATACATTGACATCGTAGTTTGCATGAGGTATGGTGCATAAACACTATGTAAGTTAATTCAGGGGTAAAATTATGCAGAAAATATGTTATAAATGCAAGCACCTCATTATTGAACATGCTACTATTAAACATGGCTTGCACGCAGAATGTTATAAGGATTTATTTGATCCAACCTATGACAGTTCTAAACTAAATGATAGAGATATTGAAGAGTTTAGCAATATAACTCCTAGAGAAACTAATCTAGAAATTCGGTCTTCGAAATCCAATATAAATTCTAGTTTCTTTCAAGGAACTTTTAAGAAATACTCCGGAAGTGTTTACGGTAGAGAGTACATACTTAAAACTCGAACAAATGAATATAATGAATTGCCTAAGTCTGAGTATCTTTGTAACCAGATTGCAGAATATTTAAATTTAGACATAGCACGATACTATTTAATAAAATACCCGGAACAAAATGACTGCTTTGTAACTTATAACTTTATGCAAGATTATATAGGTTGTAATTTGGTTCATATTTATCATTTTATTAAGGCGAATGAAGAGTTTAATATTGAAAATCTTTTTAAAATTATAGAAGAAAAAACTGGAAAATATGCTGAGTTGGTAAAATTCATTAAATTATGCCTTTTTGATGCTCTTATAGGTAATCATGATAGGCATGGTAGAAATATTGGATTTATTCAATCTGCGTCAAATTATACATTATCTCCATGTTATGATAATCCTTCATACTTAGCTATTGCAGATGGGGATTTTCTTGGAACAGATCTTAGCCCTAAAGGAAAAATATATACTTCCACAACTAAAGAGCCAGGCGTACCTGATTATGTAAATGAATTTATTCGTTTGGGCTATAAAGCAGAGGTTTATGATTTTTTTAAGACAATAGACTTAAAAAAAATACAAAATCTTGTTGAGGACTCCTTCATATCTCAAAAGCGTAAGCAAGCATTCATTAACCTAATAACCAAAAGATATATGGAGTTTGAAGATGCCATTTAATATGATTTTTCAGCATAATAAAATTAAAGCAATCTTAGTATATTTGGAGCTCAAAACTACACGGGAACTTGTAGGTAAACTTGAGTATAAAAATAAGAAATATTGCTTCTCTTACGATAAAAGATATTTAGAGTTTAAAAAAGCTTTGCCCATTGGACCAGAGTTACCTTTAACTAAGCTTTATTTTGAGTCTGAGGAGCTATTTCCTTCGTTTGTAGACAGAATACCTTCTAAACATAATCCGGCTTATGCTGATTATTGTGCTGAATTTAGTATTGATGTTGATGAAGAAAATCAGTTGATTTTGTTAGCTACAATAGGAAGGAAAGGGCCATCATCTTTTATATTTGAGCCAGAATATAATAGTTTTACTGCAAACGATTTAAAGAGCTTTAGGCAAGAACTGGGGTTAACAACTAGAGATTTTGCTGAATGTTTTGGGATTACTCAAGCTACAATAGTACGTATTGAGAATGGTCAAACAAGTGGTAGTGAAGTTTTAAAGTTACTGGAGATTTTTTATCTTTTTCCTCATGTTGCACAATACTACATCAAAAAGTATGCTAATAAATTGCACTATAAAATAGAAGAAAGAATTATGACTAAATGTTGGACAGATATACTAACCACAGATGAATATATGTTTAGTCAGGAAGTGGCTAAAGAATTAAAAGAAGTTACTTGGACAAAAGACATACTTAATAATACTAAAATCAAAAATGCTTTAGAGATAGATGTACATTCTGATTTATATGATATTAGAGAGGCTAAGGCAGATTTATTTGAGCTTAGATTTGCATTTGCTATTCATAATACAGGTTTAACAGCACAATATGAGTATAAAACAGGACAAGATGGTAGCTCAGTAGATTTTTTTGTACATGATCCTAGCACACAGAGAAAATGGTTATTTGAGCTTACTAGTTTGAGTATTAGTAACGCTGTAAAAGAAAATACTTTTCAAAATGGGCATTTTACAACCTATTTATCAAACTCATACCATGATAAAAATTCACCTGAAGTAAGGGATATAATTAAAGCACAAAATGCAATATTTAGTAAAATATGTGACGAAGCTGGGAATCTAATTAAGTTTCCTGAGCCTAGCCCAAATTGCTATAATATCATAGTAGTGGATATGCGTAGCTTTAATGCAGGAATATCTGATTTTAATGATTACAAACTAATTGCTTATGGCAATAAAGAAGTTAATGAACATTATTGGCAATACTGGGTTGATCAAAATGATCAAAAAGCAGGAATAAAAGGGGTCTTTGATAAGGATCATCCTGATCTGCGTAGCAAATGCCTACAAGAAAAAATACATGCAATAGTTTTTATTAAAGAAAAAAGATATTTTGCTGGTGAAATGAATAATAATAACAAAAGCAATGATTGTAGGGTAAAATTCCTGATTAACCCAAAGCTTATCAAAAATGGTGAAGAAAAAGGATTATGGCCTTTTTTTGTGATTAAATGCTTATAATCTTTATAGAGACAATTTTTGAGCTACTTTATACAGTATATGTGAAGATTGCCCCTTGCACTTCTTGTTAAAGCCATATCATGCGAATTTTGTTGCACCTATCTAGTCGAGATGCACTTCTTTTTAGGATTCAGAGCATCGACTATGTAAATCTTCTTAAGCGCTACCTAAAAATATTTTTGATCTACTTAAACTAAACCTAATTGTAGAGAATAATTCGACGAAAACGTTCATTTTAAAAATAGAAATAATAATTATAAAGTGCTTATCAATATCGTAACAAATATTATATTACTTATAACGATATGTGGTTTTCTTTGAATAGTCAATTTTACGCTAAATTTATGACTTATATTCATTAAATTATTGGGGAGTCTATTATGAGTAAAACAGTAACATGTTTAAGAGTGTCAACTATTGATCAAGATATTGAAAAAAACAAAGCTGCCATTTTAAATTTAGCAAATGGAAAGAACTTGAGTAAAGTGCACATTACCTAAGTGCAAAGTAAATTTTATCAAAAATCCCAATGGGTATCTATGGTAAAAGATTGATTTCATAGTAGCTTCATAGTATATTTCTTATAAAAATAGCTTATATAATAAAGCAGTAGGTTAAACAATGTTACGTGATGAATTACACTTAAAAAAACATGAGATTGAATCTCTAGCTGCTTCATTTGGAGCCAAGAATTTAAGAATCTTTGGTTCAGTGGCGAGAGGCACAGAACGTGATGATAGCGATATAGATTTTTTGGTAAGCTTTCCCAAGGGCTATGATTTATTTATTCAACGCCTGCCATTACAACAAGCGCTTAATGTCTTAACAGCAAGAACTATTGACCTTCTACCTGAACATGAAATTAATAGGCATTTGCGTGATAGCATAATAAAAGAAGCAAAGCCTTTATGACTCAGAAAAGTGATTGGACGTTTTATGCTCTTCCTCCAATGACGTTGGTTGAAAGAAGCATGATAAACCCTGAAAGTCTAACCACAGATGAATATCAGCAAGTAATGTGTTTTCAGCTGTTTTAACTGTGCTTCAAGATTATTTTGATTTATAATTTATAATAATTTGCAGAAGTGGCTTGTAGAATAAAAATAAATTTTATAAACTTTCTGCGTTAAATAAATAGTAAGGTATATGCTGCTCAAGAAAACCAACGTAGCTTCGATTGCTCCAGGAAATTTGTACAGGCATGAAGGGCAGTTGGAATATTTTAAGCATAATTTACTGGATTTGCAGAACGAACTTGAAGATGAGTTGCGTCTAACTAGAAAGTATCTCAAGCAAGAAGATTTAAATGATGCTGACTTATATGATCGTGCGAGCAGGGAAATTAACCTCGCAAGTGAGCTTAGCAAAAAAAACAGAAGAACTTGATCTATAAAATTGACCAGGCATTGGAAAGCATGGAGCAGGGGGCATATGAGTTTTGTATTGAAACAGAGGAGTCAATTGGTGTCGAGCGTTTAGAAGTGTAAGAAAGGCGTGAAAAACATAAAGGCTTGTTGTAAAAAGTAAAATGGCCATGGGGCGTGATGGTGAGGGTAAAACTTTTGCCTATTTAAAAAAGTTGATATGATCCTGTGCTGAATGCTTTACAGCAGTGGTGATAAATCCATTACTGGATGTCCGGCAAACTCATCTTATAAGCTTCTGGACAATTTTCCTTAAAGTTCTATCATTATAACAGTGCCGAGTTTACGTTTTATCCACAAAATACTATCTTAAAATGATTAGTGAATGTAGTTTTCAGTAATTAATATGATAAAAAAGAGGTCTAGCTATGATAAATGAGATGACAGAAATGCCTGTTGAAGGGTTGCTAGAATTACCAGATTGTGCTCCAACAAAAGTATTGCCACAAGATTTAGGAAACGCAATAATTGGAAAAGAGATACAAAAACATTATGCAAGCACCTTATTAGAAATAAAGGATAATGAGGTTATTGTGCCTGAGTTATTTGCAAAAGAATCAAATAATGAGATTTTACTAATGAAAGCGGAGTTTGTCCGTAAAGTTATAGGTCTCTTAAGTGAGAATGATATATGTGATAAAATAGGAATAAAATTTATAGCAAGAGCATATGCTGATGCTTGTTCAATTGATAATAATGAGTTCTGGACAGAGCTTTGTAAAGAGATAAAAAAATCAAAATCAGCTGTAGCAAAGTTAGCTATTCTCTACGATTATACATATAAAACAACACATTTATAGACATTGTATTCTCCAATAGTACCATTGAGAGTTGTAACTAGATATTCTCTATGCTCTACTCTTAATTGCAGGCACTATTGATATGTCTGAAGATTGCGCATAGCGCTGATCATAATATTGTAGAGCTGAATTAATTGTTTTTGCATTTCTATAATTAACCTCCGCTCCTGCATTGATCGCTTCCTTTATTATGCCAATGTCGCAAAGTTGAGCGCCTTTTATAAATTTTTCATTTTGAGCTAGTATTTTGTTATAAAAAGACATAAAATCCATGCTATATGAAAATAGTTATAAATTATAAATCAAAATAATCTTGAAGCACAGTTAAAACAGCTGAAAACCCATTACTTGCTGATATTCATCTGTGGTTAGACTTTTAGGGTTTATCATGCTTCTTTCGACCAACGTCATTGGAGGAATTGAAGTGCTTGTAATAGCTAAAGTTGACGAAATTTGTAAAGTCATAATGATAGCTTTTTATACATAGTAACTTAATTCATTTTTCTTTTTGGCAAAGATAATTCTTCTGTTAATACTTTAATTGCTAACTCAATGTCATCCGTAAGCATAATATTCTCTATTGTATTTTTGCTTATGTAATCAGCCATTTCTAAAGAGTCTTGGTTGATTTTAGAAAGTTTTTTCAGCACCTGAGTTAATTTTAACACTTCTTGTTTTTCAAAATTATTTTTAACTTCCTCATTCCACTTAAAAACTTGTTCTTCATATAATGCAATATATTCTCTTTGCTCAGTTAAAACTTTTTTCATTCTATTAACAAGTTCATTATTCATGCTACCGGGTTTTTCTTTGGCTTTTTTAAATATTTTATATTGCTTTTGAGCATCATTTAATTGATTAAGTATATACTTGCCTATCGTGCCCATATCCTTAATCGGATACCATATTCTTTCATTAGCCATAGATTTAAATCCATATAAAATTATTCTAATATATTATCTATATATTTCTTTAATATCAATACTTGCTATCTAGCGTCAAGTAAATATTCTGTCTATAATCAAGTTACTTTGGATTTTTATTAGGAAGGTTCATATTGATTAGGACTTATAGTGCTGTGCCATCAATCTTCGTATATATTAAAATATTCACTGGATAAATGCAAAGTTTCATTTTTCTCCTCTAACTGGCGTAGGAATGTTTCAATTCGTTCTGCTAAAGGTCTTTCGATTGTAGAAATAATAGCCTCTTCATGACTTTTTACTTGCAGTTCAATAGCTTTATATACAGACTCCTGGAATGCTTTAATACAGTCATAGATTTCTTGTTCAGGAGTGTTATTAAAATGTTGCATAACTACCGATCCTTAATTTAGTTAGTTTAACTAATAATATTCGATTTAACCCGATATTTCAATATCAGAAATAGAAGGGAAATGGCCATATTGATATTAGTTCTTTGTATTAATCCTTTGTTAATCTTTTTGTGCGAGGATTGTACTCAAGTTAAGTTAGTATAATTAAGTACTGAATTTTTTAATGAGGAGGGCGTTATGTCTAAAGAAAAAATGAATATTAGTTTAGAGGTTAATATAGCCTTAGTAAAAGCTGGGGTAAAAACACAAATATTGCAAAATGATATTGTACAGCAATTAAGCACATTAGAAAGAGGGGATAAGGTAATAATTACAAAATTATTTATTGAGGCAATTGCTCAATATGTTAAAGTCAATAAATTGACGAATTTCTCATTTGATAATCTTAATGCAGTTATGGAGAAGCAGGGAATTTCTATGGTTCTATCGCAAGCTTTTTATATTTGTAAGTTATTGTCAATTAGGCAGCAAATTAAGAAGCTAAAGCATCAAACTATTTTTAGGCTAGTAAAAGTTTATTAAATTTGAGTTGTCTTTTTTGGTGTTGTTAGATTAGTTTTTTGTGATCCTACTCGTTGCGAGTTAAAGGATTTTTGAGAGATTTAATTTTTACTTTATAAGTTATTGTTACAATTTTCAAAATATTTGAAAGAATTTGGATAATTTTTCTGAAAAGTGAGCATTTTTTACAAATCTTAGGTGTAACTTCCCCAGGCTTTAAAAAATGTTCTAACTAAAATTGATGATGTTGTGCGGAAAATATTGTAACCTGCAAGGAGTAGAACATATAAATACTCAACTTATATTTTTACTATATTGTATTTCATCCTTAGATTTTTTTACAAATTAACTTGACAGTGCCCTTTGCCTTATTCAGTTAATAAACTATTCAATGTTTGAGCAAATTCTTTGGAATTTGTAATTTTCTGTCCTTCAATAATACAAGCTTCATAAAACATCATCTCAATTAATCCTTGAGCTTTACTTTTACCACTTTCATCATCAGAGCTTGACATTATTATTTTCTTTATCTTATCTATTACAGGATGAATCGTATTTATCTCTAAAGTTTTCATTGAATTAGAGTTTACTAGTTTATCTCTCAACATTGATTGGATATTAAATCCCATTCCATCATCTGAATCTGATAAGCACACAGGAACATCTATTAACTTTTTAGATATTTTTATATCTTTAACTTTATTACCTAATATTTCTTTAAATTTATCAATTAATTTATCCTCACTTTCGTCCTCTATTTCTCCTTCAATAACATCGTCCTTTTTATCATCTCTTTTAATTTTGTTCAAGTCAATGTCTGAGCTAGTTATTGATTTAAATTGTTTATCTTTATATTCCCTTACACTACTTATCCAAAGATTGTCTATCCTGTCTGTTAATAACAAGACTTCAATGTCATTCTTTTTAAAACCTTCTAGTTGGGGATTGTTTTTCAAACTCTCTAAATTATCACCTATGTAGTAATATATCTTATCTTGTCCATCTTTTATATTATCTATATACTGATTTAGACTAATTAAATTATCTTCTGACCTAGTACTATAGAATCTGCATAGTTTTAGTATTTGATCTTTGCTATCAACTTCCTGATCAAAATACAAACCCTCTTTTAAAACCGATCCAAAATTCTGCCAAAACTTATTATAATCATCTTTGTTTTGAGCCTTATCAAAGGCTGATAAAACTTTCTTAGTTACTGATTTTCTTATTGTTAATATGTTTTGGTTGTTTTGAAGAGTTTCTCTACTAATATTTAATGGAATATCTTCTGAATCTATTACACCAGATAAAAACCTCAAATAATTGGGTACAATATCTCTTACCTCATCGCTAATAAAGACTCTTTTTATATATAGCTTTAAATGTGGCTTATAATCTTGATATAAAATGTTATGTATTGGAGAGTCTGGTATGAATAATAAACTTGTATAACCTACATTACCTTCAACTTTATTTCTTATGGTAAGCCATGGTTTACCATATTGTTTGGATACGCTCCTATAAAACTCTGTTTCTTGTTCTTGGGTTACTTCTGATTTAGATCTTGTCCATATAGCCGATCCTTCATTAACTAAAGATTCTTTTTTTTCATTATTAATAAAATTTATTGGAAAAGAAATATGATCAGAATATTTCTTAATTATTTCTCTGATTTTATAATCTTCCAGTAAATCTGTTTCATCTTTCTTAATATTTAATTCTACTGTAGTACCTCTAGGTAACTTTTCGTTATGTTGAGATAATGAGTATTTACCAGAGCCATCGGATTCCCATACATATGTTTTCTTAGTACCAGCTTTAGTTGAATATATAGTTACTTTATCTGCAACCATAAAAGTCGAATAAAACCCTATACCAAATTGTCCTATTAGGGTACCTACATCTTTTTTATTATCTTTAAGGTTTTCAATGAATTTTTCCGTACCTGAATTTGCTATTGTACCGATATTATTAATAAGATCTTTTTCATTCATTCCAATACCATTATCTGATACGGTAATGGTGTTTTTATCTTTATCAACTTTTACAATAATCTTTAGGTCATGATCTTCAGATAAAAGGTCAGGATCTTTGAGAGCATTATATCTTAATTTATCACAAGCATCAGAAGCATTAGATATTAATTCTCTTAAAAAGACCTCCTTGTTTGTATATACACTCTTAGCCATTAATTGCAATATCTTACAAACATTTGTATCAAAATTTAGAATTTTTCTATCGCTTTTTGTTTTACTACTCACAAACTACCTCTTTGATTATTATAATTAACAGCTTATTCTTTAGTTACTTGCGTCAAAAAATTAAGAAAACAGCCTCATTATAATTATTAAACTTATCATAATTTTCTCTATATTGTTTATTCAAAGCTAGAAAAAACAGAGTATAAAACAACTATTTCTAACAATAATAACAAAACAACGCAAACACAGATTTTGTATCTTTACAGATACTACAACATTTAAGTTAAATGCAACATAATTTTTTTCTTTGTCAATGCAATTTTGAAATAGGCTTTTTTTAGTCAAATAATTATGGATGTGATCAAAGCTAAAAAATAAGTGCACTTTGGTATTTTTATTCATTAGCAAGAAATGCATCAAATGGCTTTAACCCAAGAACAAGAGTTAAATTTAGCATTCCTGCATCTAATTGTCCTAAATTTAGAACAGGAAAACAACTTGCTGAAGCTGTAAATTAGCTTATTGTAAGTTAAATGTTTTTTGAGTATTATTTGATTTAGTATCCATGTATGTTATTTGGTTTTGTATGCCGTTATTTGTTCCAGAGCCGAAGCGTTATCAATATTCTTCTAGAAGAAGAAAAAGAGCAGTTGTCTATGAAGTAATAAGAAAATACAAAGGTATTATTATTTTTTCGGCGATTTGGTTGCTGATTGTGACTATAAATTCTTACTTTAATTTTGAATATAATTTTTAAATTTTAATATTATAAGATAATTACAATGAAAAAATCAAAATTATTTGAAGGGCAAAAAGCGCCAACTTTTATTGCTTCAAGTACTGCAGGAGAATTTAATCTAGAATGTCTAGAAGAAAAATGGTTGGTGCTCTATTTTTACCCTAAAGACTTAACTACTGGTTGTACTATTGAAGCAAAAGGATTTAGTGAGCTAATTAATGAGTTTAAGAAATTTGATGTAAAAGTAATTGGCGTATCTCGAGACACCTTATCTTCTCATGAAAGGTTTATAGAAACAGAATGTATAAATTTTGATCTTATTTCTGACTCACAAGAGATGTTATGTAAAGAATATGGCGTTTGTATAGATAAAACAATGCTTGGTAATAGATATTCAGATTTTGACAGAACAACCTTCCTTATTGATCGAAATAAAATTATTAGAAGGATATGGAAAAAGGTATTTCCTAGTGGACATGCTGCCAAAGTTCTGGAAACAATAAAAATTTTGAACATGGTAAAAATTAACCCAGTATAATACTGTTACAGTTATTTGTTGTTATGTTTGATACTTTGAGTAAAAAAAGCTGTTTTTCTTCCTTAAGCAATCACTGTCATATTTGGGATATTGATATTGATCAAAGATCTTATGACATTGCGTTTAATGAGATAAATTTACTATCTCACAAAGAAAAAGAGCAATTTCATTCATTCAGATTTCAGGAAGATAAAGCAAGACTGATTATTTCGCATATAGCTCTTAGACATATTATTACCTATTATACTAACATACCAACTTTATTAGTGGAATTTCAGTATAACCAATATAACAAAGTTTATCTTGCAAATAAAACTTCTAACTATCTATTTTTTAATTTATCTCATGCACATAATAAAGCTGTAATTGCTATTAGTAATACTGAGGTTGGAGTGGATATTGAGCATATTAAAAATTTGGTAGATATTGATGAACTGGCTTCTGCTATTTACTCTTGCGATGAATCTCAACAATTCTCGCAATTGAATTGTGATCAAGAAAAATTGAATTATTTCTATACTATATGGACTAAAAAAGAAGCTTATCTTAAGGCATTATCCACAGGTCTTATCAATGATTTAAAATCAATACACCTAGGAGTAGAAGCAAAATCTAAAATTGATCATAAGTTTGTGCTCCAAAAAATTAATATTTACCATAGTGAATATATAGCTCATGTTGCTTTTAAAGGGAGTGAATATAAAAATATTCTACACTTTCATTACAATGATCTTAATCTAGAAAATATTATTTAGAATGTGATATAGCTGCAAGATCACCTCTCAGCATTAGCCATGCAGTATGGTTTCTTCATTTTGAGATTATTTGATCATTCCAGTTAAATCTAATCCAAACTTTTGCACCGTTATTGAATGGAAGTGATGATGTGAAAAGTAAGTACAGTTTTTAAAGAATCAACGTCTAAACTTTTTTATCTTAAGGAGCGCACGAATACCCGAAATATCAATGTAATAGGATTAATTTCTTTTGCTCAAATAATAATACATGATCTGATTTATTAGGCCAAGTAACGCAAAGAGAGTGAATAATATGGATATTTCTCTATGAGAAAAAGTTAAGGGATATTACCGTGATGATTTTTATATGGTATTATTAACAGATAGATATAATGGACATTAATTTAAAGTAAAATCAAGAATAGTTTCATATATGTCTATTCAAAGTCAAGAATATTTATTGAAAATCATGAGCCAGTAAATTACAATAAGATTGATAATTTAGTAAATTATAGCATCTCTTACAGCAGATAAATGAGAATACGGCATGTCTTTGTTGAAATGAGTAGTACAGGCAATAGTTACAAATGATCAAGAAAAGTTTATAGGAGTATTTTATGGAGCAAGTATGTTTGGTTAATAAAAGTTGTATACCTTGTCAAGGTGGTATGCCATCTTTGGATCAAGTCGCAGTAGACAAATTAGTTACTGAGCTTAATTCTGGTTGGCAGATTAATGAGCTAGGACATTTATGTAAACAATATCTACTTGATAATTTCATGGATTCCATGGTTTTTGCCAATAAAATAGCAGAGGTGTCAGAAAAAGAAGCACACCATCCTAATTTAACTATAGCATGGGGTAAATGCGATGTTGAAATTTGGACACATAAAATCAACGGTCTTACCGAAAGTGATTTTATTTTAGCTGCAAAGATTGAAGCTATAAAATGAAAAATGTAGAAAAAATTTATACAGGCCTTTGTGTACTATTTTCAGTGTTGATAGTAGTAGGAAATTTAACTTATCAGAAATTTGTTATTTTATCTATTTTGCCATTTCATACTTTTGAAATCTCAGTTGGTGCAGTTTTATATCCTTTAACTTTCTTAATAACGGATTTGATAACAGAATTCTATGGTAAAGAGAAAGCTCGTTTTTGTGTAAGATTTGCAATTGTAACAAACATATTAGTGGCTACCATTATTGCTGGTATGGATGCGCTACCAGCTGTATCATGGTCTAAAATTGATCACGTTACATTTCACAAAGTATTTGGTTTATACTACATAGCTTTTACAAGTTCTCTTATCGCATGTTATATTTCTCAAACAGTTAATATTTCATTATATTTGTGGCTGCGTAAAATTACTAAAGGTAAATACTTATGGATTAGAAATAATGGTAGTACAGCAGTATCTTTGCTTATTGATACTTGTACAGTCATTACTTTTATGACTATATTTGCTATTTTGCCTAAGGAGCAGATGCTACCTCTCATAATTAATAGCTATGCATGGAAATTATTTTTTACAGTTTTTAGCACTCCGTTATTTTATTTGTGTTTTAGTGTAATAAGATTGTTTATGCCACAGCAAGCTTTAAATACGAAAATATAATTCTTTATAGTCATTGATAACAACTTAAAAAACTAATGAGATAATTGTAGAATGGATTTAGCTTTATACCGTTTCAATTGAATTAATGTTGAAAATCAATGCAACTGATAATGAAGTACATTTAAAAATAAAAAGGAAATAAGAAACTATTTTTCATATTTAAAGCTATAATATTCAAGAAATTTTAGACTTTTACCAATTAGTTGCTACAATTACAATTATAAAATTACTATTATTTTATTGGGAGAAATTATGATAAGAGTTGCCGTAGTAATTTCAGGTTGTGGTCATCTTGATGGAGCTGAAATTTTTGAAACAGTATTTACATTGCTTGAACTAGATAGAAATAATGTAGAGACTAAAATTTTTGCTCCGAATCAGAAACAACATTATGTCATAAATCATTTGACTAAAAAAGCAGTAGTTGAGGAGCGTAATGTGCTTGTTGAATCTGCACGTATTGCGCGTGGAAAAATTCAGTCATTAAATGAATTGCAGGTAAAAGATTTTGATGCATTAATTTTGCCTGGGGGATTTGGAGTGGCTACAAATTTATCTGACTTAGCATTTAAAAATGAAAATTCCACGATAATTGAAGATTTACAGAAGGTAATCATAGAGTTTCATAAGTTATCAAAGCCTATTGGTGGAATATGTATTTCTCCTGCAGTTTTAGTTTTAGCTTTAAAAGATTTTGCACAAGTAAAAATTACCCTTGGTGATAAAAACAAACTTGTTGCTAAATTGGGTGCATTGGAAGAAATTTGTGCGGCCGATGATATAATTATAGATTGGGAAAATAAGCTGGTTACTACTCCTGCTTTTATGCTAGATACATCATTAACTCAAATATATACGGGAATTAGTAAACTGGTAAATAAAATCATTAAAATGCACAATCACATAAAATCTCCAGGAGGAATAAATGAGCACTAAAAATATCAGGTGTTTTAAATAGCAAGTATCTTGGGTATGATGTATATCATGAATAGAAAATTTCTTAGGCCAAAACTTAGATGTCTCCAGATATTTAATTTAAGGTGATAAACTGCGTAATTTCTTTATATAAAATCTTGTTTACTATATTAATCACTTTTTGGTAAGATGATTTAATAAAAAAGTGATCGCCAGGTAGTAATTCGTATTGAAATGAAGTACTAGTTTGTTCCTGCCATTTTAGTAAATCCTGGGAATCAAATGTATCGTCATTCAGACCTCCTAAGGCCATTATAGGGCAATCAAGGGGTGATTCGCTATAATAGCTGTAGGTTTCAGATATACAGAAATCAGCACGTATTATTGGTAAAAAGATGTCCATCAATTCCTTATTCTCAATTATATAGCTTGGAATACCATTATATTCACGAATTTTTTCGATAAGTTCTGAATTTGGTAAGTTATGGATAGGCAGCTTTTTTAGTGGTACTTGGGGTGCCTTGGTTCCTGATATGATTAAGCTTTTAGGTTGCTGCATTCCTTTTTTTCGCAATATGCGTGTGAATTCAAACGATATTAATGCTCCAATACTGTGGCCAAATAAAATATAAGGTTTATCCAAGTAATTATGAAAATCGAGAGATAATTCATTAACTATGTCTGAGATATTATCCAATAAAGGTTCATGAAACCTACTCTCACGTCCTGGTAGTTGAATGGCAATTAGATCCACATAATCAATTAGGTCTTTAGCCCATTTTCTATAAATTGAAGCACTACCACCACCATAGTGGAAACAAAATAACCTGATATAAGAATTTTTATTGTATTTAAAAGGTACAAACCAATCTGACATATAACTGACACTATAAATTATGTTTTTATCTTCTAAAAATGTTGCTAAGAATATTATTTCTATTGTTAATTTAATGCAAGTATAACCAGAGCATAAAAATAGATACTTGTTGGGGTTTTTTGCACATAGCACTGAAACGTTTTATTTTAGCTCTGTAGAGAAGGATCACTGTGGGTTACAACCACTAGAGATAGTTTTAGGCATAAAATGACGGATTTTGATAATATTATGTAGGAGTTATGTAAAGTAATTAATTTTTATGTAATAGGAATATGTATATTAAACGGTCTTTTTATAGACAGATTTTTAATCATCAAAACATGTGATTTTGAGATGAAGAAAAAACTACTAGTTTTTGGTGTTTTTAGTCTTTGCTGTAACTTTTTTCTTGAGATTAGCAATTAAATCTTTGATCATTGTATTAATATCAATAGTCTTTTGATTGTTTAGAAACTGAAATTTGCCAATCATATTAATATGGTCCCACGCTACAGGTGAAAGACAGGTGATTAATTCATATAATGCTTTATTTCGTTTAGGATCAAGTGATGTCAGTAGTGAAGATAATAAAGCGCAGTTATAATAGATAATACAAATTGCTAAGAATCTATTACATTCATTACTAATTGATAGCTCAAGCTCTGTTCTGCCAAGAATTTGTTTGCCACTTATTTTCATAATAGCTGATATTAATTGATTAAAAGCCTCTCCTCTGTTTAAAGCTCTTTGCACTACTTTTCTGACGTTAACATCATCGATGTATTTTAACATATAAATGCTCATAATAATGTTATCGAACTCCGCCAATGCATTCATAATGCTATTATTTTTAGACTGAGATAGTTTCTTTACTATTAAATTTTGGGATAATTGCTTGGTAGCCAAAGAGGCTATAATCCTGCGGATGTAACTCCATTGCTTGATGATAGATATTTTGCTCACTGTTTTTGCTGGTTTAATTAACATCTTTTCATGGGCAGTTTTATCTTTGAATCCTATTAAACTGTCAGTTACAGTTTTATATAATCTAGTAAATCTTGGCATAAACCGGCATCTAAATAAATATAACAGCCCACCATTAAAACGGTTGATACCATGCATATCGCTAGAAATTGCAGTTGGTTTAATATCGCTGGTGTTATTGAGATAAATATCTAATACATATTGGCTTTCATGGTCATTTGCGCCAATGATTATACTGTTAATTGGCACATGATTGGCAATGAGACCATAATCTACCACCCCCATAGAGCTTCCACCAAAATATTTGCTGGAGCGTCTTGCTTTTGCTGTTTGGTATTTAACTTCTATTTTTTTGCCATCAACACTACCATGAATACCATATTCTGCTAGGTTGAAGTGCTTAAAAATTGGCAAGTCGGCTATTTTATTAATAATTGTATCATTAGCATTATGGATTGTTTCTAGTCTAATAAAATTATGTTCGGTCATATCCAGCTCTGCTTTTGTTACATCGGAGCTTTCAGCAATTTTACCTTTACCAAGTCCTGTACCAGCAGCAATGGTATAGGCGATGATATGTTCTAATTTAGCACTGGTTTTGGTATTTTTAGATAAAACGTGACTAAAATTATCCATGAAATTGGTTTGTTCGGCGACAAATAATATAACATTACTTAAGTCAATGGTTGGGATTTGTTCAAAGAAGGGATTGTTAATATCAATATCTTGCTTTTGATATGGCAGCTTCCAGTTTGACTCTTTAGCATTAACTTTGATATGCTTATTTTCACCTTGCTCGATTCGCTTATTGACAGTGACATATAATCCTTCTAGTTCTATTTCTAATGATTGGAGCATTTCTTCAATTGATGAAGAAGCTAAGCAATTAGGTAAGTTTGCTATTATGGTATTTTGGTCTCTATTCCAGACATCAAGAGGGATCAATTCATCTTCTAAGCTCCTGTAGACTTTACTATCGGTAATAAAAAGCTCGGAGCCAATGTTTTTTTGCAATCGAAGATATAGTATTGTCTCATATAACCTGCCGCAGATATATTCAGTTTTAGTGACTTCTCCATCCTGAGTCTCATTATTTTCTTTAATATCTTTAGTCTTAAAAAGATACTTTCTTAACCTTTTTGGAATAAATTTTATAGGAACTTCTGCAATTGATTGATCTTCTATTTTTTTACCAGTAAGCAGTAAGTTTTTAAAATATATTATCGCGGTTTTTAGTGGAGTATCTTGTTCATAACTAAAATTTAGTTTAGTAAATATTGATCTCAAATTCAGTTTAATGCTGTGGTAATTTATTCGATAATACTCAACAAGATATGGAGTATCTTCAAACTTTGGTACTGCTATACTATCTGTAAATTGGTTGAATTCTTCTTTGGGAACTATCTTAAAAGCACTTGTACGAATCATCTGATCGGCAATTTTGTCATCACCAATAATTTTTAAAATCTCTGCTGCTTTCTCGGTATCCTGACTACATGCTATTTTTGCTTTATAAACACTGACAATAGCATGTTGTTTGGCTTCATCTAGGTAGTGCCTGGCCTTGTAAATAAAGTAAGCTATTAGATGATCATTGATCTTCCAGTGTTTTTGTAAAACATAGCAAAGCAGGTATAATCTAGCTTTTTCTATATTCATTCTCTTCAAACTAAAGATACTATAATACTCTGCAAGACTAGCATAATACTCTATGTTACTTCTAGAAATATCGAGTTGTTCTACTACTATTTTTCCACCGAGATAAATCGCATTAATAGTTTGTAGTTTAGTGAGTTCTGCCCTCATCTCTTTAGTAGTAAAGTTTTTAGGTTCCTTCTTCAAACTCGTCAATCTATAAAACAGATCATCAACAGCAAGTAACGCGTCTATTGCTTGTTTAGTATCTTGATTGATTCCTGATATCTTTGATAATAATCGCTGTTCCTCTTTCATAAGAGCATTAGATACAATTTTTTGCAGAGTTGAATAACCTGGTCTAATAATTTTCTTATGCTCACAATAATCCAAAAGCTGATCAAATATATATCTTGGACAAGCATCGTATTTAACAATTTGATCTGCTTGTCGTACCAATTCTAACAAAATATCTTGATTAGATCTTTGATATTCATATAGCTCTAATATCGCCTTTTGGTTAGCGTAATGATGATTGATGTTGAGGATTTTTTGAGGGAATTTTTCTTTTGGGAAGTAACGTTCAATAATAAACCACACATCTAACCTGGCATTGCGAAAACTTGTTTTATAGAAATAACGAGAAGCTTTAAAATAGCCAAGCTGGAGAATAAAATTTATTTTTGTCTGGATTTGTACTATACCATCGAGACATTGCTTTTCCTGCTCGGTTAGTGAGAATAAGACTTCTTGCTCTTCTTTTATTAGTTTTGGTACAGCATAGAGAGTTCTTATTTCGTCATGAGATAAAATGGTTAGTTCCGTATCAATAGCCATACATCAACCTTTTGCAAGGTCAGAAGACCACTTGGTGCCTAAGTTATGAAATGATTGGTAGAACTTTAGAAGAGGTGTAAGATGCTTGCATCTTACACCTGGATGAATGGGTCTGTCAATGATTTTTAGAAAGAAACTAATAATAATTTGCAACATAAATCCTGGTTAGTCTTTTAGATATTTATATAATGTAGGTCTTTTAATATGAAAAGTATTAAGCAAAGACGCGATAGAGGTCTCTTTATCTTTGTGTAAAGCTCTTAATTGAATAACTTGATCTTTATTAAGCTTTGCTGGTCTACCGCCTTTTCTCCCTCTTGCTCTTGCTGCTGTAAGACCAGCATTGGTACGTTCTTTGATCACGTCTCTTTCAAACTCTGCTAGGGAAGAAAATATATGGAATATTAATTTACCACCACTGGTATTAGTATCGATAGCTTCCTGAAGACTTTTAAAAGCTACTTCTTTCTTCT
>Ga0209085_1001017_pt1 | contig 18352 bp, 18 predicted proteins | sample C_131016_EF_Meta_FD_187310 | JGI IMG/M metagenome (GOLD analysis project Ga0209085, IMG submission 187310) | Freshwater microbial communities from Lake Croche, Canada to study carbon cycling - C_131016_EF_MetaG (SPAdes) (version 2) | ecosystem: Environmental > Aquatic > Freshwater > Lake...
GGCTCCATAGACTTTTTGACCATGAACTTAGGCAAGCAATATTTGATGACGCTCATAAACGAAGGCATGGCATAAGGTTTGGAGCCGAAATCCTCTGGCTTGGAAAAGCCGTCGGGTGCCATCAAGACCAAGCGCTTGACCCGCTTAGGATAGGCCGCAGCAAAGTTCCAAGCGATTTTTCCGCCCATGGAATGGCCTAACAAAGAAAACTCGGTAAGGCCCAGGTGGTCTGCAAAACGAGCTATAGCTTGAACGTCATCAAGGTCGGCGTATTTTTGGTCGGGGCTTGGGCCCGTTAAGCCAAACCCAGGCAAATCGAGGCGGATGACTCTGTACTTGCTTTCAAGCGACTGGGCCCAAACGTTCCAGGTTTGAAGGCTGGAGCCAAAACCGTGCAACAGCAAAAGCACTGGGGCATCCTTAGGGCCGCTGTCTTGGTAGTGGATGCGCAGCCCCTGCACCACCACAAAATGAGTGTTGGTTGTGGCGTACTTGTTCTCCAGCACATTTCTTTCTAAGTCGGGCGTCCAAAACCCCGCCACAGCACCTGCCAACACCAATGCCAAGACACCCATAGAAGTGAAAATCAAAACATACCCTTTGAGATCTTGGTGAACTTAAGACCGGCGCGGCATTCTAAAAGGCAGCATGGCCTGCACCACCGGTGAAACCAGCCGCCCCGTGTGCAGCGTTTCATGAAAACTCACCACGGGCTCACCCAGCAAGCGGCTTTGAATGACCGAGCGCTGGTAAAAAGGCGCATCTTCCAATTGGTGTTGCACCTTGACAGGGCCTTCTGATCGCATGCGTCGGGCCATACCCCATGCGGTTCTGGGCAGGGTTTGCCGAGGAGGCGCGTCAAATGCACGCACCTGCCCATCGGGGCAAAACTTCAATGCCAGCAAATGGTCCGCGCCTTGATGCGGCTGCACGTCGTACAACACGGCCACGCTGCCGTCTTGCAGCACGCTGCGTGACCAGTCCCACTCTTTAAAGGGCAGGTCTATGGGCTCTATACCTTCATTGGAATCCAAGTACCCTTGACCCGACCAAGACTGCTGCGGCTGCTGCAACTGCACCTCGACCCGCGCATGAGGCGCAATGGGTCCCCAGTGGTGGCGGGCTTGAGCATCTAAGGGTGTGCTGAAGTCAAACAACTGTGTGGGAAAAACGCTGACGCGCCCCTTAATGGGTCTAGGCCAGGGGACCGCCGTTTCGTTGATTTGAATATGCAGCGCTTGTCCATCCCACTCCAAATGGCTGGGCCCAATGACGAACCGATTGGCCGTGCGGTGGCAGTGAGAAGCGCCACGTTCGGTCATCGACCAACGTGGCGCTGCTTTGCTGTAGAGCGCCACATTCAAACAGCAATAGTGTTCAGGATCGACCACTTGGGGCGGCCGCGTGCTGCGGCGCGCCCACGCGTAATAGGGTGAAAACACACTACCCACAAAGGCAATGATGGTCAGGCCCCATTGGCCATCATCACTTAGGGCGTCGAGGTACCACCATAAGTAGCCGCCGGGTGGAACCGCTTGGTCGAATTGCGGTCGGCCACCAGGGCCTCGGCCGCCATGCGTCCCGAGAGCGCGGCCATCGGCACGCCCGGCCCCGGATGAATGCTCCCTCCCGCCAGGTAGAGCCCCTTCAGGGCGCTGCGCGCTAAGGGACGCGCAAAGGCCGCCATCCAACTGTGGGTGGCTTGGCCATACAGCGCGCCGCCCGTGGCCGGAAACAACTTGTGAAATTGTGCTGGTGTGGTACATACCGAATCTTGCGGGCTGAACTGCAGCTTGAGGCCACAGCGTTGAAGTAAGGAAAGACTCTGCTGTTGACATGCTTGTATCGCCTCATGACTTAAGGTGTGGGTGTCGCCCACAGCGGGCGCATTGACCAAACACAGCAAACGCTCTGGACCTTGGGGCACCGAATGGGCGCCACGGTCTTGGGCACAGATGTACACCGTGGGTTTTCTGGGCAACTGGTGGGCTTTGCAAATGTCGCCAAATTCGCTGGAGTAATGGTAACTTTGCTGAAAAAAGACGTTGTGCCGATCCAGTTCAAACCCCTCAGTGGGGATGAAGCTGGACCAAGTGATGGCAGACAACGAGCGCTCGGGCGCTTGGGCAGACACTGCCGCAATGGCCTCGGTACCAAGAAGGCCCTGACGCAGCGCCGCTGCATCGCCATTGAACACCACATGCTCGGTGGCCAAACGGCGACTGGTATCAGGCGAATGCGCTAAGGTGGAGCCCACGTGCACAGCAACCACCTTGCCGCCTTGCACCTCAATGCGCTCGCAGCGGGTGTTGAAACAAAACTCCACCCCTTTGGCCAGCGCATGGTCCATTAAGTTTCGGGCAATGGCATGCATGCCCCCTTTGACTGACCACACCCCGTCCCTTTCGACTTGGGCAATCAACATCAAGGTGGCAGGTGCCTCCCAGGGCGATGAGCCGCAATAGGTGGCGTATCGGGCAAACAACTGGCGCAGTTTGGGGTCGGCAAACTGCTTGCCTAAGCTGTCCCACAAACTTTTAAACAAGCCGATTTTTCTGAGCACGCCCAAGCCTTTAAAGCCCAGAGACCGGGTCAGGTTGAAGGTGCTGGGTTCGGCGCTGCCCATGTAGGTGTGTTCAAGCGTGTCAAACAACTCTCGAATCAACACAGCAAACTGCTCATAGCGCTGGGCTTCTGCTGCACCTGCAAATTCAGAAACGGCATGCACCGTGCGCTTATGGTCCGCAAACAAGTCGAGCTGGGAGCCGTCTTCCCAAGCGTGGCGGGCAATCACATCCAAGCGGTGCAGCTCAAGTTCGGCTGACAAGTTCAAGCCCACGCGGTCATAAATGTCTTCAAAGATGTGCTTCATGGTGAACACCGTAGGCCCGCTGTCAATGGCAGCGCCTTGCACTTGAATCTGCCGTATCTTGCCCCCAGGGGTATCAGCCGCCTCTACCACCGTAACCTTAAAACCCGCATCGGCCAGCAACAGAGCACTGACCAATCCAGCCATGCCTGCGCCCACCACCACCACGTGTTCATCAGTCATGAGAAGTTGGAGCGGCACTGAATGCAAGTTGACGTTGCTGCCACTGGCCATGAAGTTCCAAGACCCGCATGCGTGTGAACATGGACTCAGAAAAAAAGGAATGACGGTGCGCGGCCTCAATGGCGCGCTGGTGTGCGCCACGCCTTGCATAGAGGTGCATGGCCTCCCAGTTGCGCCAGACGCTGAAGGTGCATTGCCGCACCAAGGGTGCCTCGCCTAAACCCATGGCCAATTCGCAACCATCGGCTTGCGGCAATTGCTCTTGAGCCGCCGGGGCGTACTTCCAAAAGGCCATCGCACTGGCGGGGCGAATGCTGGCACGGGTTAAAGCGGCAAACAAGTTGGGGGTTTCAGGCGCCTCCAATGCATAAGCACCTTCTAGGCAGGCCTCTGGGGTCGTGACCCAGGGCATGGCATCCCATTCGCCACGAGAGCTTTGCACCGACATGAGGGCCTCGCAGCAGCTGTGTGCATGCTCACGGTAAGCGCACACCAACTCGCTGTTTAAAAAATCGCGGGCGTGGCTTAAGTTGTCGAGTACCGCAACAAGCCCTTGATGACTGGAACTGGGCCTGAGACTGAACCCCCCCTCGTGCCCACTGCCCATGACTTTGGCAAACACCATTCCGGGCTGGCCTTTAAGGGCGCTAGGGCCTTTGACCAATCGGCTCCAACCCCAAGCACGATGCTGCAGTTTAAAGTCCACCAAAACAGCCACGACCACCCCTTGCACAGGAGTGGCGGGCGTTTCGCTAGAGGGCAAGGCTCAACTCATTTTTTGGCAACAACATCTCGTGTGGCCGCAGACTTTAAAAGCTCAGGAAAGTCCTTAGCCATTTGGGCGCCATTTAAAGGTTTATAAGCGCCTTGGTGACAGGTACCGCAATTGATTTTGGCGGTATCGCCCAATGGCCCCAAACGCTCTGCAGGGAATGTAGGCTGCAAGGGCTCCATGTACTCGTTGTTCAGGTCGCGCGCCATACGAATGCCATGCCAAGCCTTAGCCCTTTGTGGCGGACTGCCCTCCCAGCTCGAGAAAGAGTTGGTGTTGTGGCAATACGTACAGTTCACACCCAATGATGAGGACATGTGGGTCATAAGGCTGTAGGTCCACTCGGTTTGCTTGATGGAGTGGCGGTTGCCGTTAGGCAATGCTGTGGTGCCAGACACCCGAATGTCCAAGTCGCCGAGCAAAAATGGTGTGAAGGGGTCAGACGGCAATGACGCCAGCTTGACACTTTCGGCAGCCAAGTTTTGGCCCGCACGCTCGCCAATAAAGTCGGCACCGCGGTGTTGGTCTGGCTCTTTGAACCAAACTTGCGAAGGTACGGGCTGACCGCGGTGACAGCTATAGCACGTGACACCGGTTTGGGCCACGTGGGGCTGCCAGTCGGCGTTGATGTGCTGCGTCATTTGAATCATGCGCCGCGCCACCACCTTGGTGTACTTGCTGTCTTCTGCAAAGTTGGCTGGGTTGTGGCAGTAAGTACAGCCTTCGTTGGGCGATACCCAACTGGTGATGGACACCATATGACGTGCAAACTGCGCAACGCTCAAGTCACCTAAGACCTGAACATTTTTATAAACAGCGCTTGCCAAAGGGCCGTTGCCTGGGGCTTGGGGCAAAGTTACGGGGGCGGTGTGGATGTCTTGATTGGCCTCCACGGTGCGGGGGTTGTACACCTGCACCATGCCGGTTCCCCGGTAGCCGTGTTGCACCGACTCCATGGGGGGTCGCTCGCAACCCGACAACAGCATCACAGCAGAGACGGCCAAAACAGCCAGCACACCGCTGGAGGCCTTTAAGCCTTGAAAAGGTTTCATGGTTTCACTCCAGTCATCAGGGCGGGATCCACTACAGCAGGAAATACAGCGGGGTAAGCGGGCGCCACGCCATGCTTGACAGCCCACAGGTACCAGTTGTCCACGACCGTGCCAGTGAGCAGAATGCCAATGCCACCTGTTAAAGGACACAGCACCGCGAACCACCATGCCCAGCGGTGAATGGATTCCATGGTGGCGTTAAAGCCCATGGTCCACCGCCAAAACAAAGCCGCGCGCTCAGAAGCGGTACCACGGTCGACAATTTGTTCAATTTCACGCTCGCCACCGTATTTGGTGACCGCCAAAATCGTGGCGCCGTGCATGGCAAACAGCAATGCAGAGCCATACAAAAACACAATGGACAAGGCGTGGAAGGGGTTGTAAAACAGGTTGCCATAGCGCAATGAAAACGCTGCGGTCCAGTCTAGGTGGGGGAAGATGCCGTAAGGAACCGCCTCAGACCAGGAGCCCATCAAGATGGGGCGGAACAAGCCCAGCACCATCATGAGCCAGATGGCCGCGGCAAAGGCCCAGGCCACATGCGTGCCCATACCCAATTCGGTGGCTCTGCGGTACACACGCGCCCACCACAATAGCACCGAGGCCGTAAAGAAGAAGCCCGTCAGCAAGAACCAACCCCCTTGGTTCATGGGCGGAATGCTCAAGCCGTAGGCTGGTGCTGGCGGCTCTAGAGCCAGCCAGAACAACTGGCGCACAAATTGAATAGGGTTCCAGTCGACCGAAGCCAACATGTTCATGCCGATGATATTGAAGGCAAACAAGCCGCAAAGTAGGGAGGCTAGCCCAAGCCCACCTAAGTAGATAGGTCCAATTTGGGCGTTACCTAAACGTCCAAACAAATGGATTAAAAAAGGCTTCCCGCTTCGGGGACTGTTGCCGTGCCCAAGTTCTACGCCATGCTGCACAGGCCCGGTAGCCTGCACAACGGTGAAGATGTTTTGATATTCAGCCATGTGAGTCTCCTGTCTTATTTCCAAATGGGCATGTTGAGCCACCAGCCCCACCATTCAGGCCAACCACGGCTCCAGAAGGGGCCGCTGATGACAATGCACAGGGCACTGAACAACACGGATGCCAGGGCCAAGAACAACCCCAAACGGTGGATGCCCAAGGTGCCTACGGAGTAGCCGATGATGTCTCGGAAAAAGGTGTCTTCGTGCTCAGGGGTTCTGACGGTGTGACCCGGTGCCGGGTTGGTGGAGGACAACACCAACGCGCCGTGCAAGGACAGCGCCAAGGTGGTGGTAAAGAAAAAGCTCACCGCAATCATGTGTGCGGGGTTGTAGTGGAAATGCAGGTATTGGTAGCCTACGTTGGACACCCAATCTAAGTGACTGAAGATGCCGTAGGGAAACCCGTGCCCCCATGCGCCCATGAGCACAGGACGCACCACCACTAAGGTGACGTACGCCAATATGGCCACAGCGAACGCTGCGGGCACATGAAAGCCCATGCCCAATTTGCGGCAGATTTCAACCTCTCGGAGCATCCACGACACAAAGGCGCCGATGGCACACACCGTGATGAGCTGCCACAGCCCACCTTCCATAAGGGGGGCGAAGCGCAAGCCGTAAGACAGGTCGGGCGGCGCAATACTGATTTGCCACAGATTCCAAGTGGGGCCCTGCGATGCGCCCCACAAAATCATGGCGGTTCCTAAGAACGAGAAAAATAAAGTGGTAACGCCGAAAAAACCGACGTAAAAAGGGCCGACCCAAAAATCAAAAAGGTCACCGCCTAACAAAGTGCCGCCTCGCACTCTGTACTTCTTTTCAAAATTTAGCATGGCCATATTGGCACCCTCCAGCTGCTTGCTGTGAAACGAATAGAGATGAAATTCAAAAAGAGGCAAACAGCTTCATGGCGTGAACCAATCCCCTGTTTGCCTAGCTTCATCAATGCCTTAGTTAAGACTTTGATGCAGGTGTTGCAGCTGGCAACGGTGCGTTTTGAGACACTGCAGTAGCAGGTTTCTTGGCGCCATCGAGCCAGTTGAACTTGTTGGTGCTCAGCAGAATGAGGTGAATCATGGCTGCCAGACCAAATAGAAAAATACCTTGAACAACCATGGCCCGTAACGGGTCATAAAGTCTCCAAATGCGCCACATAGTAATGACTCCTAAATGAGATAAGACATGAAGGTGTGCACAGATGTACTCACACCGGATACCAAACTTTTGGCGTTTTCTGCGCCGGGCAACATCGTTCTCCAGTGCATGCCAATTGCAGAGGCTGCAACGGCAAACAACCATAGAAAGACAAATGCCAGAACGAAGATCGTCCAAAACGCATATGTCTCATCTGCACGCAGATGAACATCTGTATCAGTATTCGTGTAAGACATGCTGTTTACTCCTTCAAACTTCGACTAACAACTTAAAACCAGGGACGCCAAGCCCACACCAGGATGTGGGCTATCACTGCAACAGCGGTGAAACCAACAAGGCCCTGCATGTAGTACTGGTGGAACTCCTGGGCTTCATCGTCCGTCAACCCGGATATAGAGGACCGATTCGACATACGAGTACTCCTTCACTAAACGGCCTTGCGGCCAACGATGCGCACAACCCGCGCAACCTGGGTATCCGCAGCGCCATGCCACGACATTCTGAAAATCATGCGGTCACCCCCATGCCCAACTCGCGACCTGCGCTTTGAACATGCTCAGTGGCCACTTCTTCTAGGCCCGCTTCGCGAGCTCTACGCTCAGCCTGATCACGCAAACGTTTGGCTGCAGAAATTTGCACCAGCACGGGCTGCGCCGCCACCATCTCACGCATGAGGTGTTGTGCCTCTGTATGCCAAGTGGCATTGCCTGAAGGTGCGCCTGAAACACCACGTGCATGAGTGGCCTCGACTTTGTCCATTTCGGTGCCCAGCGGCAGGATGTGAAACAAGGCATCAAACAAGGCGTTGCACACCTCTTGCACCAAATACGTTGCCCCGCTGTAGCCCATAAACGGGGTGCCGGTATGGCGACGTATCACCGCACCGGGAAACGAGGCCGGAATAAATGCAGACCGCATGGGGCCCGCACTGGCCATTTCGCTCAAGTACATGCGCTCGTTAAAGCTCCCAAACATGATGAGTGGGGCCTTGGTGTGACAGAGTTCTCTGACTTGTTCGTTATTGGTTTTGACCCCGGCTGATCGACCGACTGCAAAGCGGCAGGGCAAGCCCATTTCCACTTCTAAGAAATGGCGTATGCCACGGCTGTAGGTTTCGGTGGCCACCACTGCAAAGCTGGCGGTGGTGAAAAAGTCTTGGGTGACCGAGCGCCACAAGTCCCACAAGGGCTTGAGCGTGGTGTGGCGCTCGCGCTCAATAAAGGGTTCAGGGTCCAGGCCCAACAGCTCGCCCAACTTGCGTAAAAACAAAGTGGTGCTGTGCAAGCCTATAGGGGCTTGCAAATACGGCCGCTCTAGCGCCTCGCACAGCATGCGGCCAAATTCCCGGTACATGCAAATATTGACATCGGACTCCACCAAGCGCGACACATCGGCTACATGGCTGCCCAACGGAAACACCATATTGACTTCTGCGCCAATACCTTGAACCAAGCGGCGAATTTCTGCCAAGTCGCTGGGCGAATTGAAGGTGCCGTAGCAGGGCCCAATGATGTTGACGCGCGGCTTTTCGCCTGGAGCGCGCTCGCTGGCGGGTTTGCGCTCGGGCACTTTGCGCAAACCGTATTCGCTCCAGAGCCAAAACATGGCGCGGTTGGCGCACTGCCATTGGTCTTCGTCAATCGTGCGCGGCAAAAACCGCTGAATGTTGGTGCCTTCAGGCGTGACACCACCGCCAATCATTTCAGCAATAGAGCCCGTGACCACCACGGCGGGCAGGTCTGGGTCTAGGGTGGCGTGGGCGCGCTTCATGGCGCCTTCGGTGCCCTCGCGGCCAAGCTGCTCTTCTGCCAGGCCTGTGACCACTATGGGCAATTCGTGTGGGGGCAATGCATCGGTGTAATGCAGCACCGAGGTCACAGGCAGGTTTTCGCAACCCACGGGGCCGTCAATGACCACCTGCATGCCTTTGATGGCGGTGAACACATACACGGCACCCCAGTAGCCGCCCGCGCGATCGTGGTCGATTAGGAAGTTCATCCGCCCATCTCCTCGGCTTTGCGTTTTTTCATGAGGCGCTCGAGCTGGCGGCGGGTTTCGGCCTTGAATTCAGGCCGGTCTTGCGGTACTGACTCCCACACGCCAGAGGCATAGCCCTTGCCCACAGGACCAAAGAAATCGCTCATGGCATCAAAACGGTGCTGGTTGCCCAAGGCCGACTGAATGACCTGAACCAAAGAGCCCGCTCCGGCCACACCCATTAAGGGACGAGCCGAAATGAGGTTGGTGAAATAGAGCGACGGAATCGACAGCTGCTTGGCTTTTTGAACAATGGGTGTGGTGCCAATGGCCAATTGGGGCTTGTACTCGTGCACGGCCTGCATGTCTTGTTCGAGAGATGCACGGAACTGCACCTGAACCCCATGCGCGCGCAACCATTCGGCGTCCAACTGGTTCCACGGGGTGGCTGGGCATGCAGAGCCCACGTATCGCAAATCGGCACCGCACTCCACCAGCAAGCGGCCCACCAACAGCTCGGAACCTTCGTAACCGCTGAGCGTGATGCGCCCTTTGATCGGTTTGCTGGCCAACAAGCCTTCCATTTGGGATTTGGCAATGTTGCGGGCTTGGTCAATTTTGTCTTGGGCAATGCCACTGGCACTGCCGATGGCCTGTAACCAGTCTTGAGTACCGTCCATACCCACGGGAGCTGAACCCACAATGGGTCGGCCTGCTGCCACAAACTCGCGAATGCTGGCGGTGTAGAAAGGATGAATGGCCGCTACCGTGACACAGTCAAAGGCGGCATAAAGCTCACGCCACTCGCGGGTAGGCACGGTGGGCCCTACAGCCAAGCCCATGGGAGCTAACAAATTGGCGATGCCAATGGGGTCTGCCGGAAACATTTCACCGAGCAAAGCCACCGTGGGCAACTTATTGATGCCGTTGCGCGGCGCAGCTACGGGGCCGCTTTGAATTTCTTTTCGTGCGTAACGCAGCATGGCGCCGGACAACACGTCTTTGGCTTCTGCGTGGGTGGGCACGCCAAAGCCTGGTACGTCAATACCAATAATGCGCACGCCATTGATTTCTTGGGGCAACAGCTGCAAGGGCACACCGCTGGCCGTGGGCACACACAGGTTGATGATGACAATGGCGTCTAGTTTTTCGGGGTCGGCCTGGGCGTGCACCGCCTCACGAATGTCCTCAAACAACTTTCCGGTGACCAAGGTTTCAGAGTTGAAGGGCACATAACCCACGCTGCGGCGCGCACCATAAAAGTGCGAGGTGAACGTGAGGCCATACACACAGCAAGCTGAGCCGGACAAAATGGTTTGGGTGCGGCGCATACGCAAACCCACCCGCAAGGACCCGAATGCCGGACACATGCTTTGGGGTTGGTCATGCGGGCCAGCCTCTTGATTGCGCGGATAGTCTTTCGCATACTGCTGCAAGATTTCCGATTTACCAGCGGTTTTGGCAGCTGCCAACATGGCCGATGCACCGGCATGACAACCCATGCCGTCGCCCTCTAAGGCCGTGGGCACCGCCACTGACGAGGCAGCGGGCGGCTGGGCTTCGGGAACGATAGGAATAGTGCGCGCCATGGTTTCAGACCTCGTCGTAAACCACTTCGAGGCTGGGCTTGACCGTGTCGGTACGGCCCACCATGTCAAACAAGGTGGCTGGCTCTAAGACCACGTTGCGTCCTGTCACGTCAGAACTGAACAAACCCAGCAACTGGTCTTGGGTTTGGGGCTTGGGTCTGACGGGCGGCGCTTCGGCCACGTTTTTGGCCAGCTCGGCAAACAAGGGGCCCCACTCGCCATCGGGCTTGCCAATGATTTCGTAGCTGGCGCTCTTGCGGCGAATGTCTTCATGGGCAGGAATGGCCGCCAGCACCGGAATGCCTGTGTTGGCTGCAAAGGCTTGCGCCTCGCCGGTGCCGTCGTCTTTATTAATGACCATGCCCGCCACGCCCACGTTGCCGCCCAGCTTGCGGAAGTACTCCACCGCCGAGCACACGTTGTTGGCCACATACAAAGACTGCAGATCGTTGCTGCCCACCACAATGACCTTTTGGCACATGTCGCGCGCAATGGGCAAACCAAAGCCGCCGCACACCACGTCGCCCAAGAAGTCGAGCAGCACGTAGTCAAAGCCCCAATCGTGGAAACCTAACTTTTCAAGGGTCTCAAAGCCATGGATGATGCCGCGGCCGCCACAACCCCGACCCACTTCGGGGCCACCCAGCTCCATGGCAAACACGCCGTCGCGCTTGAAGCACACGTCACCAATGCTCACCGCTTGACCCGCCAACTTCAGGCGTGAAGACGTCTCGATGATGGTGGGGCAGGCTTTGCCGCCAAATAACAAGCTGGTGGTGTCGCTTTTGGGATCGCAACCAATGAGCAGCACTTTTTTGCCCTGCTGCGCCATCATGTAGCTCAGATTGGCCAGCGTGAAACTTTTGCCAATGCCCCCCTTGCCATAAATGGCAATGATTTGGGTCTCTTTGGTGACTTCGCCTGTTGCCACTGCATCGGGCTCCATGGCGGCTTCTTTGCGAAGCGTTTCCACAAATTTCAAGGGCTGTTCGGTGGTCAATGTGTTCATGCGTTTGCACTCCAGTCCAAAATCATCTTCAGGCAATGGGCATCGTTAAATGCCACGTCATAGGCGCCCAGCGCTTGGCTGGGGCTTTGTGTGTGAGTGATCAGGCCATCGAGCGAGAGTCGCCCGGTGTGCACCAACTCGGTCACGGCCAACAGGTCGGCACGCTTCCACTCTGCGGCTGTACGAATTTGGGCTTCGCGCATGAAGGCTGGCGCATAGGCAAAGCTGAGGTCTTTGGTGTAGAAGCCCGCCAACACCACCTCTCCTCCGCGTTGTAGCCGTTGAATCAGTTGGTTTAATAAATTGGCATCGCCGCTGACGTCGTATATGGCCCGGTAGTCACGGCGGGAGTCTTCGTCGGGATGAATGACCTGATAACCCTCAGCGCCATGCGAACGTGCGCTTTGGGTTTCCCACACGGTGGGTGGCGGCTCTCCGCTTGCTACGGCCAGGCGGGCCAAAAGGCGTCCCATCACACCGTGCCCAACGATCAGATCAGGGGTGGTGCCCGGCGAACCCACACCCCCTTTGGAAACGGCGTGGTAGGCGGTAGCGGCCAAGGCCAAGAGCACGGCCTTTTCTTTGAGTGATTCTTCAACCTTGACCACTTTGTCTTGGGACACCACCAAATCAGAAGCGGCCCCCCCAAACAAGCTGCGCACCCCTTTGAAACAATTGGCGCCGGGCACAAAAACATAGTCGCCCACTTTGTATTTGCCTTGGGGCAAGGCGTAACTGACCCTGCCCACGGTTTCGTATCCGGGCACCAAGGGATAGCCCATGCCGGGAAACGCGGGCATGCTGCCATCCCAGAGCAAGCGCTCGGTCCCTGTGCTGATGCCGCTGTAAGCGACTTCGACTTGAATTTGCCCATCTTTTAAAAGGGGCAATTCCAAAGCCTGCAAAGACAGCTGCTTTGGGTTGTTGAATACGACGGCTTGTGAATTCATGGGTGCATTTTTTAACTTACATTAATAAACGTCAACTTATATTTACATATATCGGTAAATATCAGGGTAAACACTTAGATTTCCGGCCGATCAGCACCCTCGCGTGGATGGGCATGGCGTTGGGCAGCAACTCCATATGCGTCAAACCACTCTGGGCCATCAGATTCATCAACTCACTCGGGGTGCGCAAACGTCCAGACCCCATGGCCAACAGGTAGTAGTGGAAGTACGCATCCGCTAAGGGGGGCTGGCCAGGCTCTTGAGCCATGGGCTCCGCAATCAAAACCGCACCACCTAAAGGCAAGGCCTCAAATGCCTTGCGCAAAATTTGCAGGACCACCGCATCAGAATGGTCATGCGCCACCCGAACCAAAGTGATCAAGTCAGCCCCTGTGGGTAGGGAGTCGCTTAAGAAACTGCCAGGATAAAAACTGGCTCGGCTCGATAAACCTTGCGCCTGAAGCCCCACTTGGGCCAACTGCAGCACGGGTGCCAAATCAAACAGCTGAATCTTGAGATGCCGCTCTTGCTGGGCCAGTTGGCTGATAAAGCGCCCCTTGCCCGCCCCCACATCCAGCACGCATTGGTGGTCGCTGAAGTTGTAGGTGCTCAAAATTTCACCCACCACAAAGTTTTGGGACGCATCCATTAAGGCTGAATAGCGTGAGAAAGCGTCTTGTGCCTGAGGCACTTGAGCCTGAGACTCTTTGCCGTGCGCGTAGGGCCAATAGCCCGCCATATCGCCCCGCCAAGCGTCACGCAAAAAGGCGACCGGGTCTTGTAGATCCAAATACAACAGGTGGTTGTGTTCAACCATGGCGCGCACACCCTCGTGCGTTGCCACCGGCAAACCCAATGGGCCCAGCCCCACGCGCCCTTGGCTGCGGTGCTCCAACAGCCCCAATGCAATGGCAGAGAGCACCAAGCGCTGCAAGCTGGCGGCGGGCACGTCCACCCGATGGGCCAAGTCTTTGACGGTCATGGGTGATGCGCGCAGCAGCGCAAACACATTGAGGCGCACACAGCTGATCAACACTTGGGTGTGCACAAAGCCGCCCATAAGGTCGTAGAGTTGCTGGGTTCGCCTGCGGGCGACCCAACGTGTGAGCGGGTTGCTGATGGCCCAGCGGTACACCGCGGGGTCGGACATCCAGCGCTCTAAGGTGGCGTGGATTTTTTCAAGCCACCCCCAAGAATCGCCGTGCTTTGCTGTGGGTGGAGTGAAGTCAAGTTGCTGCACGGGTCACCTCTGCCTGAATCTGGCGCTGTGCAGGTTGCCCAGCAGCTTTGCTAGAGGCCTCGATGGCCGCACGGGGCACCAAGCGCTCGGCCTCGAGCCGGACCAATTGCTTGAGCATGTCTTTGCACGAGCAAGGTGGCACGCTGTCCACCGCCTGCTCAATGAGCTTATTGAAATACGACAGCGCCCCCTCTAAGCCCAGCTGATGCGCCACGCTGGGCCTATCGTGCAATTGGTCTTGACCAGCGGGCTTGCCCAGTTCGGCCGCCTGCATCACCACATCGCGAATGTCGTCGGCCACTTGGTAGGCCTCTCCCAGATTGGAGCCCAAGCCAATCCAAGGTCGGGCGTCGCTGGCAGAGGCCAAGGCCCCAGCGCAGGTGGCGGCCACAAACAACGCCCCGGTTTTGGCTCTTTGGTATTGGCTTAAATCGGCCGTGGGCTCGCACTCCCAAGCCTGCCACAATGCCGTGCGGTATTCCCACACCAGCGCACAGGTTTTGCATCAGCCCCACCAAGCGCATGGGGTGCTCAGCACAGGCATTGGCCAGCACTTGATAGGCCATGACAATCAGGGCATCACCGGCCAACAAAGCAAGCGGCTCTCCATACACCTTGTGTACCGTAGGGCGGCCACGGCGAATGTCGGCATCATCAAAAGCGGGCATATCGTCGTGAACCAAAGACGCGCAGTGCATCAATTCCAGCGATACCGCCGCCGCGTCCGATAAATTGGGTTGGTCGTCGCCACAGGCCATGGCCACACTCAGACATAGCTGAGGCCGAATGCGCGCCCCGCCTGAAAACACTGCGTGCCGCATGGCCTCCACCAATCGGGGCGGCGCCCCTAAACCCACGGCTTGATCAAAATGAACCCGCAAGGCTTTTTCAGCCCGATCCAGAAGACTCATAAAAGCGCTCCATCTAGGCATCCGCTAAAGTCCTGATGAGACTCAAGCTGCAATGTCAACATTTATTTACACATCTTTGTGTAAATGTAGTTAGATTTGCAAGTTTGTCAACCTAGGTTTACCTGAGGAGGCGTTTGATGGGAGTTTGGATCGAGCTGGGGCTGTTTGTATTGGTCTTGGCTTTTGGACTTTGGCAGATTCGAGATGTGAAAAAAGAACGCGCCAAGCGTCAAAAGGAGTCCGAGTGAGGGAGTTTTGACGGTAATTGGTAGGGCCGACAAGGTCGGGCATGTTTAGGCTCCGACGTTGGGGGTGAGCAGCTTGAACTGCACGGGCGAGCACTCGAAGGTGTTGCAGGTGGCCTAATGCTTGCCCGCTCCGTCATAGGCTAATTGACTTACAAAGCACTCTATTTGATGACCTGAGCAAATTACACACGATTTAAAGGGATATCTAATTTGTGGAAGGGCTCTAAGGAATCGATCTCGTCGACGGATTGGTTCTTTTTGTTCCATTTGAACATCCTGATCAAAATGGACTTTGTGGTGAAGTCCACTATCGAAAAGCCATGTTCTTCCACCGGTTTTAAAAGTTCTTGCATCTGGATGTGCAGTGAGGGTTGAGGCAACACCTTACGAACCCCTGAGGGCCAGCCACTATCCCTTGTGCCGATAGTGCCGGCCAACATAGCAATGACGGGGTTGCGTGATAAATCTTGTTCACCTGTTTGAACAATACGCCCGAGCGCGCTGGCATGCAGATCACCGCTGACCACGAGCGGTATCCTGCCTTCCATTTCGGACATGGATTTGAGTAAGCGGTCGTGCTGTTTGATCCACCCTGTTTGCCAGTAAGGCTTGGGTTTGCTGATGGTCATCTTGCCGTCTGAACCTAATACATCGGGATACCACTCACCCCATTTGCCAGCGCTCCAGCCCGGCGGGTTGGATGGAATATTGACCACATGCGTTAATGCAGGCTTCGACATGCGCTCTTTTAACCAAGCCTCAACCGTATCTTCTAAAAAAACCGCACTAGGTCCGGCCATGGTCATGGTGCGTCGAACGCTGTACATCAAGACCTCGAGCAACTTGCCATACCTAAGAGTTCCAAAACTTTCTGATACGGGCAGTGCTTTACCCATATGCGTAGAGCCTGGAAGGCCTGCGGGTCGGAAGGGATCGTTCAAAAATTCTGGGTAATAAAGTAGTTGGGTAGACCGTGCCATTTGTGTCATGAAATGGTCGGGTGGAAAAGTCACGATGTGATCTTCTGCATCATCGTTGTCAAAGAAATCGTGGTCATCCTGGATGAAAAATACAGGTGTCGATCTGAAGTCAACACCATATACCGGAACAATTTGTGGGCCCGCCACTTTTTTCAAAAAAGTTTCGTTGAGGGTTCCAAAAATCGGCTCGGATCGTTTAGGTAGTCCCGCAAGTTCCTTGCCTTTTTCTGATTGACCTAGACCTTTGGCTGTCAAGGGCGACCTGAGGTCCCAATACACATGGTCTCCATTTGCAATGGCGGCATGAGGATTAAAAGACAAACCTCTGCGCAACAATCGATTGCGTATAAAGGTTGGCAAAAAACCATGCATTTCATGTCCACCCGCACAGGTAAACAATAGCAATCTCACTTGATCTGGCTGGGCTTCAGGTGAGGGAAATGTTTTGATTTCCCATGGATCGCAAAGGCTTTGAGATGATTTTTTGTCAGACGATCTCAGCTCCAATCGGTAAGAGGTTGCTGACTTGAGGTTGGCAGCGTGAAATTGCCAAAAATATTTTTCTGAGTCGGTGGGTTGCCCAATGACGGTGTGTTTACCCAGCTTAAGCACGGGTGGTTCATTGAGTGGTTTTAGAAAAGACGTTTTAACCAGCACCTCGGTGTCGCTGACCGTTGGAAGCACATGCGCCAGAGCCCCTTGGTTCCAAGATGAAACAGGCTTTGTATGGAATGACTGAGGGGTTGAACCAATGGCCTGGTGCGACAAAGTTGAGAGCAATGCTGATGCAGATAAAAACTGACGTCTCTTCATGACGATGGGGGTCCTTTTTGAAATGGCACCTGAAGCTATGCCTAGGTTAGGATGTGAATCAAGTGCCTACTTATAAAGCACCTTGGATTTACGTTGCAACCCTATAAACACTGAGGAGACACCCAAATGAAGCGTCAAACTTTTCTAAATTTTTGTTTCGCCGCCCTCACGGCATTGCTAACCAGTTGTGCTAGCGGACCAAGTGGTCCTGGTTGGACGACCTTAATTGATGGCGGCAAGGGCTTAGAGAACTGGAACATGATTGGGGAGGCCAATTGGCGCGAACAGGACGGAGCCATCGTGGCGGACAAAGGCACCTCTGGCTTCTTAGTGAGTAAAGCGGCTTACAAAGACTTTGTTGTGTATGCGGAGTTTTGGGCGGCTTCTGACACCAACAGCGGCATTTTTATTCGAGCTTCAGACCCCAAAAAAGTCGGTGCTGACAATTCTTATGAGGTCAACATTTGGGACATTCGCCCCGACCCTAGTTATGGGACTGGCGGCATCGTGAACTTTGCCAAGGTTCCTGTCCCCACGGTGTACTGGGCTGGCGGTCAGTGGAATACGATGGAAGTAACAGCCAAGGGCTCCAACATAATGGTAAAGCTCAATGGAGTCATCACTGCACAGTTGCAAGACAGTAAGTTTACGAGTGGACCTTTTGCGCTGCAATTCGGACCCGGCGTCAACAATGCGTTGGGTGGCCCCATCAAATGGCGCAAGGTGATGGTCAAGTCCCTTTGATCATTAGCACGCCCTAACCACCTGAATCATAAGGTCAAGGGCATCTCTTTTGGTTTGCTTGCGATCTATACCTCCCCAGTGGCGCGAGTGCCCCCTATGCCAATTACCCGTAAGGCAACATCACACGATTTGTCTGCCACTTAAGTCGTACATGCGCTTGATTACATAGGGGAAATCGGGTTTATGGTGATGTTTACCGCGGGGAAAATTGCTGGCAATTGGTAGGCGCGATTGGACTCGAACCAACGACCCCCACCATGTCAAGGTGGTGCTCTAACCAGCTGAGCTACGCGCCTGAGTGCCTAAGGGCGCAGATTGTACCCTCAACCTTTTGTTGGGCTCGAACATGCCGCCTTTGGCCGCTTGTGAGTGTTTCTACAATCTTGGTGCATGGCCATACCCCAGTCCTTCCTTCAAGAGCTCACAGCCCGAACAGACCTGGTTGAGTTGGTGGGCAGACATGTGCAGCTCAAGAAGGCGGGGGCCAACTATTCGGGGTTGTGTCCTTTCCATGCGGAAAAATCACCATCGTTCACCGTCAGCCCGGCCAAACAGTTTTTTCATTGTTTTGGGTGCGGCAAGCACGGGGATGCCATTGGTTTTTTGATGGAACACACGGGCATGAGCTTTATGGAAGCGGTGCAAGATTTGGCGCAGCAATACGGCTTGCAAGTACCGGCGGAAGAACTGAGCCCCCAAGAGCGGCAACGTGCAGCCAGCCTCAAGCAGCAACAGGTCAGCTTGTCAGAGGTTATTGAAAAAGCCACTAAGGCCTACATCCAGCATCTTAAAAAAACACCCCACGCGGTGGCCTATTTAAAAAAACGTGAGGTTTCTGGAGAAGTTGCCAAGCGCTTTGCCTTGGGGTATGCGCCAGGCGGCTGGC
>Ga0209085_1001018_pt1 | contig 18346 bp, 13 predicted proteins | sample C_131016_EF_Meta_FD_187310 | JGI IMG/M metagenome (GOLD analysis project Ga0209085, IMG submission 187310) | Freshwater microbial communities from Lake Croche, Canada to study carbon cycling - C_131016_EF_MetaG (SPAdes) (version 2) | ecosystem: Environmental > Aquatic > Freshwater > Lake...
GAGTATGTCAATATGTTTGAAGTAGGTGTCGTTGAAGAAAGCTAAAGTTACTCGTTCTGCCTTACAGAATGCTGCTTCTATCGCTGGCATGGTTCTTACTACTGAATGTATTGTAGTAGACAAACCAGAGAAAGATAAACCAGCCGCTCCTGGTGGTGGTGGTGACTTCGACTACTAAAAAGTAAGTTAATTACTAATTGAAAGCTCCCCCTATTTTTTAGGGGGGTTTTTTATTGGTTTTCAGAAAGGCCCTTAATAGTATCAGGGCAGTCTAATGAAAGCTTGTCCCAAGTTTTAGCTTAGCATCCATGTTAATAATATTTTCAAACTATATTAGACAATTGTTTTGAATAGCTTTGTTTTATTTCTAAGTTGCCGATTTCTTTTTTTGAGAATATTAGAAGTTGTGCCTACGAGAGTAAGACTTGTAATAACTCCTAGGAAATTCTTGGGTTCTGGAACGGGGGTTCCTATAAAGGCATGACTAATGTTACTACTATCAGTATAGAAGCCAACCACTACACCTGTATTGCTAATTCCAGTAGCTATACTTCCAAGTGATCCTCCTGCTAAAGAATTACTAACAGTAACAAAACTACTATTATCGTAAACAAATCCATGAATCTTTCCTTGGCTGTCAATATAGTCGCCAACCAATTCACCTGAGTTATTTATTTCAAATAGACTACTTCCATTGACTCCTAAAGGATCATCTATAGTTGTATAAGTACCATCATTGTAGAGAAATCCATGCAGTTTATTATTAGCATCAGCATAAGTGCCAACAAGTTCACCTTCATCATTAATTCCTAGAGCAGCGGTACCAAGTTTTCCTGTGCCAAAAGGAGGACTTATTGATCCTACACCCAAAGGATCATTGATACTTACATAAGTGCTACCATTATAGAAAAATCCATGATCAATATGATTCTTGTCAGTGTAATAACCAACATATTGACCCAAGCCATTAATTGCAAAAGGAACAGTTCCAATGGCTCCCGTTCCCAAAGGATCATTTACACTAGTATAAGTGCTACCATTGTAGAAAAATCCATGAGGGTTACCACTCCTGTCAAAATAGCTGCCGACAAGTTGCTCTGAATCATTAATGGAATTAATTTCAGTTCCAAGTCCTCCTACATCTAGAGGATCGTCTATAGTGGTATAAGCTCCGTTCTGATAGATAAATCCATGATATTGGCCATTACTATCCTCATAGCTGCCGACAATTTGATTTAAGTCATTAATATCAAAAGCTCGATTTCCATATGCTTCTCCGAGAGGATCATCTATAGTTGTATAAGTATAAGCGGCATGTGCGACATAGGTCTGTTGTAGTATTCCTAAAAAACTCAATTCTAGAACTAAACCAACTGTTTTAAGCTTCATTTGTTTTTAACCTCTGTTATGATTTCATTATTTGAACAGTATTTTTTTCAGATTGTTAACTAAAAAACATTGCATCCGATTCTAACATAAATGAATGAAATATCAGTAGAAGTAGCAAATATTTGTAATAGTGTTCTTGAAGAGATAATTAATTATCTTCAAGAATCGCAGGATATGAATACTAAAGTTATTGAATTAAAGAGTGCCGAAACTTTACGAGAAAAACTGGATTTAACTTTGTCGGAAACTGGCATTTCCTTGGCTGAACTACTCCCTTTAATCAAATCTTATCTCCAGTACAGTGTTAAAACTAGTAGTCCTAGATTTTTAAATTTACTCTTTAGTGGTTTCAGTGTTCCTGGTATATTGGGGGAAATGGTAGCCAGTGCCAGTAATACAACAATGCACACTTATGATGTTGCACCTGTCGCTACATTGATAGAACTTGAGTTAATTCAAAACTTAAATAAATTGATTGGGTTCCCATCAGGAGAAGGATTAATGGTAACTGGGGGCAGTAATGCTAATCTGATTGGTATGTTTTGTGCAAGACACAAATTTGTGCCTGAAGTTAAATACAATGGACTAGAAAATAATCAACTTATAGCTTTTGTTTCAGACCAAGCTCATTACTCATATCTCAAAGCCACAAATTTATTAGGGATTGGTAGCAAAAATTTAATTCAGGTTAAATCAGATAGAAATGGTTGTCTGATTCCATCTGAGTTAGAATCAGAAATTATTCAGGCACTTCACAACGGAAAAACACCATTTTTTGTCGGGGCTACTGCTGGAACTACCGTTCTAGGAGCGTTTGATAATTTGCCTTCTATTGCTCAAGTAACTCAAAAGTATGGTTTATGGCTTCATGTTGATGGTGCTTGGGGCGCTCCGGTACTGTTCAGTGAAAAACATCGTAATTTATTAGCAGGAAGTGAGTTAGCAGACTCTTTCACTTGGGACGCACATAAACTAATGGGAGTTCCCTTAATTTGCTCTGCAATTCTTGTTAAAGATAAAGGAATATTAAGTCAAGCTTGTTCTGGAGTAGGAACTGATTATTTATTCCATGATGATGAAAATAGTTCTTATAATTTGGGTGAAATGTCGTTACAATGTGGGCGCAAAGTTGATGCCTTAAAATTTTGGCTTTGTTGGAAATACTATGGTAACAAAGGATATCAAGCTCGGGTTGAGCAATTATTTGAAATGGCTAAGTATGCAGTAGATTTGCTTCATAGTCAAAAAAATCTTGAGTTAATTATAGAACCCAAATTTTTAAATATTTGTTTTCGCTATATTCCTCAAAATAGCCATATTTCGGCTGAAATTATAAATCAGATCAATTTGGATATACGCAATGAATTAATCCGCTCTGGTCAAGTGTTTATCAACTACGCATCTTATAAAGATCAGATCTTGATTCGATTAATTTTAGCCAATCCTGAAATCAAAAAAGCAGATCTCGATACTTTATTTGAAAACATACTAATTCAAGGAAAGAAATCAGAGAAAAAGTATGTTTAAAAACAAATTAACGCTAGTTCGAGCCATGTTGTTCTTGATATTCTTGAACTAAATATTCGGCTAAAGTTCTAATATTGGGATACTTCCAAAATATGACTGGGCTTAAGTCTAGAAGATTTAACCAATTGGCAAGTTTTTCAGTTATGGTGACAACAACGGAAGAGTCTAGACCATAGATGGTCAAAGGTTCTTCAATATCTATTTCCTCAGGTGGTATGTTGATATAATCCGCTAAACAATTAATGAACCACGTTTGAATTACTTCTGCTGTTGGTTCTGATTGTATAACTTGTTGTGATTCTTCACTAACTTCTGGAGATGGTTTAAACCATTGACCAATAATCTCTAAACTGCCAGTTAAAAAATTATTTCGACAAATATATCTTTGTACTTTTCCACTAGATGTTTTGGCAATAGTAGCAAACTTAATCAGAACTATAGCATAAGGCTGAATATCGTGGTGTTCGGAAAGTTCCTGACGAATACTTTTGAATACTGTCTCCACATCTAAATCATGGCGGTGAGATCGTTCAACCTCCTGCACCACAACTAGCTGTTCTTCTCCATCTGTTTCCACTGAAAAAGCTGCACCACAAGTTGGTTGTAATGCTGGATGGCTTTGTTGCAGGGTTAATTCGATATCTTGAGGATAATAGTTACGACCTCGGATTATGATTAAGTCTTTCAAGCGACCTGTAATAAACAGTTCACCGTCTACAATAAAACCTAAATCTCCCGTGCGTAAAAAAGATCCTGTATTCGATAAATGAGCCTGAAAAAATGTTTTTGTCAGTTCAGGTTGATTCCAATAACCCTGAGTTATATGTTTACCCGAAACCCAGATCTCGCCTACTTGATTTGATGGACATTGAAGAAAGGAATTAGGATCAACAATGATGACTTTTTCATCTAGCCATGCCTGACCACAACTTACTATTTCTTTACTTTCCTGTAGATTGTCAGTAATTACTACAACCTGATTTTGCTCAAGAGCAGTTTTATTAACGTGCATGACTACAGGTGATTCTGTTTTCTTTCCTCCAGTTATAAATAGAGTTGCTTCAGCCATTCCATAGCAGGGGTAAAACATTTGTTGACGAAACCCACATGATGCAAAAGTAGCTGCAAATTGTTTTAATGTTTCTGGTCGAACAGGTTCAGAACCATTGAACGCCACTTGCCAACTACTTAAATCTAAATTGGCTCTTTGTTCTGGTGTTATTTTCCTAACACATAAACTATAGGCAAAATCAGGTCCACCGCTAGTTGTTGCTTTATAGTGGGAAATAGCTTTAAGCCACAAGTAAGGCTGTTGGAGAAAAGTCATCGGGGATAAAAGGTAACTTGGTATGCCTAAATACATGGGCTGCAAAACATTACCAATTAATCCCATGTCGTGAAATAATGGCAACCAACCAACCACGATGGTTTCTTTTGTATGTTGAAACCCTCTCTGGATCATTTCTTGGTTATACAATATGTTCTCGTGACTGACCATGACACCTTTTGGTATGCCAGTAGAACCAGAGGTATATTGCAAAAACGCCAAGGTTTCTGGTGTTACTGATTTAGGGACAAATTCCTGCGTCTTAGCTTCAATAGTATCTGTAGTAATCAACTTCAACTGGGCTAACTCTGCTTCGTCTTCCCAACTTTTCTCAAAGTCAGCCCTTATTGATGTAGTTGTCAGTGCTATCTTAGCGCTTGCATCATGGACTATAGATAGTAACCGAGATAACTTCTGATTACGTTTGGGCGGATATATAGGAACTGCTATCACTCCTGCATACAAGCAGCCAAAGAAAGCCGTAATAAATTCTAATCCAGAAGGATATAAAAGAAGAGCTCGTTCTCCCTGCCAAGATTGGAGATGGGCTGCTATTTCTCTTGCTTGTCTGTCTAATTCTCCATAAGTAAGACTCTCTGATTCTGTTTCCCCATTTTCCAGAAAGATATAGGCTTGTTTATCGGACTGATATTGTGCTCTATAGATGAGAATGTCCAGTAAAGATTTAGCGGTTAAATGAGGACTTAGTGATTGTTTCATAGTTCTTTGTGAAATTCTGTCCCATTTTACGCTGCCATTGTTAGCTTGTATGGCAATTCCATCTTATCAAGATTCAGTTGCCCAGTAGAATTACTTTGTGCAAATTGTTGAATTCGTTTGGACACAAGCTCAGGTAAGATTTCTTCACGAGAAAACGTCAAAGACGGCTGAAGATATTGAAGAGGATAATCCTGTTTTAAGCGTTCCATTCCTCCACTGGTGATATTCAGGAGAACATAGTCATTTTTTTGCACCGTACCGACTTCCACTGCTTGAATCAAAGAATTCAAAGCTACTCCAGCCGAAGAACTTATATCAATTCCCTCTAATTCGGCAAATAAAGCTCTTGCTCTTTCTAATTCTGCGTTATTTACACGATACATCTCCCCATTAGTATCTACTAGAGCATCGTAGACCCCGCCTGTGATACTATAGGCTGGTTTTCGAGTCGTCAATACTTGAGCTGAAACTTGACCAATACGCTCTTTGGCTTCCTCTTCTCCTATGGGAAAGATTTCTTGACTATGAGCCTTCCAAGCATCGACCATCGGAGTAAAAGGACTATTTTGAGCCAAGTGTAGTTTCATCCGTTTTGTTCCAAATAGCCCCTCTTCTAAAAACTTTAAATTGGCTTCCCAAGCAGCGATTCCCCCTGAGCCAGAACCAACAGCTTGAAAATAGTGATCGGGAATACGACCCATTGTGAGTACTGCATCCACTACAGTTAATCCCATCCCATCTCTTCGAGCCACATTGGGTGTTCCTCCCTGTGTAAAGAAATTAGGTAATTTGCTAATTTCTTGTCCTAGACAGATGGCATCAAAATAATCACAATTCCCTCCTGCTGATATTAAACGTACATTATTCCCAAAATTGTCCTTAGAGCAAATGGCCGAAAGACTTCGCTCTGGAATAACTAGATAAAGAGGTGTTTGAGTTTGGGAACAGAGGGAGGCAAAAGCGCTACCTGTATTACCAGCAGAGGCAATAACTAAAGTTCGGTCTTCCCCTTTTGGGATTCTCGCTAATACAACTGCTGCTTCCAATTCTTTAAAGGAGCAGGTAAATAAGTGGGCATTGCGCTCTGGCCAATAGCCATTGAAGCTGATGAAGAGATTTGTTAAGCCAAGATGATGGGCAAGTTTTTTACTTTCATAGGTGATTGGTTTACTCTCTACCTGTAAATGATTCTCTATAGGTAACCAGTCAATGTAGCGAAAAAGACCAGGTAGAGCTTCTTTAACCTCTAGTTTTTTCTGGGAATAAACTGTCCGCAATAGTGAAGGACCATGATTTACATCGCAGGTTAAACGAAAAGGGTCTGGTTCATATTCAGCCGAGCATTGCGTACACTGAAGCTTATATTTGGTCTTCATAACAATAAGTTCCCTGAAAGATCATTACATAGGTTGATGTGTTAAAGTCTACTTGCTGATAATTTACTAATTAGAGCCAATTGAGCTCAAGTCTTAAACAGATAAAAATGTTAAAGTTTCGAGAGTCGAACTAACTCAATCCTTAATTAATATCATCAATGATTTAACTAGGTTTGACAATGATCTTGATCACTCTTGAGTTGTGATTATCATCACGTTAAACTAAGCGTTTTCCTCACGACAACCTCTCGTGGCCAAGGCAGAACCATAAATAGTAATTAAATGGAGCGAAAAAGACTAGCCAGTTCTTCTTTCACCTCAACAACTACTTTTTCTCAGTTAAATATTGTATGAGAGCTTCTATGGTAGTGTAATCGTAGAGTAAGGATGGTTCAAGTTCGCATTCTAACCACTCTGCTAAGTCTCCACTTAAGATTACTGTTGCTGAAGAATCTAGTCCATAGTTCTCAAAAGGAACTTGAGTATCTATTTCATCTTGATTAAGTTCTAAAAGGTTAGCTATATATGATACTAACCAGGCTTTTATTTCATGTGGTTTTGGTAAGTTCTTTTGAGCAATTTGTTGTGCATTTTTCATTGTTTAGATTTTCCCTAAGTTTTTTTCTTTTTAATTATTAAATAGAGCTTAAGTTGGGATGTAGTACCAATTTAAGCTCTATACTAGTTCTAAATTTCCAGCTAAGAAGAGATCGCGACAAGCATGGCGTTGAATTTTCCCACTAGAAGTTTTTGGAATACTGTTAGGTTTTATTAGTAATGGTTGATAAACTTGCAGATCATGGTTGACTGCTACCGCCGCCCGAATATTCTCAACAACTTCCTTTATAACTATCTGATTCCGGTAAGTCCGCTGGATTTCTTGTACTATCATAAGTCGATCTTCCCCCTTAATTTCCACAGTAAATGCCGCACCAAGTCCTGTTTCTAAGGCTGGGTGACTTGTTCCTACTGTTAGTTCTATATCTTGGGGATAATAATTGCGACCTCGAATAATAATGATGTCTTTGAGTCTCCCTGTAACAAATAGCTCATCATCTTTTAAAAAGCCTAAATCTCCTGTTCGCAGAAATGGACCTTCACCTGTATCTTGTAAGTAGGCGTGGAAGGTCTGCGTTGTTTTTTCTGGTTGATTCCAATATCCTTGGGCTACGCTTGGACCTGAGACCCAAATCTCCCCTATCTGCTTATCTACACATTGAGTTAATGTTTTGGGGTTGACAATGGCAATTTTCAAATCTGCGCCTGCTTTTCCACATCCAACAATCAAACTAACATTTTCATCTGTTCTGGATGTTGTTACTATTTGGTCTTTTTGTAGGGCTGTTTTTTGGATTTGTTCTATAACTGGTGGCAGTCTTTTTAGTCCACCTGCAATAAACAAGGTAGTCTCAGCCATACCATAACAAGGATAGAAGTACTTGTCGCTAAACCCACATTCGGCAAATTTTTTACTAAATTGTTCTAAAGTTTCTGCAAGTACTGGTTCTGCACCATTAAAAGCCAAATCCCAACTACTTAAGTCCAGATTAGCTAATTCTTCTGGTTGAATTTTTTTGACACATAAATCATAAGCAAAATTTGGTCCACCACTACTAGTTGCCTTATATTTAGAAATCGCCTGCAACCAACGAATTGGCTTTTGAAGAAAGGCTACAGGTGGCATCAAAATACAGGGAAAACCCACATATATTGGCTGTAAAACATGTCCAATCAGCCCCATATCATGGAATAATGGCACCCAACCTACACCGATGCTTTCCTCACTATGACCAAAGGCTTGTTGAATTAATTGTTGATTGTGGATGATATTGCCATGAGTAACCATTACCCCTTTGGGAGTTCCCGTAGAACCAGAAGTGTATTGCAAAAACGCCAACGTTTCTGGTGTTACTGATTTAGGGATAAATTCCTGTGTCTTAGCTGCAATAGTATCTGTAGCTATCAAGTTCAACTGAGTTAACTCTGTTTCTTCTTCCCATTTCTTGCCGAGAGCAGTCAATATTGATGTAGTTGTCAATGCTATCTTTGCACTTGCATCATTGACAATTGAGAGTAACCGAGATAACTTCTGATTACGTCTGGGGGGATATACAGGAACTGCTATTACTCCTGCATACAAGCAGCCAAAGAAAGCCGTAATAAATTCTAATCCAGAAGGATATAAAAGAAGAGCCCGTTCTCCTTGCCAAGATTGGAGATGGCCTGCTATTTCTCTTGCTTGTCTGTCTAATTCTCCATAAGTAAGACTCGCTGATTCTGTTTCCCCATTTTCCAGAAAGATATAGGCTTGTTTATCAGACTCATATTGCGCTCTATAGCTGAGAATGTCCAGTAAAGATTTAGCGGTTAGATGATTGGCAAGTTTTTTACTTTCATAGGTGATTGGTTTACTCATAAGTTCCCTGAAAAATCATTACATAGGTTAATGTGTTAAAGTCTACTTGCTGATAATTTACTAATTACAGCCAATTGAGCTCAAGTGTTAAACAGATAAAAATGTTAAAGTTTCGAGAGTCGCACCAATCCTTAATTAATATAATCAATGATTTAACTAGGTTTGACAATGATCTTGATCACTCTTGAGTTGTGATTATCATCACGTTAGACTAAGCGGTTTCCTCACGACATTAAGTTTGGGCATTGTCCTAATTTAAATACTTTAATAATTCTAAATTTCCAACTAACAGCAGTTTGAGACCAGATAAGCTACAAAACCAGGGAGCGGGGCTCCGCCCCGGACGTGGTTTGGTTTTTAAGTTGTGGCTTAATAGATTTACATTTGCTGTAAGAAGAGATCGCGACAAGCATGGCGTTGAATTTTACCACTTGAAGTTTTTGGAATACTGTTAGGTTTTATTAGTAATGTTCGATATTTTGATTATATGCACTCAAAAATATATTAGATTGGTATTTCATCTAGAGAAAGTTGAGGATCAGCAACAATCGCACTACACAAATTTTGAAAATGTGCAGCCATTTGCTCAATAGTTGAACTTTTAAATAAGTCAGTCTTATAATTAAAAGTACCCATTATAGATGAATTAACCTCAATCATTTCCAAAGCCACATCAAATGCACCTTCCCGTTGAGGAATCTTAAAAGGCTTTAGCTTTAATCCGCCAAAATTAACATTCTTTTCTGTTTCATTTTCAAGTAGAAGAAGTACTTCAGGAGATTGTTGTAGTTGCTGTAGGGCAAAAAAAACCTGAAAAAATGGCGAACAACTTGGGTCGTTGTCTGGCCGTAACTTTTTTACAAGTAGAGCCAATGGGTAATTTTGATGAGTAAGTGCTTCCAGTACTGTTTGACGAATCTGGACAAGAAACTCCTGAAAACTAGGCTTATTAGATAAATTTCCTCGTAAGACTACTGGATTGACAAAATAACCAACAATTCCTCTAAATTGAGACTGCAATCTACCTGCTATTGGCGAACGAACTAAAATGTCTTCTTGTCCTGTGTAACGATATAAAAGCACCTGAAAAACAGCTAACAGTGTCATGTAAAGTGTGGCCTTTGACAAGATCCCTAGTTGCTTGAGTTGCTGTGTCAGTTCGGAAGATAACTGGAAATTATAAGAGGATCCATTATAAGTTGGCAAAGGCGGTCTAGGTAGATCTCTAGATAAATTCAATACTCTTAGTTCTCCTTTAAGTTGATTTTGCCAATAATTCCAAAGTTTTTCTCCCTCTGAACTTTCCAACATTTTTTTTTGCCAACAAACATAATCAAAGTAAGAGTGTTTTAAAGCTGGAAGTGCTACTATATCGCCATTTTGTTCTGCTTGGTAGAGTTTGGATAACTCGTATAAAATAATATCTAAAGACCAACCGTCAGCTGCTACATGATGTATTGTCAACAAGAGAATATGTTCTTTCTCAGAACAAGTAAACAATCTTACTCTTATTACTGATTCCCGTTCTAAATCGAAGGGACGTTTAGATTCCTGGTTAACAACTGAATAGAGTTCTGTTTCATTCCAAGTAGAAGCATCTACCTGTTGAAAATCCAAGTTGTTTCCAGAATGTATCTGTTGAATTGGTTCTTCACCTAGTTTGGGGAAAGTACTACGCAAGGAAGGATGACGCTCAACTAATTTTCCCAACGCTAAACGCAAATTTGTTACATTTACATCATCATCAATACGACTAGAAAGAACTAGGTTATAAGCAGAACTATCAGGGGCTAATTGCCACAAAAACCAGAGAGATTTTTGTCCGTAAGACAGGGGATGAACATTGAAAATATCTGAGCGATTGCGTAATAATTGTAATATTTCAACTTTATATTGCTTGAGTTGAGCTAATATCGAAGGGTTTAATTGTTCACTAGATGTCTCATAGCACAGTTTTTCACCCTCATTCCAGAATTCCCAACCTTTGATGACAAGGTCTTGCAAAAATTCAACTAAATTCATATTTCTCCTGTTACCCTTTCACTATTTTCTAAATCTTCTTGTTCCATTTGCTCAGAATTTTCTACTTTAATCCCCTGTACAAGATTCTCTTGAGCCAATAGTTTCCTTAATCGAATACTTAGTTCAGTAATAGTAATGCCTTCAAATAGTTCTTCTAATGGGAGTTCAAGGTCTAAATCTGTTCTCACACGGTCAATTAGTTGGAACGCCATTAACGAGTCTAATCCAAGAGTATTCATCGGTTGCTGCTTATCTAACTGAGATTGATTAAACCCTGTGATTAGAGTTAATTGTTCTGTTAAATAACTCTCTAACTGTTGAGTTTGTTCTTCTAAGGATGTAGAAAGATCTGACCGCGTGAGGAAACTTTTGGGTTGAGATGAGGGAACTTCTAGAACAGACCGATTGAGAGAAGAAGACCCCTTTTCTTTCGCTGGTAATGCGGTTAGATGATGCTGTTGGACTAAAGCCGCTAGGAGTTGAGGTAAAATTTTCCATTGTTCTGGGGAAAACTGTTCGGTTTGAGCCAGTAATTGAATAACTTCTTCTGTATTTCCCAATTCTAAAAGAGTAGAAATCACCGAACGATGAAGAACAGGCGCTTGAGGACAGTCAGTTTCCACCCAATAACGTTGTCGTTCAAAAGGATAAGTGGGTATTTGTACATAATGACGGGCATAGTCTTGATCGAACCCCAACCAGTTAACAGGTGCTCCCAAGATATAAAGTTGACTTAAACTGAACAATAACTGTTGCCAGCTAGATTGTCCTAGACGTAGACTAGGGAGCCAAACCCCTATCCCAGAAGGCAAGCAGCGAATTCCTTTGGGCAGCAAGATAGGTTTTGGACCTATCTCAATAAATACTGAGACACCTTGCTGATACATCGTTTGCATTGCCGTTGGTAATCTTACAGGTTCACGAATCACTCTTTGCCAGTACTCAATAGTTTTAACATTGTCGGACAATTGACCTGTAAAACCCGAAATAAAAGGAATCTGGGGAGGATGCAAATTAAATTTTGAAGCATACTGATCAAAAACAGCGTCTAGTGATTCCATCAAAGGAGAATGGTAGGCAGATGTAGTATTCCATTTCAGTATTGGGAATCCTTTCTCTTTTAGATCACTGGTAACTATTTGTACAGCTTCTTGTTCACCTGAGATTACTACTTGTACTCCATCAACAAACGCAATAGCTATCTTATCAGCGTAAGGAGCAATTGCCGCCGCTACTTGATCCTCAGGACCAAATACTCCAACCATCATTCCTACTGTGGTTTCAGATTTCATTTGCTGCCTAGAAAGCGTGATCTCGATCATTTTGAGTCCATCTTCCAAGCTGAAAATTCCAGCACTACAACCAGCAGCAATCTCTCCCAAACTGGTTCCCATAATGACATCTGGTTCAATCCCCCAGGATTTCCATAGTTCAGCCAGTGCTACCTGTAAGGCAAATAAGGCAATACCTCTAGCAACTCCATCAGTAGGCACATTGTCAATATTGGGCGAATAAAGAATATCAACAAGAGATTTGCCCAATGAGGGTTGAGTGATTGCGTCACAGTAATCAAGGATGCGGCGAAAGGTAGGCTGAGTTTCGTAAAGTTGACGGTCAAGTTCAACGTGATCGGGAATAAAGCCAGTAAACAAAAATCCGATTTTTGGACGCTGCTTAGGCTTGACTACACCACTTATAGAGCCAGTACTTTTATTCCCTGAAGTAAACGCAGCCATTTTTTCTCTTAGCTGTTCCTTAGAACTAGCTGTTATAGCCAGACGATGGTTAAATTGTGTTCTGCCCGTATTGGCAGTAAAACAAATATCACCGAGCGTTAGATCAGTAGATTCACTCAGGTATTCTTGATAGCGATGGCATAAATTTTGTAATGCTGTTTCAGTTTTTGCCGACAGTGTTAATAAATGAATCGGGCGCTCCACCTGATTAGGTTGGGTAATCGAATCACTACCTGCTTCTAGTACTATATGAGCATTAGTACCACCAAACCCAAAGGTACTGACTCCTGCGATAATTTTCTGCTCGGTTGACCAAGGTTCTAGGTTTTGTTGCACTCGCAAAGGCAATTTATCTAGCTTTACATAGGGATTTGGCTGCTGAAAATGTAAACTTGGGGGAATCTGTTTGTATTTGAAGGACAGTGCTACTTTGATTAATCCGGCAATCCCAGAGGCTATTTCTAAGTGTCCGATGTTAGTTTTGACAGAACCAACCCGACAGACATTTCCCGCAGTGCGCTTTTCTCCTAAGACGGCTGCTAGGGCTTCTAGTTCGATCGCATCTCCTAAGAGAGTGCCAGTGCCTTGGGCTTCAACATACTGGACAGAACTGGGAGAAATTCCAGCATTTTGATAAGCTTGTCGCAGTAGGGCTTCTTGTGCCTTAAGATTGGGAGCACTCAATCCATTTGTGCGTCCATCCTGGTTAATGGCACTCCCCCGAATTATTCCATAGATAAAATTTTGATCAGCTATTGCTTGGGATAGTCTCTTTAAGACCACCACCCCAACCCCCTCACCCCGCACAAATCCGTCCGCTTGAGCGTCAAATGTTCGACAACGTCCTTGAGCAGAAATCATGCCCGCTTCGGCTAAGCTAGCAGTTGTGTGAGAAGATAGCATGATTTGTACGCCTGCAGCTAATGCTAAAGTTGATTCTCCTTGCTCCAAGCTTTGGCAAGCCAGATGAACTGCTACTAGAGAAGAAGAGCAGGCAGTATCGAGCGCCAAACTAGGACCTGTAAAATTAAATATATAAGAAATGCGGTTCGCTGCAATTGAACTACTATTGCCAGTTACTGTATAGGAAGAATTTAGATGGTTGGTATCTGCCATCAGCAATTCATAATAATCAGATCTGGGGATACCTACAAAAACCCCGGTTCTGGTTTCTGCTAATTTACCTGGTATTAGTGCTGCATCTTCAAGAGCTTCCCATACTACTTCTAGCAAAAGTCGTTGTTGAGGGTCCATACTAATAACTTCACGAGGAGTAATCCCAAAAAATTGGGCATCAAACTCTTCGATTCTTTCTAGCAAACCAGCCCAGTTTTTTACTGAAGAATTTTTGGTAGATAAATTTAGGTAAGCTCGCTCTGCAGGAATTGGAGTAATAGCATCAATCCCGTTACAAATCAAATGCCAGAAAGCTGTGGGATCAGATGCCTGAGGAAACCGACATCCCATCCCAATAATTGCAATAGAGTCCTGATTGATCATCTTGTTTAATATGTGTTCAAAGGCTAAAAGATACTGGTAAACTTGTCAAGCCACGCAAAGCGATGTTCTTTCGCCACTCAATCTTATCTGTATCAAGTGTTAAATTAGGTAACTGCTGGACTAAAGTATTTATAGCAATCTGAATTTGCATTCGAGCCAATCTTGCGCCTAAACAATGATGAATGCCATCACCAAACGCTAAATGGTGGTTATCTTGACGAGTTAAATCGAGACTATCAGGAGCGGAAAATTTTTCAGGATCTCGATTAGCAGAACCTAGACAGACTAATATTTTTTCCCCACTTGGAATTATCTGACCGCCTATTTCAACAGTTTCTAAAGCTTGTCGAGCAGTTATCTGAACCGGACTATCGTAGCGTAAAAGTTCTTCGATTGCACTTGGAATGATCTGAGGTTCGCGTTTAAGTTTTTCCATTTGCTCAGGGTGGTATAACAATGCCAACATCCCATTCCCGATAGAATTTACCGTTGTCTCTTCACCTGTTATAAATAATAGAATACAAGTTGTTAATACTTCATCTTCAGTCAAATTTTTACCTTGTTCTCCAACTCCTATTAAAGTAGTAATTAGATCTTCTTGAGGTTTTCTTATTCTTTCAATAATTAGTTCATTCAAGTAGGCTTTAAACTGCATGATGGCCTGATTCATTTTTTCATATTCCTCTAATGAGACTGGTTGATCGAGGATACGAGAGAGAGTGTTTGACCACTGATGCAGTAATTCTTGGTCTTCAGGTGGTATTCCTAAAACTTTAGCAATCACCATAACAGGTAGTGGCATGGCTAAATCGGCAATAATATCGATAAATCCTGTATGACGAACCTTATCGAGCAACTCATCTACAATTACCTGGATATAGGAACGTACATGGTCAAATTTAACAGAAGATAATGCCTTATTAACTAGTCCCCTTAATCGAGTGTGGTCTGGTGGATTCATGTAGAATAACCATTTACTACTTAAATAGGCAAGTGTGTTTAATTCTTTACCCTTCTTCTGACTGTATTGATGTTTGTCTTGAATTTGTTTAGGTATATCAAAGGTACCAAAGCGACTATCTGTGATAATTGCCTTTACATCTTTATAGCTGGTTAATACCCAAGTATCGCCTACAAATGATTTATGTACTGGATCTTCAGAGCGCAGACGTTGATAGATGGAATAAAGATTAGAATGAAAATCGGGTAAAAATGGATGAAATTCTACTGGTTTCATAATCTTTTCTGGTTTATCTGTGCTTGTTAATTCACATTTCTTTTTGTCCGAATTGGGGGATAAATTCATATTATAGATGTCGCTACTTAGCCCAAGACATTCTTATGATACCCAACTCTATAGGCTCTCTATCGATGTATCCTAAGAATTTTGGCGACAGAGGGCTAATGTGCTAACAAGATCAGGAGAAATCTAGTTTAACCTTCGATTGAACTTTGCCTAAATCTACGGATACTAATAATCCAAAAGATTACAAAGAAGATACATAGTGGTATTATTTTGGGCAGTAAGGCATCTAGAGAAACACCTTTGAGTAAAATATCCCGAGCAATAGCTACATAGTAACGTAGCGGATTAAACAAAGAGAGATATTGAAAGAAAAGAGGCATCGTTTCAGTTGGAACAATAGCACCTGATAACTGTATCATCGGTAGGTTAATAAAGAAGGATAAAAGTACAATTTGCCGTTGATTGCCACAAATTGTTGCTAACATCATGCCAATGCCCATACAAACTAGAATGTAAAGAAAAGAAAGCACCAAAAAAAGAGCTAAGCTTCCCCGAACAGGAATCTCAAAAACAAAGTAACCCACACTTAAACCTAACAAGACATCCCCCATTAGTAAAATCATCAAGGGAATTATTTTAGCTAGTAAAATTTCCCAGTCTCTGGCTGGTGTCATTAATAACTGTTCAACTGTACCTCGATCTTTTTCCAACACCATAGAGGCAGCAGTTATAGCAGTAGTAACCAGGGTCAAGATCATTCCAATAATTCCAGGAACAAAAAACCAACTACTTTTTAAGCCAGGATTATAAAGAAAAATTACCCTTGGTTGAACTATCGCTGGTGAGTATGTAGATGAATGTTGTAGACTATATTGGTTAACAATTTGGTTGATATATCCTCTAGCAATTTCTGCACTATTAACGTCAACACCGTCAAGCCAAAACTGAAGATGTCTATTTTTATCCTGAGACAAATTACGAGCAAAATTTGGTGGTATTATTAATCCTCCATTCAGTTTCCCTTCTTCAACATTTTGATTGAGTAACCTTTCTTTAAAAAAATATTTCTCAGCCACAAAGATATTATTTTCTGTTAAGGCAGAGATAAACTCTCGACTAATGCTATTATTAGTATAATCCACAATTCCTAGTTTAAAATCATGCACATCTGGATTGAGAATAAACCCGTAAAGTATTAATTGAATTGTTGGGGGAAAAATTAAAAAAAACATTAACTCCTTGTTTCTTTTAATATGGTTGATTTCTTTAATAACTAAAGCAAAAAAACTACTTTCAAATAAGAACTTGATGAATTTCATAAATATAATTAATCTGGGAGTTGCATACGACGTAATTTTTGATGTGAGACTTTAAAGAGTAAAAATCCAATTGAGGCTACAATCACCAACCCAAACTCAACTTCTGCCCCTCTGGCACCTCGGACAAAAACATCACGGCTTAATTCTATATAATAACGAGTAGGAACAATATAAGAAAGTAAAGATAATGGAAATGGAACATTTTTTAGAGGATAAATATAGCCAGATAGCAACAAAGATGCTAAAAAACCAGTAATTCCTGTATTCTGTATCGCTGCAATTTGATTTTTAGCATAAACTCCTACAAACAAACCAAACAAGACGCTAGTTGATATAAATATTATTGTGCCTATCAACAAAAATATTGGATTTCCAGCAAAACTCAATTGAAAAATTAATGCTCCAAGAATCATAATGAATAGGGCTTCACTTAAGCCTACAAGCAAATATGCTAAAGTCTTGCCAAGCAAAAATTCGGTAGCACTTAAGCTAGAAGCATAAATTGGAATGATTGTACCTAATTCTTTTTCTTGTACTATGGAAATCGCCGCAACTACTGAGGGATAAACCCATAAGACAAAACCATAAACACCTGGTACAAAGAACAGGGATTCTTTCTGCCCTGGATTAAACCAGATCACTACTTCTGTAGTTAGATTATTAGTCGGTTGTAACCCCAAACTCTGCAAAAAGAAATTAGTTGTAGCTTTAATAGTACTTTTTACTATACGAGCATTATTCACATCAGTACCATCAACTAAAACCTGAACTGTAGACGGTTTTAGGCTTTTGATATTGCGGCTGAAATCTGGCGGAATTACAATTGCCACCCTAGCCATGTCAAGTTCAAGCGCATCGCTTACGGGTTTACTACTAGACCAAGATATCGGTTGAAAGAAATTGGTAGCAAACAGTTGGGCAGTATAGGTACGACTGAGATAACTGTTGTCGAGATCTTGGACAACTAAAGGAATATCTTTGGCTTGGAGCCGAACTGCCAAACCGTAGATAAGTAACGTCATTAATGGTAACAAAAATATTAAGGCTAAACTAAAGCGATCGCGCTGAAATTGCACTAACTCTTTATAACATTGTGTCCAAATCCGTCTCATATAATTAACTTAGATTGTTACTTTGGATCTATTGCTATTTTGTAACATTTTAGTAGTAACTACTTATTTTTCGCCAAAGAACAGCAGGAGGTATCGCCCTGTTCCATAGAGAGTGTTCCCTAATTCCTTCTACTTATTGCTCATAACTAAGCTAAAACGCATTTTAAATGCGTTTTAGCAGGGTGTAGGGTGTGGGGTGTGGCTTTCAAGGGTAGATATTTTACATTCTGGTGTTGACAAGACTTGGGAGACTTGGGAAACTTGGAAGACTTGGAAGATTGTTCTATTAAAAAATAGGCTTTTTTCTTAATTTGTACTGTTAAAAAGCGAATATTATACTGTTTTTCTTCCTTGTCCACTTTCCTACCTTGTCCTCCTTGTCTGCACTACACCCAATTTTTAAAAACCTACCCTTGAAAGGTGGGGTGTGGTGGGGTCTAGTGTTGGATAACCGTAAAATTCTTACAGAAAATGAGGTGCAAGCTTTGGTAACTGTAGATTTTGAGAAATACGTTGATAATGCTCGTATAGTCAAAGAGAAGCCATTTGATGTCGGTTATGATGCTGCTAAAACGCGAGTATGTCAATATGTTTGAAGTAGGTGTCGTTGAAGAAAGCTAAAGTTACTCGTTCTGCCTTACAGAATGCTGCTTCTA
>Ga0209085_1001020_pt1 | contig 18329 bp, 18 predicted proteins | sample C_131016_EF_Meta_FD_187310 | JGI IMG/M metagenome (GOLD analysis project Ga0209085, IMG submission 187310) | Freshwater microbial communities from Lake Croche, Canada to study carbon cycling - C_131016_EF_MetaG (SPAdes) (version 2) | ecosystem: Environmental > Aquatic > Freshwater > Lake...
TAATAAAAAAAAATATGGGTTTGAAGAAACTACAAAAGACAATTTAGATTCTTTTAGAAATAATTATTACAAATTGGATAATATGGAAAAACCGATCAAATCAATCGCTTATTATAAAACACAAGAATTAATCGATATATGTGGTAAATTAGGCATTGAAACAATTATTAGCAAAGATAACAAAGAAAAAACAAAAAGTAAAAAAGATTTATATGAAGCAATAATTAAATGTTTTTAAAAAAATTGAACAATAATATAAAAATAAGTCTATCTATATATTATTATGACTGATACAACAAAAATGGATAAAGTAGATTTTGGTGATGAACAACTGAATAAACTATATGAAAATTTGGACGAAAAAACACGAAATGAAATCGATGCTTTACCAAAAATAGAATTCAAAGTTGAAATATTAAAAAATATAGCTAACCCTGAAATCAATGTATTTTATGAAAAAATGAAACCAAATGAAAAGAAACAGATCGATTCAATGCGAATTCGAGATAGGTATTCTTTTATTAAACGTTTGATGAAAAAAAACAACATTGTGAACGAAGTTGTCGGTTCTGAAAGAGCCGATGAATTAAAAGAAAAAGAAGCACCTACCGAGTTATTGAATGAAGATGAAGAAGTCGCGGCCGAAGAAGCCGAAGCTCAAGCCGAAACCGAAGGAAAAATAAATGTAATTCACAGACAACAAGAAAGTAGTGTACTACAAAAAGATTTTCATAATTTAATAAAGATTTATTATAATTCATCTCCTTATACAATTTCCAATAAAAACCATGAATTGGAAGTTCGTTTTGGTACAAGAGGCATCAAACCTCTAAATAAAAATGATTATGATAACGTTATTAAAAAACTTAAATCACTTGGTTTTACTAGCGTGAATGAAACTGGAACATCTAGTTTGAAAATTCAAAGTGAATATTTAGATAATAATAGTGGGCGGTTTAAGTTATCTAATATACGAGTAAGCATAAACGATTTAAATGAAATACAGAAATACTGTAAATCAAATAGTATTAAAGAAATTTACAATAAAAATTCACATACTATTACTTTTGTAAATAAGATTCCAGTTTACAATAATAAAAACAAAATTATACCGGTTAATTTTGACGATTTTAATTTTCGCGTTTCTTATCAAGTTGAAGAAGATGTCAGTGTTTCAACTAAAAACTTTATTATTCAAAATTGGGCAAAGAACAAAAAAACTTTTAGATACATGAATCGTGTTACTTTTACTCATCCAGATTATCCTGTCAACGTTGATATAAGTATTACAAAATTTAATAGTGATTTTTATAAACGTAGTTATACTATTGAAGAATCCAATGTATTCAATAGTCCAGAAAAAATAGAACTTGAATTAGAAATTGATAATACAAAAATAGGCCCATACACACAGTTTGATTCACCTGAAAAAATATTAGAAGCACTCAGGAAAGTAATTAAATTTGTTTTAAGTGGACTTCAAAATACGAATTTCCCGGTTTCGTATTCAGAACAAAAGGACGTAATAATGGAATATATGAGAATGTTACATAAAGATGATTCGAATTATAATTCTGAAAAAAGAATATATCCTAGTGATTTTATAGGTCCATCGTCATTTACATTACAATTATCTAATATTTCTGAAGTGGATGAAAACTCGAGGGTTCCTAATATAAGAAATAATTTTGTTGTAACCGATAAAGCAGATGGTGATCGTCATTTAATGTTTGTTAGTAGCAAAGGGAAGATATATTTGATTAATACAAATATGAATGTTATATTTACTGGTGTAAAAACTAATAACAAAGAATTATTTTATACTTTGTTTGACGGCGAACTAATATACCACGACAAAACCGGAAAATTCATTAATTTATATGCGGCTTTTGATATTTATTATTTGAATAAAATCGATGTAAGGAGTTTACCATTTATGTTGAAAGAAAATGATTCAACAGAAGGTGTCGGTATCGTAACACCGAATATAAATAAATTGTATAATTCTAGATATATGTTATTAAAAAGTAGTATCGAAAATTTGATTCCTGTTTCCATTATGGATGAGAATATAAATAACGCAAATAATGGAAAAGAAACATCCAAAAATGTAACACTTCAGACCATACAAAAATTAACATTGCCTATTCGTATATCATTTAAAAAATTTTATCCAGAAAGTAAAATCACAAGCACAACCAAAAACAACAATGACGGAATTTTTGAAGCATGTAATAATATTCTTACTAAAATAAGAGAAGAACGCTTTGAATATCTTACAGATGGTCTTATATTTACTCACGCTTATTTTGGAGTTGGATCGAATAAAGAAGGCGAAAGCGGACCGTTAACTAAGATAACATGGGAAAGTTCGTTTAAATGGAAACCCCCAAAAGATAACACGATTGATTTCTTTGTTGTAACACTGAAACAACCAGGTGGCGATGATATAATAAAAACAAAATATGAAGAAGGCATCAATTCTCATTTGAATGCGCAAATTTCCGAATACAAAATGATTCAATTGTGTTGTACATACAGTGAAAAAAAACACGGCACAATTTATTTGAACCCTTGTCAAGATATGATTGACGATAAATTGCCACAATATAAAGAACTCAATTATGAAGAGAAACAATTTAACGACGCAAAACCACTACAATTTTATCCAACTGAACCATTTGATCCTCAAGCAGGAATATGTAATATTATGTTAAAAGTGGACGACAATAATGTAAACCAAATGTTTACCGAGGAAAATGAAATTTTCGGGGATAACACAATTGTTGAATTCAGTTATGATTTATCCAAAGAAAGAGGATGGCGCTGGATTCCAAAAAGGGTTCGATATGATAAAACTAGTGAATATTTACAAGGTTTGAAAAACTATGGTAACGCGTATCATGTTGCGAATAGTAATTGGAGATCAATTAATAATCCAATTACTGAAGATATGATAAGTACTGGAAAAAATATACCAGATATCACCGTCGATGAAGATATTTATTATAATAAACCGGCTGGCAAAACTATGACAGAATCGATGAAGAATTTTCACAATTTGTATGTCAAGAAGTTGTTGATAAAAACTGTTTCAAAATTCGGAGATACCTTAATTGATTATGCGTGTGGAAAAGCAGGGGATCTTCCAAAATGGATAAGTTGTCGTCTTTCATTTGTTTTTGGGATCGACAAATCAAAAAATAATTTGGAAGATAGGATTGATGGTGCTTGTGTAAGATATTTGAATTCAAAGAAAATGAATAAACACATTCCACAAGCATTGTTTGTTAATGGTGATAGTTGTTTCAATATAAAAAATGGTAGCGCTATGTTAAACGATAAAGCGGTCCAAATAACCAAAGCCATTTTCGGAGATGGACCAAAAGATGAAGACCGGTTAGGGAAAGGCGTTTTTAAAAATTACGGCAAAGGCGAAGATGGGTTCAATATTTCATCATGTCAATTCGCTGTACATTACTTTTTTGAAAATCCGGAAACTCTTCAAGGATTTATGCGCAATATATCTGAATGTACAAAATTAAATGGTTATTTTATAGGTACATGTTACGATGGCAAGCAAGTGTTTAATTTATTGAAAAAAACACAACCTGGTTCTTCAATACAAATTGTAGAAAAAGGGAAAAAGGTATGGGAAATTGTAAAAGGTTATACGAATGATTCATTTGAAGATAATTCTAGTTCAATTGGATACAGAATTGATGTATACCAAGATTCTATAAATCAATTGATTTCTGAATATTTAGTGAATTTTGATTATTTTGACCAAGTTATTACTAATTATGGTTTTAAAATGATTGATACAGAAGAAGCCAAATCATTAGGACTACCAGATGGAAGTGGATTATTCAGCGAATTGTTTATGAATATGATGGAAGAAATAAAAAAGAATAAAAATAAAGAAAAGGATTATGGTGATTCTATGAGAATGACCGAATACGAGAAGAAAATCTCGTTTTTAAATAGATATTTTGTTTATAAAAAAATACGTAATGTGAATACGGAAAAGGTTCAAATTGAATTTAGTGACTATTCGCCTTCTGAAATAGCAAATAATCAACAGGAAACAAAAGAAGCAGTCGAAATTGCTAAGATGGAACAAAAAATAAAACCTAAAGTCCGTAAACTAAACAGAAAATTAATAATTGAATCCTCATCAACCAACGAATCAATGTGAACAAATTGAAGAAAGTAAAGTAACAATAATCACTTAAATATTATATTTCATTTAATGTAAATATAATATTTATTATTTAAAAATGAGTTATTACATACTACCGAAAAACCATAATAAAATTGATATATCTCTTACTATCACGAATACAAAAATAAAACCTTATATATCCAATACATTAATTAATTATCATAATTCAGTAAAAAATGAAATTTATCAACTTTGTCGTAAAAACTTGAGTGACGATGAAAAAATAAGAGCTTTTTATAATGAAATGATGAAAAATATAAATCCATACGAATATGTTTTTTCAAAAGTACCTGGTTCTGTTTTTTCAGTTAGTAAATTAAAACCAAAGAGTATCTTATTTTATGATTTATTTGAAATAATTCAAACTATTAATATTTTAGATTCATTTAAAAATGACAATATGAATTCATTAATTATAGGTAAAAATTATGAGGATTCATTGGAGTGTTTAGAAATTCTAAGAGAATATTATACAGATGATAATTTTTTTTGTTATACTGAGTACAACTCAAATTTACATAATTGGATCAAAAATAATAAATTCAACTTTATCATCTATGAGATAGATGAAATAATGTGCACCGACAACAACAACGCAAACAACAACGCAAACAACAACGCAAACAACAACGCAAACAACAATTATATTATTAATCTATTAGAAATATTGTTGATAGTAATTAATTATTTGAAACAAAATGGCGTTGTTATTATTAAAATTGAAAATATGTTTCATAAATCAATTATTGATATAATTTACATATTTTGTTCTTTATTTGAAAAAACATATATTATTAAACCAAATACAAGTAATATTACAACTTTTGATAAATATATTGTATTAAAAAATTTCTGTTTAACAAGTGATAAATTTGATTTATTTTATAATTATACCAAAATAATACAAGAATTCATTGATAAGTATAAAAATAACAATGAATCAATAAATATAAGCAGTATTATTGACTATGAGTTGCCATATCATTTTTTAAATAAAATAGATGATATTAATTTAATTATTGGTCAACAACAATTAGAAGTTTTCGTTCATCTAATAAACATATTAAAATTAGAAAATAAAGAAGAAAAATTGGAATTATTGAAAAAAAATAATCTACAGAAATCAGTTCAATGGTGTGAAAAACATAGAATACCGTGTAATAAATTTTCAGAAAAAATAAACATTTTTTTACCATTGAAAGAAAATAAACAGTCATCTCTTGTTATTGACTCTGAGTCTCACTCTGAGTCTCACTGCGATAATGTTTGTAATATTAATAAAACAGAAGTAATTAATGATCATAGAATTAGAAATGTCGTTGAAAATATTCTTGAAAATATTATTGAGAATGTTATTAGTAATAATGATGAAAATTTAAGCGACGACAATAGTAATAATGATATTGATAATAATGAATATGATAATTATTTTGATTTCCATATATCATGAACAATATTTTTACAGCAAACTATTGCTATTTGGTGATTGTCTATAATGATTGGATGGCCTTACCGGATTAAGATACCCATAACCAGTACCATTCTCGGAATAATACAAATAACGATATGGTGATGCTTGGGAAACAGGTGTATAATATTCTGGTTTTCTAACATAACGGCAAGCTTTTTTATTCTGAAATGGAAAAATAGGAGGTTGATTACATCCAGGAGCCTTATTTTTATATAAATAAGGTACATTTGTTAATACTATATCCGAAGGAGTACTTTTGCCAATAAATTTACCAGCAGAATTTGTATAATATGACGCAGCATTTTTTTCGATAGTAGTTACATTTAATTTCAATATACGTGTACTAGAATCAACGGCTCCTTGCGTAGCAAATTGTGGGTTACTTGGTTTATAAACGACAAGTTTACAACCGGTTGGATTACTAGGCCCTGATAGCGGTACTCCGATGTACGGATTTTGTATAAATTGTAAATACAATGGAATAGCTGATTGTTTAATATTATCTGGTAAAGACTTTAAATAGTCTAAAAAATTTCTTAGTGATATCTTAGTTGTAGGTTGACTCAAAAAAACTTCTTTGTAATCATTTGTTATAATCTTTTTGTTTATCAAAATATCTAAAAACAAAGTAATGATATTTATTTCAGACGCGATTTCTAATTCAGCATTAGGTTGACAATTCGCAAAATATGTATTTGTAACAGATAATGCGTCTCCTGGTTTAGATGCTTTTAATAATGCTGCTGTACGCTCTGGATTCTGCGAATTGTTTATTTCCGCGATATTTATTGGATTGTACGTTTCAAAATTAAATGCTCTTTGTTGATAGGTTTTACATCTATTTTGTAAATATTGCGTATGAGTAGTATAATAATTTTTTTTCAAATTGGTACTAGCATAGATTACTCGTTGTTTAGCAAATTTTTCTTGGTTACAACACAAAATCGAATTTTGGGTGTTTGGTTCAGGATTTTCTGTTAAATATGTTTTATTAGGATAATAAGTATCAACAATCCCTACGCCTTGACATGTAGTACAATCTTTTTGTATTTGTAGTACTTCATTTATTTCATTTACTGGATTTTGTTTGACTAAATAACTTCCAGGTTTATCCTGCATTTCATTTAATAATCCACTACCACCGAAACCACCCCCTAGTGAACTACCATTACTAGACTTCACACTTCTATTCAAATTGTATTCTATTAATCCAACTTCGGCTTCTGCTATATATTTCTTATCGCCGACAATATATTTGTTTTCTTGCGTTTTATCAAGATTAATTATCGCAACGTTAGGAATAACTCTACCCTTTCTATAATGTTTGATTGGACGTGCTGCGCCAAAAGGCGATGGAAATATATTTCCAGGGTCTAAATTGGTTAAAGGACGAATGTGTCCTACTGCTATTCCTGCTGGATTACTATTTAAACCATCCCCTTTCCATGTTTTATACCCTCCTTGATTTAGTAAATTTACCGAAAGACCCATGCCAACTGGATAAAAAGATGTTCCTAATGAATTAAAACCTGTATTTAATGAACTATTTTTTATAAATTGTGCCATAATATTGTATAAATATACAAAAGAAAATAAAAACCTTATATAATATTAAATGTTAGTAAACATCTTAATCATTTTTTTTATATTTTTAATCATTTATCAAATTTTTTCAGTAAAAATGGATTATACATTAGAAGGGATGACGTCAGATACAACACCACAACCGTCAAGCCAACAATACCAACCTTATGATACAAACAACTCAAACAATGTTATGATTTTAGCACAACAAAACGCTGGTAACATTCAAGTATTAAAACAACAAGTCGATTCTGTTTTAGGATTAAATAGACAAGTTCAAGATTTAAGCGGTAATCTTTCAAGTTTAGCAGAACAAGTTTACAATATGGTTCAAGCACAACAACAATTAGCACAAAGTAGTTTACCTAGTTCAACTCCAGTGATAACAGGTACATCATAAAAAATTATATAATCATAAAATAATTATATTTACATAATTTAATACAATAATAATGTCAGATTCAAATTCAGATTCAAATTCAAAATCAAATATATTTCAAGAAGTATTAGGAAATGCTCAAAATGTTCAAGAAAAACTGTTGGGGCCAACGTATCCTTATTATAAAAACATCCGAACACCATCCGAGATTGGAATGACCAGTGACGGATCTATTTCCGCTTTAACAAAAGATATTGATGGATTGATTAATTATGTTACACTTTTAGTAGAAGGTAGCGGAAAAGCATCGGCTACAGGAAACCCACTAGGTAATAAATTTTTTTTAAAAACAGGAGCCAAATGTAAAGACGTTTCGACAAGTGAAACTGTTGATCGATATATTTATGTAAACAATGTTCCGGAAGGTAATATTCCTTTTATATCTCAAGGATTAGGTGTTAATTTTTCTGAATTCAAAGGGTTAATTCCAGGAACTATGAGTAATTTAAATGTGCTGAATCCATATTCAATACTACAATCATTTATGTCAGGTTCTGTGCCCGATTGTCAATCATTAACAATGCAAACAATAGATGTAAATAATAATAGTTCATCTGAAACACATTATGTTACACTGGTAGATATTCAAAATATGGATCCATGTAGCTTTCAAGATAAAACTAATCCTATTACTAAAAACAAATGTAGGGAGACTTTTCAAAATACAGAAAAATTACCAAATGATATTACAACCCAAATTTATTTCTTAGCATTAGCACTACTTGTTATTTATATATTGTATAAACTAATGAAAAAACAATAACTCTTTTACACATGTTTTCATTTCAAACGCCGATTATAATATAAAAAAATACTTATGTATTACTTTTTGGAATCGACTGGGAAGATATAATTATATTATTATCAAAAGAAGATGCTGTAAATGAATCCATAAAACATCCAAATGCTAGAGTTGAAATTTTTAGTAAAAATAACACACCTGGATATATACCTACTTATAATTATTATAAAAATGGAAAACTTATTACACCTTTTCTCATTTAAAACGCCCATTTTATAATAAAAAAATTGAATTAATCTTATAAACAATTTATAATGAATAAAATACAACAAAACTACTATTCAAAATGTATAAAATAAACCGCTACATTAATGATTTTGAAAATATGGAAGAAATTAAAAATTTATCATTGAACCCAAATCCAAATGCTATTCACATATTAGAAAAAAATCCAGAAAAAATTTATTGGTCTTGGTTAGCAGAGAACCCAAGCGCTATTGATTTATTAAAAAAAAATCTAGATAAAATAAATAATTTAAATTGTCGATTTATGTTATCGCAAAATCCAAACGCTATACCTTTATTACTAAAAGACAAACGCAAAATTAATTGGTCTGGTTTATCAAAAAATCCAAATGCTATACATTTATTGGAAGCAAAACCAGAAAAAATTGATTGGGTGTTTTTATCAGAAAATCCAAATGCTATTCATTTATTAGAAGCAAATCCAGACAAAATTAGATGGGATCATTTATCATATAATCCAAATGCTATTCATTTATTAGAAGCAAATCCACATAAAATTTTTTGGAGTTGTTTAGTGGATAATCCTAATCCAGCTGCAATACAATTAATAGAACAAAATCTGAATAGATTAGACGCGAATTGTTGGTGGCGATTAACCAGAAATCCAAATGCTATTCATTTATTAGAAAAAAATCCATATAAAATTGATTTGGGAATGTTATTACGTGTATCAAGTATGATGGATTATGATTATGAAATAATGAAAACTCGTTATGCTATTTACAAAGAAGAACTCATACAAAAAACAATGCATCCTTCAAGAATTCAAAAATATTTAGATATGGGAATAAATATTGAAGAATTAGATAATTATTTATAATATAATGAGCGTTTTACATGAGAAAAGGTGTAAAAACTAGCAATTTTATATGGGCATTTGAAATAAAAATAATTTACAAACTACATAAGTGTGTAAATTATTGTGATTTTGGTTGCGGCTGCCGTTGTCGTCGAGATATTATGATAATCAATGTTTTTTTGATTTACAATGAGAACGTTTTTTATGATGTCTTCTTGATTTAGCACCACCAAGCATACGAACAGGTCCGCCAACCATGTTATGTGGTCTAGCAGTTTCCCCTGAAAAAGGTGCTGCTTTCGAAGCAATATTGGTAAGCGAGACATTGTCTTCGTATTGTCCACCTCGCATTTTACGAGTGTGTTTTGTTCTTTTCATTCTTTTTCTTCTCCCACCATATGATCTATATGGTTGTGATTGTGATTGTGATTGTGATTGTGATGATGATTGTGAACTCGATAAGGAGGCTGTTGATGGAGAAGATGAATACGATGTTGATGGATTTGAATATGTCATGGATGATGACGATGTTGGGCTAGTTGAACTACTTGAAGTACTTGGATCAGTCACACCAGTTGCTCTTTTTGTCTGATTCCAAGCATTGGTTGCTGTCTGTGAAATTTTTGAGCCTAAATCACTAAATGTTTGTTTTAACGAATCTATAATTCCTCCGCCTCTTTTTCTTCGTAAAGATAATTTTTTATTTTTATAGTTATTTCGCATATATAATATATTATGACAATAATAAAATATTATAAAACTCCAAACTATTAAATATCTAAATATAATACCTATATTTATTTCCACCAAGTGAAGCTAATGCTAGTTGACTTCTCTGTTGTATTGCTTTGAATTGTGGGGAATTAGTTATGGTTTCTAATTGGTTAGTTGATTTTAAATAATCATAAATTCTACCACTACTTCCAGCACCAGCCCTAGAAGATCCTACAAGTACAGCAACACTTGTTCTCCCAGATGTACCTAAAGTAGGCATTGGTTGTAAATATGGTAAAAAAGGACGGGATGGTAAATAATATCCTGACATAATTATAAATTATACATATATTTTTTTTATTTCTAAAATTGGAAATTGGAAATTAGAAACTATAAATAAAACTAATAATTTTGTCTTGGAAGCGATCCCCAGCAACAAACCGCGCCATTTTGTAAACTATAATTGTAAATGGATCCTTTCTTTTTTGGCGCGGTACAACCACCTGAACGCACTCTACGAATTGTTGTCCTAACTCCACTTGGATAATAATTTTTTGTTGATATTGGATCATCTAAAGGTAGACCGACTTTGAAACTCGATTTTCCTACAGCATTTCGTTTTAATATAGATGTATACATAGAACCCTGGATAGGAGCAATGTAGTTGGTATGAGTTGACACAGGATATCTTTTACCAGTTGAATGTGAAAAACTCATGCTAGGAGTAGATGGATTTAAAACCCCGGTGTTTTGCAAAGAAGCGTCTAAAACACCTTGTTGTATATATTTATCTAAACCTTTTCTAATGTTTGGACTATTCATATCTTGACGTTTTGTAGCTACTCTTAAATATGCTTGTCTTTGGTTGGACATCATTTCAGCATTTACTGGTTCTTGACGTGGGTAAAAAAATGGTGGTGTAGGTCTTATTCCTGTTAAAGTACCGTAACTATGATATGGTTGAGCACTTGGATATTGATTTGTACTTAATGGTCCACTTATAGGAGCATTCACATAATTATTATAAGATACAGAACCAATGGATGTAGTTACACTATATGGGGTTGTCATTTAATATAACATATGAAAATATATTATATTATCTAGTTTATATAATTCGGATTTCCACAATATAGACAATTTTGATAGCGTTGTTTCTCTCCTTGTAAATTAGAAGATGGTACAATGGTATTTCTTTTTTTACATTTGCTACATTGATAAACTTCTTTAAGGTAGGATATGGACCAATGATTGAAATCTGTTTTTTGCTTCATATCTTTATTATTTGTTTTGTTCATTTGTATTATGATGAGACAAAACAAATAAAAATGATTTAAAAAATAGAGATTATATTATAATAACAATTAACCAAAATGAAAGGTAACTATCGTAGATATGACATGATTGGCGCAATCAATTTTTGGTGTAGTAAGAATGGGTTAGGTTACTTTACATACATAGAAAAAAAAACTAAAGCACAATTAGAAGAAATCGTCGCACAATACGATATAAATGTAGACGAAATGTTATTTGAAATAGATAAAGAGAGAGATAAAGCGGCAAATTTCACACAACATTTAACAGAAAAATTCACAGAAACAATTAAAAAAGGTATAGATAATTTTAAAGATAAAATAGAAATGTTGGAATCACTTTTAAATGATGAACAAAAAGAAAAATACTTGGAATATTGTAATTCACAAAACTCCACCTAAATCACGCCATGGTTGTATCTATAATATGTTGAAATTATAGATACAATATCTCCTTTTTTCATGATAATCTAATATCTTATATCTTATATCTAATATCTTCTAGAAGCTCTCCAAGCACTTTGACTTGCGCTAGAATCATTTCCAGCAAAAGTTGTGTCGTTGTAATTTCTAGCCATTGCTCTTTGTTTTAAATAAGTGGTATAATCAGAACTATCATAAACAAATTTAACATTACAAGCAGCAGCAGGAATGTCAGGTGAAATTTGATTAGCAGTGTAAGTAGCACTTGGAGTACAAGACTTAGAAATTGAACCAAAATGTTGTCTTAAACCTTTAATCTGTGGTCTACTTTGAAAACTTTGACATGTACCCCCACATGAATAATTATCACGACTCAATAAATCTCCTGCGTTATTTACAGCGCGAAATGGAGTAATGATTTGTTTTCTTTTAGCAGCCAATAATTCAGCTTTATAAACAGTATTCCAAGCGTTTCTTAGTGTAAAACGCATAGTTTCAAAATCATTACTTCCAAATGATCCTTTTTCTGTTGTTTGAACTGCTTGAGGCATATAACCTTGATAAGCACCTCCCAATGATGATCCTTTAACAATACCTAATGGAATATATCGCGGAAAACTGCCACTTATACTATTTGAATATCCAATACTTGTAGACATTATATATAATAGACTACTATAAAAATGTTTTATAATTTATTTATTTTATAAAATTACACTAAATTTACACTAAATTTACAATTTTTGTTTATAAATTTTGTATGTATATTATAAATGTTCAACTTGTTTTTTCTGATTTCAGCAATACTTTTTGTCATAATTGATTTCATTTATTTACAAACAATTAAAAATTATTTTACTAAACAAATCACACAAGTACAAGGGTCACCTTTAAAAGTCAATTTATTAGGAGTAGCCCTTTGTTATATTTTTTTAATTTTTGGACTGAATTATTTTATTATTAAATCAAAAAAGTCAGTTTATGAAGCATTTATCTTCGGAATAATAATTTACGGTGTTTATGAAACTACCAACTATGCTTTATTTAGCAAATGGTCGATACTAACAGTAATCATGGATACTTTATGGGGAGGTATATTGTTTGCTATTGTAACTTTCATTATCCAAAAACTCAGGGTCATGTTTTAGTAGTCGAACCACTTTACATAAAAGTTCTAAATTCACTTGTTAATTCATTATTCGCTAATATTTTTTTCTCTTTCAATAGTTCGGAAAATTCAATCAACTTGTCGTAATATAGTTTCAATAAATATTTAGCCTCCTTATATGCTTCATTCACTAACTCTAGTGACTCCTTATCCATAATATATTTTGTATATTGTGAATACTTATCTCCTCCTATTCCTAAACTTCTACCCAAGAATGGATTCGAGTCATCACCAACATTTTCGTTAAAGAAAACCTCCAATTTAGTTCCCATTCCAAAATTACCGATCATTCTTTGTGCTAATTTATTTGCTTGTCTCAAATCTTCAACAGCTCCCAATGAAACATGTTCATCACCATAAAATAAGCTTTCTGCTGCTTTCCCACCCAAAGTAATGATTAAACGTTTCTTGAAAATATCTTTCGTGTATAACCCACCTTCTTTTACTTCCGGTTTCTCTGTAAAAATAGTGTATCCACCTGCTCCATTGTAAGTCGGTTGAATCGATGCTTTTTGGAAATCAAAATAATTGCTGAAAATAAGAGTTAACAAAGCATGACCACTTTCATGAATAGCTACTCTTTTTTGAGTCGATTCTAAAACATCAGCATTGTTGCGAATCAAACCAACGATTAATTTTTCAAAAGCTTCAAAAATATACTTCTCTTCAATGACTGTTCCATTGTTGCGAGCAACTAATATAGCGGCTTCATTAATGAGATTTTTCAATTGCGCACCAGAAAAACCGTCTGTCAATTCAGCAATAGCTTTTATATCAAACTCCTTGTCGGTCTTTTTATTTTTAATATAGTAATCCAATATTTTCTCTCTAGAAAATTTATCTGGAAGAGGAACTCGAATGATTCTATCAAATCTTCCTGGTCGAAGAATAGCCTGATCAAGAACATCCCTTCTATTTGTAGCAGCCATGACTACAATATCGTCATTGTTGTTGAAACCATCCATTTCATATAGCAGTTGATTCAGTGTTTGTTCACGTTCATCGTTTGCCATATTTATTCCAGCTCCACGCTGTCTAGCAACCGCATCAATTTCATCAATAAATATAATAGACGGCCTATTATTACGAGCTGTTTCGAATAACTCTCTAACGCGAGCTGCTCCCATACCGACAAATAATTCGACGAACTCTGAACCAGACATAGAAAAAAAAGTTGAATTCGTTTCTGTAGCAATCGCCTTCGCCAATAATGTTTTACCAGTGCCGGGAGGTCCTTCCAACAATATCCCTTTAGGCATGTCAGCACCAACTGCTTTATATAGCTCTTTTTTTTCAATATAAGAGATAACTTCTTTACATTCTTCAATAACCTCTGGACTTCCAGCCCAACTTTTGAGAGAAACATTGGGTTTAATAAATTCTTCTTTCCCTTTATCTTGAAAAGAGGGAAAACCAAAAGGTGTCATTTGATTGTTTCTACCTTGTCTCATTGGCATCTTATTATTTCCTGGAATTTTTGTGTTCATATTCATATTTTGAAATGTATTTGCTCTGTATAAGGATGACAAAAATGACAGTAAAAAAAATATAGGTAGCGCATAACTTGATAAAGTTAAAAACTCACCTGCTAATGTTTGTATGTTTGTAATACTTTGTGGGATGAAATTCGCAAAATATAATGGAACGTGCATGTCAGATGCTTTTTGAATTAAATTGGGTACTAACGCTTCATTAATATCACTTACATGATAATGATTATATATTAGATCATCATTCGGTAAATTGTCTACGCTGACAAGCTGATTGTATTTGTTATCTATAAAAATTTTGGATAGTTTGTTATTCATTAAATCTCCCATGACATCGTTGTAGTTTTCTTTTGTAAAATAAAACTTGTAATTTTGTATTAATTGTAATTCTTTTGAATAGTCCTTTTCATTTATTATCATCTTGATCCCAAACGTACGTTTATTAATGACATTTTTGTTTGTTACATGTTGAAAACATTGTGCTGTATTTGTTAATAAAAACAAATATAAAAAACATAGTTTATATAGCATTTATTTACATATTCGATTTTATATTTAAACCTTTGAACATGTAAAACCACACCACTTAAAAACTACTTAAAGGAAAACTGTTGAATCGATAAATATTTAATAATTATGATATAAACTTAATACTACAATTGTAGTATATATGAAAATATTATTAAAACTATATATTACATTTTTTTTCATAACAAATTGTTATGGTTTTTTATATACAACCAGATTCATTAAAAATAAAATACGCGAAGAACGATTAGAGCGATTACAGGAATTAAAGCAATTAAATAACATAAAACAATTAGAAAAAATAGAAAAAATAGATAAAATAGAAAGCTATGATATAAAAAGTGAAGGTGATTTTATACCATCAATGAATAATTATTCGAGTAGTCCAGTTAAAAAAATCCCCAATTTGAATCATTATGGTTCTTTTCCTAGGTTAGATTATCCTAACGACAAAGGACAACTGACGTGGTTTCCAATTGGGTTTCCAAGTAACTTTGGTAAAAAACAAATTCGTGTTACTATTTTAGATGTTAATTATATTGTATGGAAAGATAAAGATAATTATTATGGTATGAGAGATGTATGTAGCCATCAAGGATCATCCTTTATGCTTGGAAAAACATGTAAGAATACAATAACGTGTCCATATCATGGTTATATTTTTGATGGAACCAATGGTGAATTACTTCAAATACCTAAATTACCTCACATTGAATCTAAAAATCACAATGTCGATTGCTTCAAAGTAGTCGAAAAAGGAGACATTGTTTATCTTAACATTGTGCCGTTTCATGATGAAAAAACGAAATCACAGATTGACGAATCTTGTATATTTACTGAACCTGAATTTTACGACAAATCACAGAGGGTCGTTTTTTTATCCGAAGATTTTGAACATAATGCGAAATTTGTTACTGTGAATAGTTTGGATATTTGTCACATTGGATTCGTACATACATTTGGTAATCGAAAAAGTCCGAATCCTTTACACAATTCCAGAATAATAAAAATGGATGATTATGATCATCATTATAAAATTATTTATAATTACATGGCTGGAGAGAATTCATTAGTTAACAAAATATCTAATTTTGATAATATTACAGTGGAAAATGAATATAGCTTACCTCATTCTACAGTTGCTAGAGTAAAATTTGGGAGTATGAGTTCAACAATAATAACCCATGCTTTGCCTATTTCTAAATTCAAGACGAAATTATTTGTAAAGGCTTACCGAAGTTATTGGAGTTATTATCATGACAAAAATGAATTCTATTTATTTTATCCTTTTGAAAGTATCATAAATTATTTTGGAGACAAAATAACATATAATACGATGTACAATACATTGAAACAAGACAAAGCAATAGTTGATAATATTGATAAAACAAGTTATGAAGGAATGCACGGAAAATTTAGTATAGTTTATGATATGTTCTCAAACCATTATCTTAATTTATTTGCTTCTATTTTCTAATGCGTATTTATGTTATTTTTCTTTTACCTATGTATTATAATGAAATTTTCATACATTCCAGAAGACTTATTACATATAATATTAGATTATGACGGGAGAATAAAATATAAAAATGGAAACTATGTAAATATAATACATAAAAATGATGAACGGTATAATACTATTGAACCACTTGTAAGTAAAAAAATGAAAATAATGAAATACTTAACGACCCGTACAGATAGAGATAGTTTTTATTTTGAATTTGGGTTTGACACATGTGCTAATGTAGGACTGTGTTATGATTATAATTTTTCTCATGAGAATAAATTTGAAATCTGTTATTATGATACAAGAAATAATGGATGGATACAAATTAGAACATATTTATAAATTTATCTAAATAAAATAAAAAACTATAATCAACTTTTCTCAAAGGTTCATGTCCACTTTTTATAAAAGGTTGATTGATTTGCTTTGGTTCAACCTTTCTCAAAGGTTGTTTGATTTGCTTTGGTTCAACCTTTCTCAAAGGTTGATTGATTTGCTTTGGTTCAACCTTTCTCAAAGGTTGATTAGTTAGTAATAAACCTTGGCGCAATATTCATGGTATTCAATTCTTGAAACAACAATTTACAAGCATAAGGTATTTCGAGATAAGTGAAATCCACACGATTGTCACATACTCTACAATGATGAATACGCATTTCATCATTATAGGCCGCAACTAAACCACATTTTTTACATACATGTACTGAATATTTATCAGAAGAGTCATACATTCGACCCCTCGTAAACCGTGAAGCGCCGTGTGAAACCATCGCATCTTTCTCCATCTCTCCAAACCTCAACCCACCATCACGACTCCTGCCTTCAGCGGGTTGTCTTGTCAAATTTACCATAGGACCAATTGAACGACTATGTGCTTTATCATTGACCATGTGTTTTAATCTTTGATAAAATACAGGTCCCATAAATACACTACATTCGATTTGTTCACCGGTTAAACCGTTGTGTAATAATTCGTTACCATGTGATTCATATCCTAATTTAATCAACTCGTTACAAATATCTTTTACTTCAAATTGTCCAAAAGATGTACCATCTCCAAACAGACCTAATTCTACTAACACTTTACCGAGAACGGTTTCTTTTAATTGACCAATTGTCATACGAGATGGTATAGCATGTGGGTTAATGATAATATCAGGTTTCACACCACTAGCAGTAAAAGGCATATCTGACTCTGGAATCAAATTTCCAATAGTACCTTTTTGCCCGTGACGCGAACTGAATTTATCACCTATTCCAGGTTTTCTCACAATCCTCATTCTGACTTTGGCGAAGTTATATCCTTCACCATTTCTGTCTATATAATTTTTATCTATGTAAGTTTCTTCACACGTTCTATGAATACGACTTTGATCTTCATATTTAATTATTTTTGTATGATCATTTCTATTTTCTTTAATAGGTGTTACTTTAGCAATAATAATATCACGATTCTCTACTAACGTATTTTCAGGTATTACACCTTTGTTATTGACTTTATTATAATTACCAAACTTCATTCCTTTTGTTTTGCTAGGATCCGGTTTACAACGGATTTCTTCATCACCATTTATTTTTTGCTTATCTTCATCCTTTTCAGTATGATAAATAGTAGTGACA
>Ga0209085_1001021_pt1 | contig 18314 bp, 17 predicted proteins | sample C_131016_EF_Meta_FD_187310 | JGI IMG/M metagenome (GOLD analysis project Ga0209085, IMG submission 187310) | Freshwater microbial communities from Lake Croche, Canada to study carbon cycling - C_131016_EF_MetaG (SPAdes) (version 2) | ecosystem: Environmental > Aquatic > Freshwater > Lake...
CCCGTAACAAAACTAGCGAACCTTTTTAGTTCTTCTGAGTTTATTTTTACAATTCTTTTTAGTGCCACCTTTTTTAGGTATTTCTACGTCTACAACTGTATCTTCATTTACTGGTGAATTATCTTGTTCAATAATAATTTTCTGTTTAATTGTTTGTTTTTTAACACTAGTAACACTTTTTTCAAATTTTTTGAAATAGTCTTCAATAGAAATTTTTTCAATAATAGCATTATTAATCTTGGAAACGCAACTACTATTTTTAATTTGTTCGATAGAAATAAATAGTTCATTTTCATTGGTTTGAATAGTTTTATAACTCGGAATATTTTCAACTCGAAACCCGGGAATTACTATAAAACAAAAAAAATCATTAGCGTCACCATATCCTAAAAATATATTTTTTTCGTAGTTTGTTTGTAGTAAATATTTGGAAGATATAAATATTGTAGGTATTTTATATTTATCAACCAACAACCAAAAATCCAATGTTGTCAAAAAATAATTTTCGGAATATATTAAATTTTCGAAAGATAAAAGTCCGGCCTTCACTTGATCACACAAATATTTTTTACCTTCTATTATTAAAATATCTATTATTTTTTCAGAATATTGTGATAAATATTTTTTGTATTCATCGTACAGTATATTTTTAATTCTGTTTATTTCAATTCTCTCATTCATTTTCTTTTCAATTATGTCAGTTATGCAATCAAAGGTGCAAATTTGCGACTTGTTATATTCGATCTCTTTAAAATTTTGAGGAAAACAATCATTCCATAAAGCAGATGATATTTTTTTATTATTTTTTTTATTACATTGATCAACCCCTTCTTTATTAACATTCACTTTCATTGTATCAAATTGATTGTCATAAGTTTGACTAGTAATTGGTTCGGTTTCATCGTATGAGTTATATTTAACAAATCGATTGATTATAGCTGGTTCCAATGTTTCAAAATAATCTTGTGTTAGTAGTGACTGCAACATTATTATTTCATTGTCTCGTAGATTATATCCAATACTGTCAAAAGTTAAAACAGACTGTGGTTGTAAAATAAATGTTCGTATTCTACTATATCTTATTAATTCGTCTGCCATTTTCCCAAAATACTTTTCTTTATTATCCTTCAACGTCAGCAGATTTTTCTGAGGTAGTATAAGATTACAAGTGTCATTTTCTGTATACACACATAGATTTGGAGATTTATCACATGTTTCTTTATCTTTAACAATGCATGTAGTAAATTCATCGATTAACTTGTAATATTTTTCATCTCCAATAAATTGTATTTTATCCTTTACCAGTTCTTTCAATAACTCTGTAACCTTTACTAATTTTTGAGAGTAAATAATGTAGTCTTTTAATAGTTCATTTTCTAATTTTTCTCTCATTTTGATATTTTTATAATCATTTAATAATAGTTTGATTGTGTTTCTAAAAGTATTATAGAACTTAGTTTCATAAGTAATTTTTTTTATATAATCAACACGTTCTGCATCTTCTTTATTTGATGTGGTTATAATAGTGTCACTCGCTAAAAATTTACCTGATGTTTCATCCTTAACAACATAATCTGTGTTTTTTAGTGAAGGTAAGTCATGTTCTTTTTTAATATCCATCTCAGTTATGGGTTGTGAAATCTGTACAAATTGGTTTGTGCTAGTAAGTATTCCAACAACCATTTCATCTTCGACTACTTTTAACATCGGATTACATTGTATTTCAAAATCATTTGTTGCCTTACTTTTACTTTTTTTTGCCAATTTTGTTAAAAATTCAAATGTTTCTTCATAAGTTTTCCACAATGATAAATCGTTCATAAAAACAAATGATAGTTCGTTATTTGCATTAAAAGAAGATGGGTAGCAAGGTACAAATCCTGTTAGTTTTGTTGCAGTCGGACTTTCAGCAACGACACCTATTATTTTGTTATTAAAATTCATGACCAGTTTTAAAACTTTATAATTATAATCATTTAACTTTTCTATTAGAGTGGACAATAAAAGAGGTCGTTTTGCTTTATAAACATTTGGCATACTATTTAATGGTCTACAAAATTTGTTGTAAGCTGGTTTGATTAACTCTCTAAAAACAACTCTCATTGTTATTGGTAAGTGCGGATCATATTCCTTGAATTCCTTTATAACTTGTATTTTTTTAGCAGTGTTTGTATATGAATAAATGGGTTCATAATAACTGTCTTCTTTTATTAAAATGATTGTAGGTTTTCTTGATTCGTAAAACTCATTTGAATAGTGGTTACTAGGACATACTAATTCTACGTTGTTAGTAATATCATCATTTGGTATTTTTAATATTATAATGTTTACACCACTAGAAAATAAATCTTTATTTGGTTTTGAAATAATATCCCACAAATACGTGTGATCTATAATAGTATCGTCATCTTTTAAATAACTCACAAAATTTTCAAATGCACTTACTACGTTATTATAATATGTAGTTTCTTGTTCATTAGATAAATTAATTTTAGAAAATAATTTTGATGACTTATGAGTAATAAATAGTTTACTATTTTCATCTATTTGATAGTTTGTATTAGTGTTTTTAAAATCATTAACTAAATTACCATTTTGATAAGTAATAAAATTATCGATAGTTAATGAATTAATTATTAGTTGTTTCATTTCTTTAATAGATAAAACCTTGGAATTTTTTTTACCATAAAACATGACATCTGAAATACAACCTACAAATGACTGCTTGTCATTTACTTCAACACCATGCCTTAATAAACAAGGATGATCTGGTTTGATATTTGTATTTGTTTTACTAATCTGACAATCGGCATTAATTTCACGTAATACTTGTTGTATTTGAACAGGCAAATACCCCCAACGACCAAAAGGTAGTGGAAACTTATCCGGTCCTATAATGTATTCATCTTCTTTTTGTTTTACTTTATTGGAAACGTTCTCTTTAGTTGTTTCTTTTATATTTTCTTCATTGACATTTTGCAAACATTGTTTTTTTGCACTATTACGACCAACAGTATTATATTTTTCAAAACAACATGGTAAACAAAACCCTTGTGGGTGTTTATCTAGTTGAAATCCTGGAAAACGTTTATTATCTTTACTACCTGTTTTAGGTTTATAAAATTCATAAACATAATAGCCAGGTTTGACCTCTTTTGCATCTTGTGGTAAAACATAACCGCAATTTTTACTTTTCAATTCTGTTTTACCGTTTACAACAACTTCAGTGAGCTCATTTGGGTCAACAATTGTGTTATTTTTTAGACACCAATAACGCGGACAAATATAGTTGTATTGTTTTTTTGGGTTAGAACCATAACGAATAACATCTTCATCGCGTAAAAACCCTGGATGTTCTTTATTTATATTTTCTAGTTCTTTATCAGTTAAAATAACTGGATGTCGTTTCATTGTACTGCTACATGTTCTTACATAAGAATTAAATTCTTTTGTATCTTCTTTTATAATTAAAGCGGGGTCTAATCTTTCAATTCTTGTTTGAAAATAAGGTTCTTTCTTTTTCAAAACTAAATTATCAATGTTTATTACGTTATTTTCATCTTCTTCATCATCCTCATCTTCATCTTGTTCACCTTCTTCTTGACCAACTTTCTCAGAGTTGGTGTTTTCATTTTGCCCAACTTTCTCAGAGTTGGTGTTTTCATTTTGCCCAACTTTCTCAAAGTTGGTTGGTTCAGGTTGCCCTCCTTTAATATTAAAATCCTCTTTTTCACTATTTATACTTTTTTCGCTTGTTTTGTTTTCACTGTCATTACTATCTTCTTCATCATCTTCATCATCATCGTCATCAAAAAATAAATCAAACGCATTTTTTGGTTGTTGTTTATTATCATCGCCACTTTCATTTGATTTGGAACTTTCCGAAAATTTGGAATATTCTACATTTTCACTATTCTCATCAATCGAAGGTATTTCTAATTCTGATAATTGACTTTCAACGGGTGAAATAATATCATTCATTTTGATTTCCTCTTTCTCTCCACTTGAGCAAATATCATTTATTTTTTTAGTTGAAAAACCAGTACTCTTTTTATCTTGTGTAATACGCACAATACTATCTAAATATATGGGAATAGTAGATAAATAATAAATATCGTTAATATTTTCCACTTGAATTGTTATCACCCCGGTCTTTTTGTCTAAATGAATAACAGTCTTAAAACCAGGATTATCTTTTACCTTAATTTCTATATTTTTAACTCCTCGTTCTACTTCAATTTCATTAGCAACTTTTCTAACTAAGTCTTCAGCATCTTTTCTGTTCAAGTCGTCATGGAAATTTTCTAATAATGCTTCAATAATTTCACTTCCTCGTAAGCCTTGTGAACTTTTTTCTAATACAAATGCTTCTTGGCTTGTTACTTTATTAAAATTAGAGACCCTTTTAAATCGTAAGTGTATGTCTTGTTTAAATGAACTTGATTCGTTAATAAATACACTAGATGTACAACCTTTATATGCGTCTAAGTTAATTGTATTTTTAATTTTAATATTAGATTCATAAGTCAGCTGTTTTATTTCAATATTTTGATGATAAATATTTTCAAATAACGATATTTTGTAGCCACTTTGTTCTAACACGTTACTAATCTCCTGAATTATAGGATTAATATTTTGAATTAACAATTCATTCATTTCTTTTTCATTTAGTGCCGTTTCCAATTCACACGTAATTGTTGTAAACCCATTTTCATCAAAGTCACAAATGAGTTGGCTTATGTTTGGATTTAAAATATTATTAATATAGACAGAAACAGATTTCACTTTCCCTATATTTTTAATTAGTTTAAAAATCATGGCTTTTTTAAGGTAAGGTATTTTACGTCCATCTGTTGCAACTTTATCTGTAAATAGTCTATAAACATTTTCTTGTCTAGATGATGGATTGTACTTAATAAGTGGATTATTTTGACTAGCGTGTAAAATTTTAAAAATAGTTTCTAAAGGTATATTTACTTTGTAGACAGGCTTCAATATCGCTTTGATATATTTAATACCTTTATTTATATAGTTCAACTCATTTTTTCTTAAATCATAAACATCATAAAACATGTTGATAGTCTTAAAATAATCAAACGTTTTATCGTTTAAATATTTTTGTTTCGTATTTTCAAAAAGTTCATTCATTTTTACTTTCAGGTCATCTAGGTTATTTATATTTTTTTCATACAAAAATGGAAAATAAATTTTCATAGTCAACTCTTGAGGAATAGTATTCAGTTCATTGAATTTCAATACATCTTCTGCTAAACAAAAATAAATGTTATTGTTGACAATTTCTCCACTATTTAATAATAAATGACTGTTTAATGTAGTCAAAGACTTCCTAGAATTTCTTTCTAAAAACGTATCGTAAGCTTTTACTTCATATGGATTAACCACAAACGGATATTCGTTTTCAACTATGAAAAATTTTTGCCCTAAAACTTTATTAACAATAAATTTTTTATTATCGAGTTTCATTTCTACTATGTCATCATAGTCATAAACATCTTTACTCGATGACAAGTTCATATGTTCATATTTTTTTCCATTTTCTTCACTTACTATATTAGATAAAAACTGGTTCAGTCTAATATTTGTCAAATTAATATGTTTATTTTGTGTTAATACCTGATAAAGTGAAACAGGGTTGAATGTTTCCATTTTTTGACAATACAAGTAAATTTCTTCTAATGCTATTTTTTTTTTGATTTGGTTTAAAATTTTAATTTTAACTGTACCAATAGTATCATCCATATGGATTGCTTCATTTAAATAAATTACTTTTGTTTTGTTCACACTGATTTGTTCTAGTTCTTCTTGCGTAAAAAAGTTATTTATATCTTTATTCTTTTCTTTTTTAAATACATAAATACTATCTATAATTCCATTTTTAACATAGTTTACTTTATAAATTGGTTCTACGTATTTATTACTAATTTTATCTGTCATATATTATGTATTTAAATTATTTTTATATGTAAATAATCTAAATACTTATGTAAGAAACTATTATAAGACGCCCTCAAAAAAACTTATACTAAATCATAATACGGGTTATCGTTGATTGTCATGCCGCAATACTCCTTAGGATTTTTTTTATAGTCGACTGGTTGGTAAATATTGGCTTCTTTTGCATTAGTAAGCAAAAATTTAAAATTTTGCCAAAATTCTTGTTTATGTCCAATTGTTTCAGTCATGATATGCGATAATTCATGAAGTGCAACAAATGTTAAAGTGTTAATATCAATCAATTTGTTTCCATCTTTTTTTGTATTCAAACAAAACGCCAATTTCTCTCCTTTATTTTCACTGTATGCAGTTAATTCACTTGTAGGCAGCGTTTCACTGATTTTTTTGGGGTTAAACCCTTCGACTAAACGTATTACTCGAGGATCATTTGGATGTGTTTCTTTCATATATGCAACCATTTGTTTGCATTTTCCAGTGACACTTGCAAGTAAATCAGCAGCTAGTTCAAGCTTCTCTCGTTCCCTTACACAATAACGATTACCATCTTTTGAAGCTATAATACACTTTAAGTTAAATGCATCTGAGTCATAATATATTCTTAAACAAAATAATAATATGAAAAACAAAAATATATAAAAAAATATACTATATTTTTCCATATAAAATGTATATATTTTATTATTAAAAAATATAAATATAGCACCACTAATAAAATATAGATTTTAATCTGAAATTATGAAAAAAGTATTTTTTATTATATTTTTCTTACTAACAACAAAAACCACACAAGGATTTATTACTAAAGGAATAAAAGGGATAAAGTGTAATGACTACAAAGACACTACTACAAACAAACGTAAAGAAATAAAATATTATGCTAGTAATGGAGAAATTTATCTTGTTGAAAAAATGAAAAATTATAATCAGTTGTTGCGTACAGTAAACATAATGCCGACATTTTTATTAAATTTTCTTGGAGGATGGCTAATAATTCCATCTTATAAACTTTTTTTGAATAAAACTTTCTGGTTATTTTCTATAATAACTCAGTTAACTATGATGAATTCGATGATTATTAACGACTTATTTGATTTAAAAGTAGATTTAATAAGTAATAAAGATAGACCATTAGTAACAAAAAAAATAACACTTAAAGAGGCAATGGGTTTGTATACAGCCCTAAACATAATCACAATTTATCTTACAAATAAGTACTTTCATAAAACTAATTTGTGCTTATGTATATATGGTGCAAATCTGATTGTTTTTTTGTATACACCATTATTAAAAAAAATATTATTTATTAAAAATATAACATGTGCTTCCGTTGTATCTTCAACAATATTTTTGACATACAAAAGTGTATTATATGGTTCAAATCTAAATCTAAATCCAAACTCGTTAATAAGCATGTATGATTATAATAACAATGCAAACCTACTTCATATTCTATCCAAGTTTTTATTTATATCTTCACTTTACATTGAACTGTTACTTGATATTAAGGACATGGATGGTGACAAGAAAAACAATATAATGACAGTACCTAACTATTTTGGAGTAAAAAAAACATTGCATTTTTTAACGGTTATTTTTATAGGAAATTTAATTTATTATAGTAACTTTTTATACAAAAACAACAAATATACATTACTTGCCGGATTTTTATTAGCAAATATAAATTTTATTAAAAATTTATTATTTTTACAATTGTACTCTCATTCAGACGATTTTATTGTTAGATCCGTAAAAGACACGACAGCTTCTTTGGCAACATTTTCATTTTTTCTCTGTTCTTCAAGATATTTATTCTTATAATAAAATTCCTGACCCAATGTTCCTATTTTTTGACAGTCAGGATTTGGACAGAGTGTATATTCCATACCATGTGAATATTTTTCGTAACAATAATCATGTAGTTTTATATGACACCGATGACACTGTACTAAATTATGTAGTTCCGTTTTCATATTACATAATGAACAATTTTTATTATTATAATTTTTATTATAATTTTTATTGTACATGTGATGTGTTGAATTTAAGTTTCCCATTGCTTATAAATAGTATGATACAACATATTATTTATAATTAAATAATTTATTTAATAAATCAATTTTATTTTTTATTGTGGTCCAGAACCAATTTCAAGAGGTGGTCTCATAAAGTCAGGCTCAATAGTGCTTTGGTTCCATGGACCAACATATAGTTGTGGATTAGGTGGTTCTGAACGAATTTGAAGATTTGCATTTCTTAATGACTGTCCTACACTATCAATACCAATATGGTAACCAGCTTTTAACAAATTAACATTTGCTAACTCACCCTTACCAGATGGGTTTAACTGAGCCCATTGGCTGTTTGTGTCTTTTGGCAAAAGTTCTGCAGGATTTTGAATATTTGGATGTGAACATGATGAAGGCATACCAGGCATAGTTGTTTGTACACCATTAGCAGACGCAAAAACTTCATTTTGTCCTAAAGGTTCTGATGGTCTTACTCCACCAGAGGATGAACTAGAAGGATTTTTGTAATGCTGAGGCATTGCAGCATTTGATTCGTAACTAGACATTCCCTTAGATGATAAATAATTTGCAAATAAACTTACAATGTATGCTAGAATTAATAATATTAATACGGCACCTATACCATAATCGTTCCATAGCTTTTTTAAAGATACGCTCATTATATAAAATTAATGATAAAATAATTTTTAGAATACACATTTAATTAATTCTAAACATTAATTATTAATTCACAAAATGAATGATTTTTATAAGTCATCCAATTCACTTTCAGAAACCTCCTCAATTTCAGCATCAATGTCACTTTCACTTTCATCTAAATTATCAATCATGTAAGTTTTCTTAATATTTTTTGCTTCTAAATAAGCAATAATCGCTAATTTTTTTGCAGCTTTTGCCCTTTCTCTGGCTTCTTTATATAAATCATAATATACTTGACTAGGTTTTTTTAACTGTAAAGTTTCATCTCCATTGTTTTCTAAACTATCTTCTAAATTAACAGATATGTCAATTTCTTTTAGTTCATCAGTTTCTTTTAAATCGTTGATTTCTTTTAACTCTTCAATATCATTTTCTTGTAAAATATCTTCATTATTTTTTCCATTGATAACTGCATTGTCATTATCTATATTATCTACATTATCTACAACAACGTCATTAATATTAGGTAAGTCGACAAGTGTATCTATTTCTAAAATATTACTTTTACTAATGTTGATATTATCAATTGTTTTATCAGTGTTTCTATTAAATACAGTATTTTCTAAAGGTTCATGAAATTTTGTTTCAGTTTCTTCTAGATTTTTCATATTTTTTGAGTTAAATGTTGTTTTTATTAAACAATTATCAAATAATGGTTCGTTGTCTAATACCATTACCTGACGTAACTCAATTTCAATTTGAAAATTACGTGACGTAAATTTAATTCCTTGTATTTCTAAAATAGAAATTATGTTAGTATCTTCCTTAATATCATTCATTGAAAGAGGTACTTCATTTTCATCATATAACTTAATATACGGTTCATTATTAACTCCGACTTTTATGTTGGTTCTTACTAAATAATATTTACCTGACTTATAAATACGTATTACAGGATTGAATGCAGTTTCTACATCGTTTTTATCTAAAGAGTTTTGAAACCATGCTTCACTTTTTTCAAAAATTAGATTTTGACAAGTTTCTTCTAAATTTTCAAACCAATGAATTAAAGTTTCTGAGTTATTATCTAACATGAGGTCACAGTAATATTTTTTCCCACTTTTTACAAACCCTTGTCTAGTTAAACTTTTAGTAGTTTGAATATATAGTGGTTTACTATTGTACAATATTTTAGTAAAATATGCTCCACCCTGAATACCATTTGGATGTGCCAAAGATAATTTACTAAAATCGAAATTTTTACTAGGCTCAATAATATTATTCATTATTATTATTGAATGTATATTTTTTAAATTTTAATAACACGCAAAAATATAATTAAAATTATCAAACATATTTATAATAATCAACTACAAATATGAAAGATACGATTGTACAACAATGTTTAGATATTTTAAAACGTGATGACGTTAAGAATGAATTTAAAATTTTATTAAAACCAGTAATTGATTTTATTTTATATGAAATTAATCCATACATTTATATGACAGTTTTATTAGTATTTATGATTTTTATTATGATTTTAGCAATATTATTAATATTACTTTATATATTGCGTAATAAATCATTATTCAATAAATTAATTTAGTTGTGAATTATTTAGACACTTTTATATTATTTATTTTCACATAATATATATATATTAAATGCCACGTAAAAGTTATAGAAAACATAAAAGAGGAGGAAGTCATCTTTATGTTAGTGAAACAAAAATGGGTAATCCTGCATTAGCTTATGCAGCACCTATTAAATATGGCGGTCGTAGACATAGAAAAAGAAGTATGAGAGGTGGAAGTCCATATAGTTCAGCTGCAACATACGGAGAATACGTCAACGGTTCTGAAAATTCTCAATACGACAGAACTTTTTTACAAACTGGACCATATGGAAACGTACCTGGTAATTTATTAATTGGAAGAGAAGGACAATGGTCTCAGGAAGTAGGTGCACCCAGTGCAGCAAGTTTAAAATTAATACAAAGTGCTGGATCGAAACGCAGAAGACACAGAAAAGGTTCTAGACACACAAAAAAACGTCGAGGAGGAAATATTGGTCAAGTGCTTAATCAAGCAGTTGTCCCTTTTGGACTTTTAGCAATGCAACAAAGTTATAGAAGAAAACATCGTCACGGTAAAAGCAAAAGTCGCCGTAGATACAAATAAATATTAGAGAATTACAAATACTAAAACATTTTGATATTTGTAATTAGTTATATAAACATATGTAAACATATGTAAACATATGTAACTATTTATATATAAAACATGAAGGAGTTTATAGAGAAATTACCGTTAGATATTGTTTTACAAATTATTCCGTACACATACAACTTACAAAATAAAAACTTATTGAATGATATTATAAATTATAAAGAAACAAAAACCATATTACTTGAACTATATTATAATTTTTGGATTTTAGAGATGCAAACTCAAGCAGAAGAAGAAAAGTACTGGTTGATAAATGATATTGTTGCATATACGAATAGTTATAAAGCTACTATGTATGGATATGTTGATAAATTTTATAATATTTTTAAGAGAAATATTTTTTTAAAAACAAATGAAGACATAGATAAATATTTTTATAATTTAAATAACAAAGAAGTAACAACTCAAATAAACATAATTTTAGGATTATTAACTGCAAAAGAACGACAAGATCTTATTATTGAATTTCCGATAGTAAGTGAAAGTGTTACTATATTTTTAACTCCCGATGAAACCTAAACATCTTTTGAAGTCTAAAATTTATGAAGTACATAGAAATACCAGAAAATAAACTAATAATCGTGACCATATTGACTTAAAAATGTTTTGATTTTTTCTACATATTGATTTTTAGGATATTCGTTTTCTTGTGAATTATGAAGTCCGTGAATAAATTTAGTATCATTATAGTTTCTACGTTCACCACTATCATCTCTAGGTAGACGTATTTTTCTTTTTAAAAATGCTTCTTCAGACTGATAAATGTGATGGGCTATGTATACTGGAACTTTATAATATTCAAAATGACAAATGTTACTATGATATGGTTTTATCATTAATCTGTTATTAACATCAAAATATCGATAAGCATCTTTCATGTTATAATAATGCGGATTTGTTGCATTTAGTATTTTACTAGGTCGTACAAAAGACTTTACATGGTCGTGTAATAATAAATCTGACTTTGTATAATTTTCTAGAATTAAACCATTAGGGTCTCTTCTTAAATTATTAGAACCAAACATTAACCAATTAAGGGCCAATGAATCTGCGTGATTATAAACTGATAATAAATGTTTAATACCAGAGTAGTTATTATCATTCAATATGATGAATTCATCGGCATCTAAATATATCATCCAGTCTACTTTCATCAAGTTTGCAATTTCGGCTGCTTTATTCATTAACATCAATTTTATAGGGTTTTCTAAATGAGATACATTAATAATTTTAACACGTTTATCAAAGTTGTCAAATTCTTCTTTTAGTGGTTTTTCTGACTTATGATCAAATATTACAATTTTACTAAATCCCAATAGTAAATGATGCGCAGCCCATTCTTTAATATGTTTTTCGTTTCTTACATTGGTAAATAAACATACTTTTTTACAAATTGCATTAACTTTGTTTAAGTCAGAAGGTTTAACTGATTTCATTGTTCTTGTCGGTTTATTTAATAAAAATATGTTTTTTTGTTCTTCCATAATATTTTAATTTATAATATTATTTTATAAATGAATTTTGAACAAACATTACAACAATGGTTATTATTAGATAATCAAATTAAAAATTATAATGAAAAAGTAAAAGAAATACGAACAAAGCAAAAAAATACGGAAGAAATACTTACCAAATATGCAGGTAATAATAATTTATTAAACTCGTCGATCAGAATATCAAATGACAGATTAAAATTTGTCAATACCAAAGTCACAGCTCCGCTGACATTCAAATATTTAGAAAAATCTTTACGTGAAATTATTAAAAATGAAGATCAAGTCAACACTATCATAAATCATATTAAAAATAGTAGAGAAAGTAAAATCGTTCCAGAGCTAAAGCGATTTTATAACAATTAATTAATATTAGATTATTTTATAATGAACCCTAGTTATATTGGACCTAATGAACTAATTTATAATAATGACAAAGACAATCATATTCATAGTGGAGGATTTAACATCAACTCTATTATGATGAAAAATGGGTTGTCGCCTATTATGACATTAAACGGTAATGATAATTTGTATCAAAACGGTGGCGGAAATAGTATGAATAAAGTTTCTGATCTTTTTGATAGTTTAGTAATACCTAACTGGAACTTATCTTATAATTATAAACATGGTGGAACGTTTGTAGAGAGAAAAACTAGTTATGAAGAAGACGATATTATTGAAGAAGATTTACATGATAAGTTATTAAACCTAGTAAAAGTACACGAAAATGAAATGAAAGAAATTATGAGCAAAAAGAAAAGTCGAAAAAATTTTAAAAGTACCAATAGTTTTACAAGAAAACGTAAACAAAACAAACAGAACAAATAGAACAAATAGAACAAACAACAATAAAATATAATTATATTATTACTGTATAAGTATAATTATATAAATGTATTTTTCAACATGTGATCATTATCTATGCGACGCAGAGGATCTACATAATACAGACGATACCGATACATTAGAAAATATGAACGAAGCAAATCATGTTGTCGAATACAATATTTGCTTTGTATGTTTAGAAATTAAAGACCCATATCAAAATGAATACTGTATAACTTTACACAATAATTTATACATAAAAATATGTACATGTAATGGATGGATACATAAAAGATGTTTGAATATTTGGTATAATCAAAACAAACAATGTCCAGTTTGTTTATGTAAAATGATACAAAAAATGGAAACTAGAGATGTTACATGTATTAGTATTTATAGCAAAATTAATAAAATATTTAAAATTATATGTGTAAACATTGTATATATAAGATTATTATTCTCTTTTCTATCTTTGGTTTGGTTTTATTATCATTTATTACGTTTTCTTTTAATCTACATACGTAAAATTTTATAGTTCGCCCCACATATTGTAGTTGAAAGGTGAAACTAATACTTCATTGATTTTATTTTTCCAATAATCTACTTTTTTTTGAAACACGACATCTTGCATTGTTTGCGGATAAGGAGATGATGTTTTCATCAACTCTTCTTCCTCTTGTGTAATCTTCGGTTTATTACCGTAACAGTTGACACCAAATTTAACATTAGGATTTGCAATATATCCACCGTTTATGCCTGGTCTACCACAATCGTGTTCGTGACCTGGTATAGTTTGTAAATTATTGAAAGTTTGTTGTTGTGTAGGAAATAACGCCATTTGCCCATCCGACCAACCATAGTTACACCATTCTGCGCCATTTTTATAAGCATTTTCAACTTGTTGATATGTTGCTAAATCAGCGCCATATGCGGTACACAGTGCTTTCGCATCATCATAACCATAGTAGTTTCCAGGTATATTAAATACTTGTTTTCTAAATTTAATTTCAGGTACGGAAGGTGTTTCTTGGATATTTTCCTGATCTACAACAATATCAACTTCTGGTTTGCTAGTAAATAAATTATTTAACGATGCAGTTATATTTATGTTAAAAAAGTATTGAAATGCGTTGATTGCAACTAAAACAATCAATAGAGCTATTACAATTACACCTAAAATTCCTAAACCGAATTTGTTGTTTGCAGAACTATCTTGGCCAACACTTATTTCTTGTTTATTTCCTAAAGAAGAGAAAATGACTAAATACAAAATTACAACTATAAAAATAATAAAAAATACTATTGGATTTAAAAAGAAATTATTTACAGAATTATACATATTTACAGGGTCTATTGTTGATGTTGTATTTACTTCCATTATATTATACTATATATATATTCAGTGATTTTGTTTTTTTCTATAAAAAAGAACATAGGCTTTCGGTGAAATTATTGCATTGACTAGTGATACTTCTGTTACGCTAGTATCGTTAAAATGATACCATTTACCGTTTGCATTTTTTACGTAAGATGTATAATGGCCGCCAAAAACAGATCCAGAATGGTTACAAATACCATATAACTCATAAATATATGATTTTTTTTTATATCCTATAACATATTCAGACAAGTCTAAATTATCCAATGGAAAATCGATTAATATTTGATTTTTTTGATTACGTGAATTGAACCTTTTGAAGTCAATTACTAAAACATTTGGAAGGGACCAAAATAAAATTTTTTTTCTAATATCTATTTTTTCTTTTGTAGTTTCATCATACCAAGCATTTTCATTTTTTAATTCTTCACCTTCAATGTATAGATTAAAACAATCCATTAAAGTCGGACTTTTATTATTTTGCGGAATTGGTAAATCAATCATAAAATATGGCTCGGGAGTTTGTTGTAATATTTTACCGCTTTCTAATGATGTTATTTGTGAAACATGAACACCGTAAAATAAGTTCCATACTTCAGAATATTCTTTTGTATACATTTGTTTTATCATATTAAAGCACTTTATGGCCAACTCATCTCTTTCATTCTCGGGTTTACCAGAAATATTCATTTTTATTTCTCTCGATAATGAGTTATGAAAACAATCTATTAAAAATAAAAGAAATTCGGAAACATCGTTTTGAGAATAACCTGTAAAAATTTCCAAATTTTTAATTCCTGCTATTTTTTGTATTGTTTTAATAAACTTATTGGGTGATACAATGCAATTATTTTCCCATAATATTTTTCTTAAATTATCCCATTCAATTAATAATGCCGAGTCATATTTATTTTTAATTTTTTTTTTCGTATTTTCATCATCTAAAATATCATTTAATTCATAAGTATGAGATATGATTTGAACGCATGAGTTAATAAAACAAGTATTTCCTAAATTTGCTAATCCACTAAGTCCTTTGTTTTTATATATTTCTTGATTTATTTGTATACTCATTAAATTTAACAGTGTTATTATTATTACTAATATACATTTAAACAGATTTAATATAAATATATATTATAATGTCAAACAGTAACAATAGAAACAACAACGGTAACAACGTATTTAATGATTTGAATAATACCGATTTACTTTTTATCAATATATTAAATACAATATACAACGATAATTTAAGAATTATTCATCAGTTACTTGAACAAAATAGTGAAGTAACCAATAACTTAATCTCTTTTTTGAATAACAGAAGGAGAGAAACTTTTGCAAATAATAATTTGAACCAAGAAAATACAAATGCAAATATCAACATAAATCCAAATCCAAATGATAGGCGCATTTTTATCGATAGTATTCCCTATTATCTTGTAGACGAATTACAATTCTTCACTATTCCAAGTATCAACAACACCAACACCAATACCAACACCAATCCAAATACTGCGAACTTAAGAACACCTACAAATACAAATAGAGGACGTTACCATCGCAGAAACAACATAAATACAGATAACTTGGAAACTATGCCAACACCAATTGGAAGAATGACTGGTATAATGAATTCATTTTTTCAACCTATCAATATTGTTCCTACCCAAACACAAATTGAAAATGCTACTTCGAACATTACTTATGGAGAGATTGTAGAACCCATCAATACTAGTTGTCCTATTTCTTTAGAAACATTTATAGAAACATCAGAAGTTGTTATGATAAAACATTGTAAACATGTTTTCAATAAACAGAGTTTAATGTCTTGGTTCAACTCTAGTTGTAGATGTCCAGTATGTAGATATGATATTCGAGATTATGTTGACGCAGAAAACAATGAAACAACAAATGAGAGTGCTACCGCAGACACGACAGCAAACATAAATAGTGATGAAAGTGTAAGTACTAATCCTAACATAGTTGCACAAGAACGTATTAGAACTATTAGAGAACTTACAGATCATACAGCTAATATCTTAGAAACATTATTTCAAGATACATTGTATGATTTATCTTACAACAGAATTCAATTTTCATTTCCATAAAACGCTAAAAAGATAATAAAATAGCTTAAAGATAATATTCAAATAAAAATAAATAGTAATGAATTCTAAAAGACATTTTTTTAAATGGAACACAAATGAGCTTATTGCACTTCAGCGTGAATACGAATTATTAGAGTTACCAATTCAAGAAATAGCAAATAGACACCAAAGAAGCATAAATGCAATTTTGTGTAGATTAGAAAAAGAAAATTTTATTCGTAGTTGGTGTGATGCAAAGGGGTTTGATAATTATGTTAGATGTAGACCAGAGTTAAATTATTATGTTTGTGATGATATGCGTGATGATATGTGTGATGATATGTGTGATGATATGTGCGACGATGAATTAAGTGCTAGTAGTACTATTAGTGACTATTATGATTTAGATGATGAAAGTGAAAGTGAAAGTGAATTTGAAACAGAAATATCAAATGACTACGATATTATGAGCCAATTAAAAAATTTAGGTTTAATAATTAGTATGAAACAAATAATAGAAGATATATCTTATTTAATAAAAAAATTTTCATATAGTACCAAAAGTACTACAGCTGAAATCTAAATTACAAATAATTACAAAATGTTATAAAATTGAAAATAGTTTAATAATTATTTTCAATTAATCATACTTTCATGAAGAAACTTGTAATACTTTTTACACCTTGTTTTTCGTTATTTGTTTCTCTCAAATATTTGTCAAACAGCAACGCTTTAATTTCCTTATTACGTAAATCATCTATTTTATCTTGGCATTTTTCAGGATCATCGCTATATTTTTTTACAAGAGCATCTTTTTCTACTTTGTATTTTTTTAATTTTGTGTTTGTTTTTTTTTGTAATTCCCATATTTTTTCCAATACAAGTGCAAATACTTGTTGTACTGGTTTCATTATTTGATTTGTAATATAAAAGGAATAATCAATTTTCAAACCCTGTTCTTTAATAAAGTTAGGTGTTTCGATTTTCTCACCTTGCAAAGCCTTTTTATTTTTAGTATTTATATACACAAATGGAATTCTATCTCCTGAACTTGGTTTATTACCAGGATCTCTAGCTGTTATTCTATCAGCAAGAACTTTATGGGCGATGGATTGTGGATTTTTATAACCCGACCGCAATGACTTTGTTATAATTAATTTTTCCATAGGGTAGTTTTCATCTACTATGTTTTGTAGTGAATTCTGTAAAAACTCGATTGCTCGATTGATATTTTGCTCTTTCATTAAAATATCTATTATACCACCGTATATGTCTTTTACTATTGGCGCATTATCGCGTCGTTTCAATACAATTCCCATTTCTTTTCGTTTGCACTTGTTCGGATCTGTTTCATAAAGCATACCCACATATCTTTTTTTCGATAATAAACAAAATGGCATAAAAGTTTTTTCGTATTCCAAGTCATGTGGTCCTTTTAATAAGCTCGATGCTAAGTGTCCTGCTTCTTGTGCTAGTTCGATTGTAATTTCAAGTGCTTCTTTTCCACGAATTGGTTTGCCTTCAGGTGTTTGTAAATTGAATGTAAAGAATACAGAATCCGTGTCGCCATATATATACTCCGCTTTTGTCAATACAGGCCCATGATCCTTAGTATTACAAACCGCATCTCCATAACATTCTTCGATAATTTT
>Ga0209085_1001023_pt1 | contig 18293 bp, 9 predicted proteins | sample C_131016_EF_Meta_FD_187310 | JGI IMG/M metagenome (GOLD analysis project Ga0209085, IMG submission 187310) | Freshwater microbial communities from Lake Croche, Canada to study carbon cycling - C_131016_EF_MetaG (SPAdes) (version 2) | ecosystem: Environmental > Aquatic > Freshwater > Lake | place...
TTTCACCATCCAACACAACACTGCGGTCAAATAATTCAATATTATTCTGAATAGCATCAGTGATGTGTGTGAAATTCTCAAGTACTTTGCCATTACGGCTATATTGCGTAACTGTTTTATTCAAGGCGTTGATCACAGTCAGGCATCTCACACCATCACCTTTGACTTCGAGCAATTTCTTGCCTACCATTTTCTTTTCATGTTTAGCGCCATCATTGGCCAACTGACATGAAAATACGTCCACCACATACTCTGGCTTTTCGGCTTGTAATACAATCTTGTTGAGAATTGTTTCACTGAATCCAGCACGAAAATCTTTGGCTAAAATTAAACGATACCAACCATTCCATTGTTCTTGTGTACTGAGTTCCATGGCAATCTGAATGGCGTCTCTGGCATCATGCCCAGTGATAATACGATTGGCCAATGCATCCGCCAATTCTAAAAATTTATCCCATTCTAATCCTACACCATCTGTGCCATTGTGCACTGGAATCTTTTTGACACCAAATGTGATATATGGACTAAATGCTAACTTACATCCATGAAAGAATTGATCATTACTGAGTTGAGCTTGTTCAAGAATAATGGCTTCTTTGGCTAGACGACTATTGGTCGCTGCAAGTTGCTGAATGATTTGGTGCATTATGGGTAGTCCCTGTTTGTCAAAGGATTAATCAACAGAACAGAGTTTAAGATAGATTATAAGATTTGTCAAGCAGATTATTAACGATGTGGATCAGATTTGATGGGTCCACCGTAAATCTCACCTTTGACTTTTTTGTGCTTGAGTTTAACACCACTGCCCTTGACACCCTGTTTGCCAGAACCAAGAGTGTGCTGACTATCATGCGCTTTCAATCCAGAACTAACACATTGTGCATATCTGGCTGCACTCAAACTGGCTCTGGGCTTGTTGCACTGGGCTTGGGTAGGCTTGGCAATAGCTTTGGTATTGCCAGTCTTGATCTTTCTTTTTTCGGTAATAAATTCGTGAGCACGCATGGTACTATTATTTAGCTCTTATTTAAAGAAGATAAGAACCATCAAAACGTTTTGTGCAATGAAACCAAGGCCAATGGTGACAATATTCAAAATATCTTTCTGCACCACTGCCTTGGCAAACAATAGGCTCAATCCAGCCCATACCAATAACACAATATCCACAGGAGGCATACGATCAGTCAACCCAGACATCACCGCCAATAAACTTGGGATAGTGACGCTATGCAATACCACGGCTGCCAACCAACCCAATGTGTCAGCAGTAATTTTAGAAAATTTATTCTTGAAAAATTCCGAAATAGAGACTGGAATACTGTTGACAATCTGCGCGAAATCCATTTTAAAACTCCTATATAGTGTTATTTATAAAAAATATGATGCCCAATTTGTGCAATGCGTTGACGATTCCAGCCGGGACTAACTTGGTCATTGTGAAAGTATAATGCATCCTTTAAACTAGGCAAGCGAAATCCTTCCAGCAATACTTTTTTAGCCACTTCATAACTTTCATTATACACTGATTTGTGCAAAATAATACCCTTGCCAGGATTGGCCAACCAACTAAATTGATAGACCAATTTCTCATCAAATACAGACTTTTGATATACAACCTGACATATATCACCGGGAAACTTTCCACTGTTGGCACGATTGATAGTGACCATGGCCACACCTACTCGTCCTTCAAATGATTCACCACCGGCTTCATAGTATATATTCTTGGCCAAACAATCTAGTTGGCGCTCCCGATCACGGGTGGTAACAGCTCTACCACTGGCTGCTTCCATTTGTTCTGATTCATTTTCAAGTCTAGCAAACTTGGTTACTGTAATACTGTGTAGGCAGTGCCATACAATTAAAAATCCAAAAGTCAAAAATACTGCGCGAAATAGTTTTTCAGTCATAAAAAACCTCCTTTATTTCTACAATTTTGGTGTTAACTACTTACTTATTGTTGAAAACGACCAACAAGTATCTACCAAAGACCTATCACTCTATCACAAGATGATAATCAAGGTCAATATAATTATGGCCACGGAATGCGGCCTGAGTGTTACTACGGTGCCTTGACAATACTGGTAACAGTAGTGCCAGAACGGCTAAACCCTAGGAAATACTGGGTTTGATTGCCGTTGATTAATCCTTGTAAGTTAGCGTATCTGTTTTCTGCAGTTGAATAATAATATGGCAAATACTGTACATTATTAACAGTTTGCTGAGTATAAGCAACTCCAGTGTTTGATGTCTTGGCATTGAACGTAATGGTCAAATTACCATAGCCATCATCCTTGATAGTAAACATTGATCCAGTTGCCGCACTAGATCCAAAATAATCTCCCCATCGATGCTGATCAGATACCGGCAATGTATCTTTGATCAGATAGTTATGGCTTTGATAGATATGCTGAACACCATCTTCTAACAATGGAATTCTAGCCACTTCTTGCCAATACTTATATGGTGCAGCCAATCTAATAGGATACAACGTACACCATACCATTTGTTTAGTACTACGACTACTCAAAGTCAAAGCCACTGCTCCGACGTTGGCTGAGCCAAAACTACTAGAATTATTTACCCCAAATGATAAAATATGCGATCCAGCAGTTAATGCCACTGATCCCGAAATTCCTTGAGTATAATTAGTCACAGTTAAATTACTCAAGTCCCCTATTCTAACACCATCAATACTAAAATATCCAGAACTATTTACAGCAAATGCCCAATCATAGATTCCAGTATCAGGTAATACCACAGTATATGTTCTGGTGATATCTTGATCCATGGGCAATCCAGTGGCATTAATCCATGCGCCATAAGACTGTAACAGTGCACCATAACTAGGCAACTGTTGACAAGCATACAGTGCAGTACTTTGATTGTAACCACGATCAGCAACTACTCCTAGATTGTCAGTAGATGCCCAAGGTAAAATAATAGACACAGATCCATCCTGTCCGGGTGTTGAATTTTGAACCCCACGTATTCCGGGATGACCACCACTGGCACCATGAATTGCAGCCATGGTACCGGGTATCAATGATTGACCAGATGTTCCTGAATAACCCCCGTCATCTCCGCCTTGCACGTCGCCACCGGCTCCACCGTGCGGGTAACCTCCACCACCTCCGCCGGCACCGCCACCATCACCACCTTTATATGTTCCATTGGCACCATGAGTTCCGCCGGAAAATCTTCCCTGTTGGTCTAGACCCGGTGAATGCCAACCGCCACCACCGCCACCACCGCCACCGGCAACAACAACAACGGGATTACCATTTAATAAAATAGCCGATGCTGCACCGCCACCGCCACCACCGCCAGATACTGGCACGGGTCCAGCAGCACTGCCTGAGCCGCCATCAAACGCACCAATTGTTGGTTGTTGTACAACTATAGAATACAATCCATTGGGCCCCACCGAATAATCGTAATCTCCATTGGCGGATGTCTGCATTTGTGCGTAATAACCATATGTTGTATTGGCAGGTATCGTATCAGATACTGTAAAAGTCAAATACTGTGTTGAATGGTATACCACATTGAAATTCCAATCTACCAATCCGGTATCATAGAGTTTGGTGCCGTCACTTCTGTAAATTCTGCTATAGGTTCTGACATGAGATCCATAGAAAAATGTCATGGAAACATTTACTGCCAAAGGAGTTGCACTAGTATTGGTCACTCTAAATATGGATGAATTAGTGGGGCCATCGCTGTAATCCCCACGACCATGTAATACAACATTTGGACTATTATTTAACATAATGTCATAAGGTCCAGTGGTACCGCCACTGCCCCCGGGTGCACCGCCTTGATCACCGACACCACCTGCTCCACCTCCACCTACTAAAATTGTATAGGTCTGACCGGGGGTAACATTGATATAACCAATAGCTCCATCACTGTTATATCCAGCATGTCCATTCCCGTCATCACATCCGCCACCTCCACCTGCACCACCTCGGATGACCACATCCATTTTGGTAATGCCATCTGGCACAGTGTAAGCATAAGCTCCCGGTGTGGTATAGTTTACCACTGCAGTGGCACCATCCCCACCAACCCCAAATCCAGCAGTAAGATAACGTTGATTGTCAATGATATCATAACTAAATCCAGCCACTGCGTTGTTGGCATCCAATGGACTCAGCCATGATCCCAAGTTTTGTGTGACTACTGGGGAATAATTATAGGTAACCACAGCACTGGTAGACGCAGTAACCCCATAGGTTGAAATAGCTGTGACAGAAACCACAGTAGAATATGTACCAGCGACTAATCCAACCGCAGCTGGATCAAATGTTACCATGGGACCATCAACATTCAATGCATTCAAGCTAAATCCTGTCGATGGCTGCATGGATGCTGTATAAGATTTTAATATTCCACCCCTGGCCACAATGGTGAATTTCTGTGGTACTTGATAGGGTTGACGTATGGTAGTATTGACCACACTGGGAGCCAATGACAATATAAAGATTGGAGCCGTGATATTTTGATTGATTTTTAATGTCAATGTGCCCTGATCATTGTCTGATAATATTGATAATGAACTATTGAAATTGCCTTGTTTGGCGGCCAAATAAGACAATACCATGGTTTGACTTGTATTGGGCAATATCACCAATGGAAATCTAATGATTTGATCCGGTTGTGGAGTCAGTGAAGGATCGCCATTGATATAAGAAAATGATGTAATAGTCACCGCAGTATTGCCATTGTTGGTCAATGTCATGACTGCGCTATTGGTGGGATCACCCCCAGCCGATGTAACAAATGTACTGGTACTCAAAGTCACTGCCAATGTTTTGAGATGTGGTATGACATTACCTGCTGTGCCAAAGAAATCTATACTGGATACTGCTGGCCTTGGTGCTGCTATTCCGCCCAGATCACCACGTGAATAATAATTGGTCACAGTACTACTGACTGTAATATCCACGGAACTAAAAATCTGCGGAGTCATGGTCAATGTATATTTTACAGTGGATGTACTAAGATGAGTAAATTGTGCATTTATAGTATTGGTACCACTGCTCAATGACACCACCGATTTAATATTGGAACCCGTGGAGATAAAATCTGTTCTAGTATAGGTAGAAGTAGACATGATCTGTGCAGCTTGGTTGATCAACCTAATCCAAGTTTGATCAATAGCACTATTAGATCCAGTAGAGGACACCCTGATACTGGGTTGGATATATCCACCTAGATTAAAAAAGTACTGTGCCTGAACATCATTCCAAGAATAGATCACAGTATGTGTAATGGTAGATCCCCATACCGTGGTTCTTGAACTGGTGGCATTAGTGGTATCTGGGGATAGTTGAGCTGGATTAACTTGTGTGGGATTATTGATCACACTGTTGGCAGCCAAGGCAATAGACCCAAAATAGGTTGAACTTATTTGCGTGCCAGTGCCGACTAAAACCAATCCACTAGTGGTATTGCTCTGGTGCATACTGCAACGATTGATATCATTGATGACGCCATCAACTTGATTGGCCGATATAACATTAGACTTGGCTATAACAGGCAAACTGTTGGCACCTTGATAGCCGTAGTATCCACGTATAAGATCAGACACCGCCGACTCTATGGTGTTGAAGTCTTGTGCCATGATCTCAGAATTTCGATTGACAGGGGTTATATTTTGTGTCATGATTGGTATTATTTAGGCTAAAATTATCATGTCAATGACCAATACTTTTAAACATTCCGGTGCTCACGGCGATTTAATATATGGACTTCCCATCATGCAGCACTTTGGTGGAGGTAATCTATTTTTACATTTGTCCCAAATTTCATGGATTGCATCTCATTATTATTCCTCACCACCTAGTGAATTCCACCAAGGTCGCATGACTGTTGATGATTATAATAGTCTAAAGGGATTGATGCTGGCACAAAAATATATCAACAATTTTGACATTTTTGATCCAAAAACACACGAAATTACCCATAATTTGGATCGTTTTCGTCCATTATTTGTAGGACATGCAGAAAATTATATAGACACCTACTGTACTGCATTCCATATCAAAGATCCAATTATTCGCCGACAAATTCAAATCACTCCATGGTTGACTGTGCCAGAACCTGCCACACTACCACCCGGACGCGATATTGTGGTCAATCGCACCACACGTTGGTTGCCACCGGTATTGGGACAAGAATGGACAGAATGGAAATTGCAGGGATGGTCATCACGTGCTGTATTTGTTGGACTATCCTATGAATATCAGATATTTAAAGACGCCACTGGATGGCATGATACAGTCCATTATCCAACATCAGATATGCTAGAACTAGCTCAGGCCATTGCTGGATCCAAGATTTTTATTGGCAATCAAAGCAGTGCATTAAGCATAGCCATTGGATTGGGACACCCAGAAATACACTGTGAAGTGCGTAGAGACTTGCCCCAAGGTAGATCAGATTGTTACTTTTCTGATCACCCTGGGTTAAGTTATTTCTAATTACATACTACCCTATACTACTTTTAGATCTTGGGCAATGCTGCTACTGGTGGTACAAATGCAGCGGTGTAACGTGCTCTTCCTTTGGTTATACGCAAATCAAATAGATATGCATTCAAGAAACTAGCAGCCGTGCCTGTTATTGCACCGATACGCATATATTGATCGCTCAAACTAACGCTATATGTACCGGAACCAGTTGATGGCGAACTTCCATTGATGTACAAGGTCAACGATGTACCAGTTGACACCACTGAAACAAATTGCCATGATCCCAACGTCAGTGCCACACTAGAAGTGAACAATGTAGCATTGTTAACTGTAAATGTTAAAAATCCAGTTGAGCTAATGGAAATTGCCAATCCAGTAGTAGACGTGGCAGAGGAACGCGTATCTAGAATATACTGCAGCACACTGATTGAATTTGGATATATCCAGAATTCAATGGTAAATGGTCCCGTACTGAATGCGTTTTGCGGGGAATTTGGGAAACTCAAGTAATCTGTACTACCATTGAATTTCATACTACCAAAACCATAGACGTTCTGTGCTGTACTAATCTGAGTACTGCCCACTGTGGCCAAAGTAGTACCACCAGTATAATCCAACATAGCCGAGTTGGTTCCAGCTAACAACAACTGTGTGTTAGTTACTGGAGTTGGTGGCGCAACTGGTACTGCAAAGTTACTGGTGTAGACTGCTGTACCTTTGACTACACGTAGGTTAGAGATATAGCCGTTTAAGATCTGGGTTCCACCGCCACCTGAAGAATTATTTCCAATGCTTGGTGCACCAGACACATAGTTGTTAGAATCTGTATAAGTGCTACCAACCTGCACACCATCAAGGAATATTTTTGTGCTGGTACCACTTCTAGATAAAGCTACGTGATGCCAAGCATTGAGACTGGGGAAAGCCCCCTGTAAGATCACGTTGCTGCCAGCCACTTGGAGGGCTAGACCGTTTGATGAGCTGTTGAAATACAATAATGGTGACACTGAGTTTCCTGACGATCTCGTGTCGATTATGGTATAGTTAGTAGCCGTTAATAGATATACCCAACATTCAATAGTGAAATCACCGGTACCGAAAGTAAATGCACTATTACTAGGCACACTCAAGTAATCTGTACTACCATTAAAGTACATGGAACCACCAGTAGTCTGAAATGTGTATCCACTGAGGCTGGTAAATGGTGAGAATGTTTGAACCACTTTGGCTGAACCACTGGCAGTAATAGCATAGGTGCTGGTACTATTATCCACAATACCACCAGATTGGCAAGCCAACAATGATGTATTGGTAATGGCTGTCAATGGTACTGTACTTGGTGTAAAGTTACTAGTGTAGACTGCTGTACCTTTAACTACCCTGAAATTACTGATGTATCCTGGCCAAAATCCACCTGCGCCGGCTGTTTGGGCCCCAATATACAGACTATTCGAACCAGGGCTGGTGGCGTTGAACGAACCAGATGTTGTTCCAACAGATGTACCGTTCAAATACAATGTAGTGGTTCCGTTATTTACCACTAATGCTATATGATACCAAATATTTAATAACATATTAGAAGACGCTGTAATCTGAATAGCATCATTAACTCTATATTCTAAAGTTCCTGCAGGAAGAACATCTAATCCAAAATAGTTTGTTATTCCTGATGCTCCAAAAGTCCACAAACGTTTATAATATGTATCAGCGGCAAAAGAAGTTGCATAATACCAACCCTCTATAGTGAAATTACCAGTACCCATTCCGCTTACCGCACCAGTAGGAGCAGTCAAGTAATCAGTACTACCATTGAAACTAACACTATTATACCCACCGTTGGTCAATGTTGTATAGTTGGTGGTAATTGTACTAGTTGTTGTAGTATACACTGGCAACATTCCAGTACTATAGTTATAGGAGAATGGTGAAATACCTGAACTAACTGTCACTGGTCCAGTGTTGGTTAGCGTAAAGTTATTAGTACTATTATCCACGATCACAGATGATTGACAGGTCAACAATGCTGTATTGGTGATTGCTGTAAATGGTGCAGTTGGTACAGTTATCATAGTGTTAGCAGGATTATATGCAGAAGTACCAATTAACATCCGGGCATTAGAAATATAACCGGGTGTAAAATAGTTTGCGTTATCTACATAATATCTTCCTATGGTACATCCATTTGCAGTAATTGCCGCGTTGTTGCTGGCTGTAAGCAGTTGAGCACCATTTAAATATCCGGCTATGTTATTTGTTCCTGTTCCTTGGCGCACTAATACTACGTGATTCCAAGTGTTAAGAAGCATCGTACCAAGATTACCAGTAGATGCGGTTCCATAAGAAAACAATACAGCACTGCCACCAATCTCAATTGCTAGGTTATTAGTTGAACCTGCTTTTAAACTAATAATTCCACCATTGCCACCAGTTTGCGACAAGGAAGTAGGATAATAGAATGCCTCTAAAGTGAAATCTTGGTTTGCGGCCACATTCAAAGCAGAATACCCTGATGTAATACTCAAATAAGCACTTGTACCATTAAAGTAATTACTATAATACCCATTGGTAACCTGAGTAGGTGCCACTGGTTTGATCTTGGGTGATCCAGTTATTGTAATAGCAAAGTTATTGGTACTATTGTCCACAAACGTAGCACTCTGGCAGGTCAACAATGCTGTACCTGAAATAGCTGTCAATGCTGCGGTAGGTGGCGTAAAGTTGGTGGTATAAACTGCTGAACCTAGCACTATTCGAGCGTTAGAAATATACCCAGAAAAAATACCAGATGCGCCTCCACTGATTGCAGAGGCAATTCCAACATTACCGCTTGAGGTTAAAGATGCTGATTCTGTAAATGGTGCTCCTTGACTTACACCATTTAAATATAACGAAACAGTTGTGCCATTTTTGACTGCCGCAACATGATACCAAGTGTTTAATGAGATTATAGGTCCAGTGATACTTTTTCCAGATGCACCATTACTTGTTTCAACATAAATTGTACCGCCAGATAATACAGCTAAATTAAGGGAACCGTTACCACAATCAATTACACGGCCAGTTCCACTTGATCTAGCTGTTTGATAAATCCATGCTTCTACTGTAAATGACCCCGTACCTGTAGGACAAGCGGATGCAGATGTAAGCAAGTAATCTGTACTACCATTAAACAATGCACTGTAATTGGTATTGTTGCTAACAGTGTATGGTTGGAATGGTGAAAACTGCTGAGCAATTGGAGTTCCAGCTACAGTCAATGAAGTCACAGTACTAGCAGCATTGTCTACAAATTGTGGATTCTGGCATGTCAATACCGTGGTGCCAGGAATCGCTGTCAATGGTGATGTACTTGGCGTAAAAACGGGAGCGGTATAAAATGCAGTATTGGCGGAAAATCTAAAATTACTTATATATCCAGTATAATAAGCCGATCCACCATCAAAACCTATATTGATTGCCGTAGCAGTAAAATTATTAGAATCCGTAGCAATTGAATCTTTGATACCATTAATATACAGCGTCGAAGTACCCGACACTCTACTTACAGCAATATGTGTCCAAGTATTTAATGGAATAGTATTTACAGAGGTTATAGTAGTTCCACCACTTACCCCATATATAATATTTCCAGTTGAATTTGGATATATAATTATACCACCAGAGCCTTGACTGATTGGACGTGAAAGAGTTCCATATGCAACCGTTGGGTACATCCAAAATTCCATAGTAAAGCTACCCGTACCAACAGCCGTAATGCCAGATGTAATCTTCAAAGCACTACTACCATCAAAGTAAGTACTCCAGCCACCCTGTCCAAATGGACTAAATGATCCCTGTGTTGGAGTACCATTTCTGGTGATTGGGAAATTATTAACAGAACTATCCAATACCACGTTGTTGGTGGCACCACTGACTCCATTGCCATTTAACATCAATGTAGTGTTGGGGAAATATGGATCCACTGTGGTCACTGTGTTGACAAAACCTGTACCACTGCTGGTATAACGTATGTAGGTCGAAGGTGTACCAATAGTTGGGAATGCAGATGCAGGTGAAGTCACTGATGTACTGGTGCTGATTGCAAAGCTACCGGTGTAACGTGCGTATCTTGTCACACGTAGGTTTGAGATATATCCAAAGAAAATTTCAGTAGTGTTGTAACCACCGCCACCGATAGCTGGTCTGTTGGTTGAATTTACATAACTGTTACTATCTGTTGCCGATGCCACAGATACCCCATTGATAAACAACTGTGTGGTCGTGCCTGAACGTGAAACAGCAACATGATACCAAGTACCAATGGTAAATGGTGTATTTGTTGTAGTTACAACGTTGGTTCCACTGTACTGCCATAATAATTGACCAGTAGTGGTAATTAACAAGCAAGGTCCAGTTTGTGTTGCCGCTGGGCGTCCGTCATAGATAAATCTGTTGCCCGTCCCGGTGGTTGCTAGAGGGAAAATCCAAGCCTCAACCGTGAAATTACCTGAACCAAATGCATAAGCTGGTGGAGTTGTCCCCGGTACATACATATAACTTGTACTACCATCAAAATACAAACTCTGACTCACAGTAGGTGTAAATCCTGCTACTGGGAATTGAGAGACTTGTGGTGTACCGGTTAGTGTAATAGTTTTTGGGCTAGGACTGTTATCAACAAAAGTACTAGATTGGCAAGTCAATAACGAAACATTTGCCGCAGTACATCCCTGACTACTTGTTGTCAATGGGGAAGTTGATGGAGTAAATATTGTCGTTCCAACTGCTGTACTAGAAGTTTGATATCCAGTAGGCACAGATCCTTTTACTATACGAACATTGCTTAAAAATGCAGGACCAGCAGAGTATGGGAGATAAAGAACCCCAGCATTTGCCCAGTTAGTTGCATCTGTTCCAATTGCCTTAAGAACGCCATTTACAAATATTCTTGTATCATTAGAAGCTGTGGACTGCCTTGTAACCAATACATGAGTCCATAGATTGGCTGTTATAGCTGAAGTCGCAGTTACAAGACTACTACCAGCTCTTGGGCTTAATACGATTGTTCCAGCTGTTGAAATATTAAAATCAAATTCACCGGTACTTCCTAATAAAAAGTCACCAGCATTTGTTAGAGTTGTATTAACCCAAAATTCAACAGAATACGGACTGGTACTAAATGCAACTATTGCTTGTGTTCCGTTAAATTGCAGATAAGCACTTGTTGCTGGGAAATAATTACTCCAAGAATAGCTAGGTGCAAATGGACTCAATGGTACCGCATTGACTCCACCGTTATTGGTCAATGCATAATTGGCCACACTGTTGTCTACCAAAGTGTTATTCTGGCAAGTCAACAATATAGTGCCAGAAATCGCTGTCAATGGAGCAGTACTTGGTGTAAAGTTGGTGGTATATAATGCGGCACCACTAACTACGCGTAAATTGGAGATGTAACCAGTAAACCCACCGTTGCTAGCAGTATCTCTACCAATGAATACACTTTGAGCGGTGGCCTGTGTTCCAGAGCTAGTTCCTGTAGCTACACTTACACCGTTGACATATAAAGTAACTGTACTTCCGCTTCTTACTATTGCAAGATGAGCCCAAGTGTTTAATGGTATATTTGTGGTTGCACTACTGTACGTAATTACTGCTACGTTACTACTATCATAAAAATTAATGACACCACTAGTATTATATGTAAGGAAAAATCCAGTAGACGCGACACCAACGTTCTGCGTTCCAATTAATACCAATGAATTCGGGTATGACCCAGAAGATGAATTGCTCTGTCTGTAATGCCACATCTCAATCGTATAAGTTGTGCCAATTGCAAAACCCGAACTACTAGCAACCGTTAAGTTAGAACTACCATTAAAGTAATTACTCCATCCTGAAGAAGAGAAAGGAACGTTAAATGGATTGGTTTGGTTACTGACCTGAGCGTTGCCCACGGTGACCAAGTTGTTGTTACTGACTTGATCATAGATAGCCGCATCGGTACCAGATAACAACAACTGTGTGTTGGTTACTGGGGTCAATGGCGCTGAACTTGGTGTAAAGTTGGTGGTATAAACTGCTGTGCCGTTAACAAATCTAAAGTTAGAAATATGTCCAACAAATCCACGACTTGCCGTAATCTGTCCACCAATATATGCAGTAGCGGTTAGTGCGTTGGCAGCACCAGCGTTAGAACTTGGAGTTCCACTGGCAACACCATTAATATAGATCTGAGTAGAACTACCATTTTTTACAACAGCTATATGTGTCCATGCGTATGGGGGCACAGCAGAAGCAGCCGAACTAGTAGATACTGCTGTACTTCCAGTATACCAAGCTGCGGTTACTGCTCCAGTGGAGCCAATACTAATTTCTAGTTCCGTTGTTGCACTAGTTGTACTACTTGCACGATCATAGATAAAGTTATATGTTCCAAGTGCCTGTGTTGGATATACCCAGCATTCCATGGTCCAGCTATTACTTCCAATATTAAGAGCCGTGTTTGATGGGATAGTTAGATAATCGGTTTGACCAGCGGTCAAGAATGCCATACTATTACCCACAGCTTGATAAGTGTTTGAACTACCAGTTACAGCATTGGTAAATGGAGACACCAATGGGTTGATCTTAGGTGATCCATTTTGAGTAATAGCAAATGCATTGGTGCTGTTATCCACAATACCAGATTGACAGGTCAGTAAAGATGTACCTGAAATAGCGGTCAACGGTGCTGTACTTGGTGTAAAGGTGGTGGTGTATACAACCGATTGGGCAATTCTAAAATTACTAATATACCCAGGGAAATATGCACTTGTTTGGTTTAACGTATTTGCAATAGTCAATGGGTTAAGAGTTGTAGCAGAATACGACCAACTTGATAACGCAGTTCCGGCTGTACTTAATGATTGAGATACACCATTTACATAAATTACGGCAACTTTTGTAGAAGAATTAAAAGTAATCGCAACGTGATTCCACTGATTGGTGGTAATAGCTGCTGCCGTTGTATAAACAACTGCATACTGACCAGAAGTTCCATTATAAAAGCCTAGTTGCAAGTCATTTGCATGGTATTGTCCAATACCTATTTGCATTCCACTTGCAGTACTAGCAGAATCAGTGGCACAAAGTACAACGTTACCCACTGGCACACTTGCTGTTGGGTATAGCCATGCTTCTATAGTCCAGCTTGTAAGACCATTGTTTAAGAAGTTCCAGTTTGATGCAGTACCAACACTCAAGTAATCCGTACTACCATTGAAATACACACTTCCAGTATAGGGGGTAAAGGTATATCCATAAAGACTGGTAAATGGTGACATTGTAGGCACAGGTTTAGCAGCGTTATTGGTGATAGCAAAATTGTTGGTACTGTTGTCTACAAAAGTTGGACTTTGGCAGGTCAGCAATGCTGTATTGGTAATAGCTGTCAATGGTGCAGTACTTGGTACAAAGTTACTAGTATAGACTGCTGTACCAATAACCTGACGGAAGTTAGTGATATAACCAGTTAAATATTGACCTACTGTAGTTCCCGACTGATATCCTGCTCCAATTTGCGTAACCATACTAGTATTTGAGTTTACTGCTGCTGACCCCATGTTAACAGAAGTACCTGCTATGCCATTCAAATAAAGAGTAAGACTTGTGCCATTTCTAACAAGAGCAATGTGATACCATTGATTAATTGTTACGTTAAAAGGACTAAAAACTTGATTTACAGATGGAGTAAATGCCACACCATAAATTTGTCCAGATGTTTGTATAATTATGTTTTGTGCTGTATTTGAACCCGCACCCGTTGAGTTACATTGAGTGATGGACTGCTGTGCTGCCAAACTTGTCACATAAAACCAACATTCAATTGTAAAGTTACTGGCGTTAAACATTAAATTGGAACTATATGGAACAGTTAGTACCGATGAACTACCATTAAAATACGCACTACTATACCCAGTAGTACCAGACAATTTTGCATTGGATGTACCCGTTGCAGTCACTGGATTAAATGGTGAAAATGGTTGAACTGATGTTGGACTAACAGGGGTGATTGCAACGTTATTGGTACTGTTGTCTTTAAAGCTAGGGGACTGGCAAGTCAATATCACTGTGTTGGTAATAGCTGTCAATGGCGAAGTGGGAACAGTAATAGTGCTATTATTAACACCATAAACATCAGTACCAACTACATAACGGAAATTACTTATGTAACCAGACGTATAGTATCCGTTAGTGGGATGGCTTCCAATTAAAAAACCACCTGTCTTGGTTCCAATAGAGGTTGTGGTACCAGTAAGAGTAAACACCTTAACTCCGTTTAACCACACAGCCCAATTTCCACCAGAACGCCCAAACGCTATATGGTTCCATGCGTTTATCGTTGGAACACCAGTAGTTTGAACACTATTAATAATATTCCAAGCGCTAGTACCATTTCCTACCAAAACCCCAATCGTGTTGGCCGCTGTAGAAGCGTAATCAAGAGAAATCCAGAGATCGGTAGTGCCACCAAAAAACCACTGGTGTACTGCGCCAACAGTTGGATACCAAAAAAACTCTATTGTAAATGGATTTGCACCAGGTTCTTGATTGGCATTATATGGCATTGTGATCTTAGATGTACTACCATTAAAATAATTACTCCATCCAGTCTGACTGAATGGACTAAATGTACCCTGTGTGGGTGTACCACTCACAGTCACAGGAAAGTTGTTGATAGATGAATCAATAAATGTACTGGTGTTGCCAGATACTGTGTTGGTACCTGTACCAGCCACCAACAAACTCACCAAGTTTAAATAATCATCACTAGGTGTCACTGTGGCTGCTGTGGTAGTACCAGAACCGGAACCAGTTCCAGTAGCACTGATATTGACCAACCAGCTGGTGCTGGTGACTTTCAATGCAGTGGCTACACCATACTGTGCCAATGATATTGTACTAGTAGAAGTAGCAGTGGTACCACTTTGAACCATGGTGTCAGAAGCAATGGCAATAGTAGTTGCACCAGAAGCCATGTTGATAAAGTTAACAGTAGTACCAACAGCAAATGGCACAGTGGCATTGGCTGGAATTGTATATGTCACACCAGATCCACTGGCATTATAAATGTTCTTGCCAGCATCACCAGCCACCAATGTATAACTAGTTGATTGAACGTTTTGTAACACATTCATATAACCGATACTGTTGGTACCATCTGCAGTAGAACCAGTCAACTTAACTGACATCTGTCCCGCAACGTTTAATGCACCACCCACTCCCAAGCCGCCAGCTACAATCGCTGCACCTGTGTTGGTAGAAGTAGCTGTTGTAACACCACCAACAGTAATTGAACTAGCAGTGAATACCGCTTGAAGACGAGTCCAAGTATTGGTACTGGTGCTGTATTGATAGGTAATGGAGTTAACAACTGAAATTTGTTTATCGACTGGTGAGCTAGGAAATGACATGGTTTCTTTGATCCTTTTTTATTATGTAAGTTCTGTTTTTGTTGCTGCGATTTCGCTGCTACTAATTTGTTATTACTATTTAGTCTGGCTGAAAAAAACCCAGATTAAACATAGCAAAATCTGCGTGTGGTGGACGGGCTGAAAAACAACACGGGGGTCCTATAGCCAAAATTGACCAAGAGCCCCCGCGTGTGTTACCGAATCTGTCTGAGTTGTTATTCCGCAGGAGTCGTATCTACCCAAGATTTGGTATCTTCATCCCATGAATACATTTTTCCATCGGTGGGCATAGCCACTGGTGCAGTCCATGTCCAACTAGGAGCAGAAATTGTCCAGCTTGGATAAGGCTGTGGGCCATAAAATACATCATTGGTGGCATCATAGGTATATCCCAATCCAGCATAGTTGCCACGGAATGGTGTACCACCATTATTGTGCTCACCGGCCATGGTATTGTAACTGGTTTTTTTCCATGTACCGCCAAATAGGCGTTGACAAAAAGCCACTCCAATACTCTCCATTTCAACGCCATTGGCGTCACAGGTATCGCTGTCACCAACTACGATAACTTGAATTACTTTATTGTTTTCATCTAATTGTGCATAATGTGCCATGTCAAAAACTCCTGAATTAATTGTTTGATGCCTGTTATTTATTATAATTTTGATCTACTGTGGTATTAAAGGTGTAATCCTGTTAATTCCTGATCATCCCCAATATCACCTTTTAACCAAGTGTTAAAAGAAATGCTTATCCTTGTTTCTGCTGCTTCCACCGGTTGTACCATATGGGTCAATGACGATGGAAACAGGATTAATTGCCCTGTTGTTGCTGGTAACCACCAAGACTCTGAATTATACAAATTCCATTCCTTGGGTGGTAACTTAATTTGTCTGTAATTATCCTGATAAAAATATATTCTATCTAGATCCGGGGTAGTTTTTACATAAAATACACCCGAAATAAAACTGTTGGGATGTGCATGTTTATGATGATACTGCCCCTGCTCTGTATAGTTGGCCCAAGATTGTGTAATATACGGCGTTACTTGATTCTTTGGATTGTATATTTCATGGAAATATTCCAACACAGATTGATTACAGAATTCGGCAATTCTGGCTAACTCTAGATGATCAAATAAATTATGATCAGTGCTAGTGGCATTGCCATCATTGCCTCTGGTTGGTTGACTTGTTATAAAATCTAACTCATCCTGTGTTAAATCTGAACCAAACTCAAAAAAACTCACTGCTGTGGGGAAAAGATTATGTGTGATCATGCCGTAGCACTCTCAAAATCCTGTTCCCCCGTTTTCATGCTGGCCAGTTGCTCAGGTGTCCACATGGTGGGAATACTATCTTCAAAATCTTTGAGTTTTTTCATAACATCATAGACTTCTTCCACACTGGGCACTGGCCTTGGATCATCCCATTTTGTAAATGCTGTGCCATTAAATTCCCACTTGGCACCCGGACGCAATAATTCAATTGCTACATTAACACCTACTAATTTGTAAATTTTCCGATCATCTACCACTATATCACCTATATATCTATGTTACTGGTTAAATTTAATGATTACAATACCTGAACCACCTGAACTGCCGGAAGCAGAACTACCTCCTCCTCCTCCGCCACCGGTATTAGCGATTCCGGAAGCACCACTCGCAGAGGTACCTCCCTGTCCACCACCACCTGAACCACCGCTTCCTCCACCAGTTGAAACTGAACCACCACCGCCACCAGCATAGGTAACTGAAGAACCAGTAATGCTAGTAGTCAATCCATTACCACCATTTTGTGCAGAAGCCGCGGCACCACCGCCTCCTCCACCGCCATTATAACTTGACTGAACACCAGCAGCACCGTTATTACCCTGTGGTGGATAAACCGAAGGAGTATTACCTGTTCCGCCTGCATAGGCTGCACTTCCTGTTCCAGCACCGCCACCACCGGAACCTCCATTTCCACCTACTGCAATCGAACCACCGTAACCACCACCCGTTGCGGTTATAGTAGAAAAAACAGAACTAGATCCCTGTGAGCCACTAGTTGCGGGTGTTTGTGCTCCCCCAGATCCACCGGCTCCAACAGTAACAGTGTAAGTAGCGCCCGGTGTTAATGGTAGACTATTTCCAAATATTACGCCACCGGCTCCGGCACCTCCACCTCCACCTCCACCTCCGCCACCACCACCACCTACTACCAAGTATTGACATGAAGTCACGCCGGTGGGCACAGTGAAAGAATTTGAAGATGTGAAAACTAATAAGCTTTGGTTGCCAGCATTTAGAGTGTAAGACAAGATGACTATACCGGAGCCGCCTGTACCGCCTGTTCCACCGTTGACCGTACCACCTCCACCTCCACCAGTGTTTGTG
>Ga0209085_1001025_pt1 | contig 18282 bp, 22 predicted proteins | sample C_131016_EF_Meta_FD_187310 | JGI IMG/M metagenome (GOLD analysis project Ga0209085, IMG submission 187310) | Freshwater microbial communities from Lake Croche, Canada to study carbon cycling - C_131016_EF_MetaG (SPAdes) (version 2) | ecosystem: Environmental > Aquatic > Freshwater > Lake...
ATTTTCTTCAGCTATTTTTGGATGCCTAAATGAAGCTCATTTAAAATATAAAAAGGAGCTTGATTCTTTGCTGACCTTAAAATTTCAGAAGTTTAGTAAATCTCAGATTATGAACGCCTAAAGTATAGTAATAGATGATGCTAAAGCACAGGCAGTACCTGCAAGTGCAAAAAGTAGACAACCTATAATCAAGATTGGTCTACGTCCATAGCGATCCGAAAGAGGTCCAAAAATAAGTTGAGCAACAGCAAAGCCAAGCATGAATAGACTAAGTGTTAGTCCAACGAGACTTGGCGATGTTCCGAAAGCCTTACTGATTTCTGGGAAAGCGGGCAATCCCATGTCAATTGATAGGGGTGGCAGAGCGGCGAGTGCGCCAAGAAGTATCGTGAAACTTAGAGATTTAGGACGAATTCGCATAAATAATACTCATTAGTTCTTGTAAATTTCCATTATGCTGTTGAGAAGCTTCAAAGCATCTGTTTTAGATCTTTGAAAAGAATTACGTCCTATAATGGAACCACTTCCTCCTCCTGCTTTAATTGCTTGTACCTCTTCTAAAATTGCCTCATCTGTATGCGTTGCGCCACCTGAGAAAATAACAATTCGCCGACCATTAAAGGTACATTGAACAACATGACTGACTCGTTCTGTCAGTGTATTAATGGGAATCTTGGCTTCTTGGTAAACTTTCTGAGCTGCTTTTTGCTCAATGTGCTCACTAGGTAGTTTTACTTTAATAATATGAGCACCGAGTTGGGCCGCAATTTGAGCCGCATAAGCAATTACATCAATGGCTGTTTCACCTGCTGTAGTTAAACTTGAACCTCGTGCATAAGACCAGATCACAACAACTAGTCCATAACGCTTAGCTTCCTCTGCTATAGCTCGAATTTGCTCATACATCTCAAAACGCTTAGATGAACCTGGATAAATTGTAAATCCAATCCCTACGCAACCTAAGCGAAGAGCATCCTGAACACTACCAGTTAATGCCTGAGTAGGATCAGCTTCATCTGATAAAACATCGTGATCGTTGACCTTCAAAATCAAGGGAATTTCACCCGCAAATTCTCGCGCTCCAGCTTCTAGAAAACCTAGAGGAGCCGCATAGGCATTACAACCTGCTTCTATCGCTAGCTCAAAATGATAACGTGGGTCATAGGCAGGCGGATTTGATGCAAAACTCCGAGCAGGTCCATGCTCAAACCCTTGATCAACTGGCAAAATTACTAGCTTTCCTGTCCCTGCTAGTCTGCCGTGATTTAATAATCGTGCTAAGTTCGTAAGCGTACCTGGATTATCGCTACCATACCAACTCAAAATTTCTTTAGTTCGCTCTGTCATTGTTCGTGTCCTCAATTTTTTCTTAATAAGACAAAGAAGCATACTGAGATAAATCTAACATAAAAAAAATTATTATTTAGTCCTTAACTTTCGCTCAGATATTGATTTGTCCAATAGTTATACCCCCAAATTAAGCTAACGATAGGCGTAAAAAATAATTACTTTTCTAAAATGAATATTAACTATTTTAAATTAGAGTAGGAGGTTTTCTTAGTTTCCATGCCTTTGCAGAAACCGCTTTTATTGGAGGAGTTGTGGCACAAAAAGTCTTTGAAAAGTATGGCATTTCGCTGTTATTTAACAAACCAACTGGAACAGTTGAAAAGTGTGCTATAAATTACTCCAGAAGGCAGGTTTTGAAGAAATTGACATTAAATCAGAACAAGATGGTGGCGTGGCTACATCACTTTAGAGAAAGCAAAACGGATGTGGTCTGGTAGTGACTCAAGTCCAGTTCCCGGCCAGTATCCTAATCCTTTGTTGCAACTTTCATCTGAGCAACTGAGACAAGCTAGAATCGAATTTGATGCAGAATTGGAAAGACTACAAACTGAGCAGGGAATTAGCTATTAAGGCTTGTCGTTATTTTGATAGAGATTATTGACTGCTGTTGGATATAGTAAGATCTGATCGAAAGTTAGTTTATAGAACTTAGTTATTATGAGATAATGAGTTAGAACTTTAAACGATTGAGGAAAAAATAATGAGCGATATAAATAAAGAATCAAATTCACAGCCAGTTCAACCTGTTATCTTTGATAAAAAACCAATAGTAATGGAACTAGAGCCAGGCACCTATTATTGGTGTAGCTGTGGTAAATCCAATAATCAACCTTTTTGCAATGGCGCACACAAAGGTACAGGTTTAGCACCTCTTGCTTTTGAAATTACTGAGAAACAGAAAGTAGCACTCTGTTTATGTAAACATACTGGTAAATCTCCCTATTGTGATGGTTCTCACACTAAGCTTTAGTAAACTTGACAGTTATTCTCTTCAAAAGCTTTACTAATTTCACTTAATTTACAGAACGTTAAAAAGTATGTTGGATATAAGATTTCATAGATTTGGTTCACCTAGTGAATTAAGACTAGAAAATTTGCCCAATCCAATATTGCAAGCAGATGAGGTATTAGTCAAAATTCAGGGGGTAAAGGTGCTAGTGTTATTCTAGATACAGTAGGTGGTGCTATGATGGAAACCTGCCTCAATTGTCTTAGCCATCAAGGAAGATTAGTGGAAATTAGCGCTCCTGCTAAAGAAAGTAGAGTTTGCTTTAATTTACGTGACTTTTATCATCGTGAAGCACGATTGTTAGGCACAGATAGTCGGGCTTCTACGGTGACAGATTGTGCTGTCATTCTCAAAGAGCTAACAAGTGGATTTGAATCTGCTGCCGTACGGGTACTAAGTGCTGATATTACCACCTACAGACTTAGCGAAGCAATAAAAGCTTATGAGAAAATTCTTAACAAAACTGTTCGAGGAAAAGTAATACTTACGCCTGATTAATATTTACGATTATTTATTTGAGTTTATAGATTTTCATGCAGCTAATTAAATGGTTCTCACAGAATAAAATATGGTCTGGCATAATATTAGCAGTAGCTTCAAGTATTTGTACTGTATTGCCTACCTATGCAGCAGAAAAAATCTATATTATTTATGGTTCACTAAACCTCTCTCTTAGAGTTAATTCTCTAGAAACTTTTGCTAACAGTGGTGTGGTTAATCAAGATCTAGACTTTTATGTCAAGGCACTCGATTTAACAGAACAACAAAAAAATCAACTACAGAAAGCATTAATTATTCGTTATAAAATTAATCCCATTCATCTCTCACGATTTCTCAATTCACCTACTGGGGAGGAACTGCTTGAAAAAATAGGAGTCTTAATTTCTCTACCAGGTGGAAAAAATGGCAAAGATCTATTAAGGGGAGCTTTAGTTCAAGCGGCACTTGATACAGAAACAGGACTAACTATTCTCAATTTTCTTCATTATTTAGCTACCGATGTTCAGTTAAATACGGAAGATATTCTCCTATTTCTTGATCATAAAGAACGTTTAGACTCAGCGACACAAGAAATTGTTAATGATGCTTCCCAACTATCTACTCAAGAGATAGCTAAAACACCTTTTGATTACTCAAAAATACCTGATCTTAGGCAACATGGAGAATATGGATTCAAACCTGTGCAAATTCTTCAACTAAGAGACGAAAGTCGCCATCGTTCTTTTTATGTTCATATATATCAACCTCAAAAATGGAGAGAAGGAAAAACCCCTGTAGTTGTGATTTCTCATGGATTAGGTTCTAGACCTGAAGAGTTTACTGAAATTGGAAAACAATTGGCATCTTATGGATTTTTAGTGGCAATCCCTCAACATCCTGGTAGTGATTATCAACAATTTGAAGCGATGTTAATGGGGTATTCCAATAAGTTATATGAGCCTGAAGAATTCATTAATCGTCCTCTAGATGTTAGCTTTGTACTTAATGAGTTAGAAAGGTTGAATGAAAAAAAATTCCAGGGCAAACTGGATCTAAATCACGTTGGAGTATTAGGACATTCATTTGGTGGTTATACTGCATTGGCTTTAGCTGGTGCAACTTGGGATTATGAGAATATTAAATATTATTGCAATCAAAAAGTTTGGGAAGCAAATCTTTCGATGTTACTTCAATGTGATGTTTTAAAATTACCAGAAAAAGAATACAATTTTCGGGATAACAGAGTTCAAGCGATTGGAGTAATGAATCCAGTTAACAGTGTTATCTTTGGGAACAAGGGACTAAGTAAAGTTAAAATTCCCGTCGGTATTGGAGCGGGAACCAGCGATCCTGCGACTCCTGCAGTAATTGAGCAAGTTAGAACACTAGCTTGGTTAGATACGCCAGACAAATACTTCTTTTTAATGGTAGGACAAGCACATCTTCTAAGTCCTCTTAAAGACAATTCTGAATTTTCAGATTTACTAAACATGGCGAAAGACTTTAAAGGACTAGACCTAAATCTTGTGACATTATTTACAAATATTCAAGCCACAGTTTTTTTAGAGACTTTTTTAGCTCAAGATCCAAAATATCGAATATTTCTTGAACCTGGCTATTGGCAGTATATTTCAGATAAGAACTATCCTATCTATTCCCTAGATCATTCAGCTGTCAAACCTTTGACGAATATCTATAATCATTTTAAACCGGCTGACATCCCTAGCATTTATCCAATAGACTATTAAACTTTATTTGTATTTACTACTACTTAACTTTATGTAACTACAGCAATTTGAGGCCACACAAGCTACAAAATCAAGAGGCGCCGCTTGGGTTTTGGGTTTTAAGTTGTGGCTTAATAGATTTACATTTGCTGTAATATCTTTTTTAGCTGATTAACTTCAATAACATGGGATCGCTATTCTCTTTAAAGCACAATCGACAATTTTATTATCTCAATGAATTCTCAAATCATCTTATTTATTACTAATATAAAACAGTTCTTAGAAACCAATCTTTTTAAAATTGGAAATGAATCAATTTCTTTACTATGGATCATAAAGTTGATCCTAGCATTTATTGTGGTTATAACTATCTCTAATATATGCAGAAGATTCCTCAAAAACCGCTTGTTAGTTCATTTAGGATTGATGGAGGGACATCGTGCAGCGATTTCAACTTTAATCACTTATAGTGTGGGTACCATAGGATTTTTATTAGTCTTACAATTCAACGGTCTCGATCTATCACCTTTAATGGTAGCACTAGGAGGATTAGGCGTTGGTCTGGGTTTTGGTCTACAGGAAATCACGAAAAACTTAGTAAGTGGGGTCACTTTACTAATCGAGGGGAAACTGCGAGTTGGAGATTACATTGAATTTACTGGTTTAGAGGGGCAAATCAAAGAAATCTCAATACGGTCTACAGTAGTTCATACCATCGATGGAGGAGATGTCATAGTTCCCAACAGTTATCTAACAGGAGAGCGAGTCCTCAATCGAAGCTATAAAGATTTTTCAGGTAAACTTCATCTAAGATTTAGTTTGGACTACGATAATGATACACTTCTAATAACAGAAACATTACTTGATTCAGCCTATCTAGAACCAGCCGTTTTACATGAACCTTCTCCTAAAGTTCTCTTCAAAGGATTTGGGCATAATAACTCTTTGGAATTTGAATTATGGGTTTGGATAGCCCGAATAGATGAAGGAATAGATGTTGAAAGTTCCTTGAATTTTATTATTGACTACAAATTTCGTCAGGGTGGAGTTAAAGTATACTCTCCTCAAGAGTTTCGGATAATTAATCCAGAAATTTTTTCTAAAAATAATGAACAACCTGTTATTAAAAGCGAAAATTCTACCAGTCAAAACAGACCAGTTCCTACTTCTTCATATCATTCTATTTCGATTCGAGATGCTCTACAGAAACTTCTTCCTTTTAAAACTTGTACAGATTTACCCCTGCGACGGCTAATCCAAACAGGACATCGTATAAATTTAGGTGAGTCGGCGGTTTTATTTAGCGAAGGAGAAGTAGGAAAGAATTTTTATCTAATTCTGTCGGGTTCAATTGAAACAGTCGTAACCAAATTACAGAAGCAAATCAAGACATATAAAACCGGAGATCTTTTGGGAGAAGTTCCTGTGATGCTCTCTATCCCTTATTTAGCAACAGCTCGAACTTTAGAAGAAACTAGCTTATTTGTTATTCATAAGAGTGATTTTGAAAAACTTCTTAATATCTATCCAGATCTAGCTGAAACATTTGCCATTGAACTCACCAAAGAAAAAGAGATCTATATGCCAGTACGTAAACATTTAGAAGAACTTGGTTTATTGGACATGAGCGAACAAGACGGGGGTTTTGTAAGTTGGGCAAGAACAAGACTTAAAAAAATATTCAGTTACAATGAGAAGGTAACATAGAAGATGAACAATGTTCTCAACGAGACAACTGACAGTTTAGTTCAAGATTTTAAAATCAATGTTGCAGGAGGACTTGTGGCAACACAAGAAGTATTGTCAGGGATGAAGGCGCAGGGTAAAGGAACCATTTTGTTCACTGGAGGAGGTTTTTCCCTGTATCCTAACCCTGACTTGGCTTCCCTTTCCATTGGTAAAGCAGGTATTAGAAACCTAGCCAAAATGTTAGCAGACGTACTGAAAAGTGATAGCATTCGTGTTGGTACTGTAACTATCTGTGGAACTGTGAGTGTGGATGATCCAAAATACAATCCCACAAGTATTGCCGAGAATTACTGGGCTTTTTATACAGGTAAAGTTGATATTCCAGAGATTATCTATTGAACTCTTAACTAAGATAGTTGGTACAATAAAACGCCATATCAATTAAATCAATTTTGTTTATTGATTTAATAATTAAAAACATTTGTTTTTATTATTAAGTAGAGTTAGAGTAAAGATAAGAGGATATTTAAACTTTACTTGGAGTGTCATATGTTTGATAATCTTTTTAATCATCTTCAGGAAGATCGTTATCAACAAGGTTGCAGAGATCGTTTGGCTGGAAGACTCCCCTCAAGGCAAGATTCTCAATATCTGAGCGGTTATTTATCGGACAGGCCAAAAGGTCTCGATGCTGAAATTGAATATTTTTCTACCCTTGAAGAATATCTTAAGAGAAAACGGTAAGCTCAAACGCCTTTCTGATTAGATTTAGCTGAACAAGAAAGCTTATAATTGTTCTAATTGGATCTCAGTAATTAAATATTGTTCGAGATTCCAAGAAAGTTTAAAAAAAAATATATATGTTGTGGTGTTAAATTTAGTAGAATAATCGCAGTATTTTACTCGAATTACTGTAGCTTTACAGACAAGAAAGATTGTCAACCTAAGAAACATTAATGAGAGCAGATATTGAGATCTTCATCGGTGAGTGGGCTCAAATAAGGCGATGTAGTCTAAACTGGTTCTTGTTAAGTCGAAACAACTCACATTCACAACAACGGGAGAAAATTTAAAATGACCACAAAAAAACCCAACATTCTAGTAATTTGGGGGGATGACATAGGTACTTGGAATCTGAGCGCCTATAGTCATGGCGTGATGGGCTATAAGACCCCAAATATTGACCGTATTGCTAAAGAGGGGTTGTTATTTACTGATGCTTATGGCGAGCAAAGTTGTACCGCCGGACGTTCAGCCTTTATTACAGGACAAAGTGTTTTCCGTACTGGATTAAGTAAAGTAGGATTGCCAGGTGCTGATATTGGTCTGCGACCTGAAGATCCAACTATTGCCCAATTATTAAAGCCTTTGGGCTATGCTACAGGTCAATTCGGCAAAAATCACCTAGGAGACAAGGACGAATTTTTACCAACTAATCATGGGTTTGATGAGTTTTTTGGCAACCTATACCACTTAAACGCAGAAGAAGAACCAGAATTAAGAGATTATCCCCCAGAAAAAGACTTTCCCAACTTCCGCAAGAACTTTGGACCACGTGGTGTAATCCACAGTTACGCAGATGGTCGGATAGAAGATACAGGTCCTCTGACTAAAAAACGGATGGAAACAATAGATGATGAAGTAATAACATTAGCTAAAGACTTTATTCATCGTCAAAAAGAAGCAGATACCCCCTTCTTTGTCTGGTTAAATACAACCCATATGCACTTCCGTACTCATGCCAAACCAGAGAGCGTAGGTCAATCAGGACGTTGGCAGTCAGAGTACCATGATGTGATGATCGACCATGATAAAAGCATTGGGGATATCCTGAATTATTTGGATGAACTAGGGTTGACTGAGAATACCATTGTCGTTTACAGCACCGACAACGGACCACATGTCAATTCTTGGCCTGATGCAGGAACGACCCCTTTCCGAAGTGAGAAGAACACCAACTGGGAAGGAGCCTTCCGTGTTCCAGCCTTAATGCGCTGGCCAGGTGTAATCAAGCCAGGTACTGTCTCTAATGAGATTATCAGCCATTTAGACTGGTTGCCTACCCTAGTAGCTGCAGCAGGGGATGCAGAGATTAAAGAAAAGCTCCTGACAGGACATCTTGTAGGAGAGAAGACTTTTAAAGTACATTTAGACGGTTATAATCTCGTTCCCTATTTAAGTGGAGAAGAAGAAAAGAGTCCCCGTATTGATTATTTCTACTTCTCAGATGATGGGGACTTGTTAGCCGTACGGTACGACAATTGGAAGGTAATTTTTGCCGAACAGCGAGTAAGAGGTACTTTGCAAGTTTGGCAAGAGCCTTTTGTTATCTTACGGGTTCCCAAGATCTTCAATTTACGTACTGATCCATTAGAAAGAGCAGATTTTACCTCAAACACTTACTACGACTGGTTACTCGACCATGCCTATCTTTTGGTTCCCTCACAGAAGATCGTGGGAGATTTCCTGAAAACTTTTGTCGAGTTCCCACCCCGTCAAAAAGCAGCCAGCTTTACCATTGACCAAGTGTTAGAGAAACTGCAACAAGGTATCTCAAGCCGTTAAGAAGGTCAGGAGGTGTTGGCTTTGCCTGCCGCAGGCAAGGAGAAGAACAATCTACTTTTACTTCACCTCCTGAGTAAGCCAAAACTTTTGATAAATGTTCAGTGAGGAGAAAAATTGCCAAGGGCTGTTGTGACTTACCAACGATTTAACTGTTTTTCTGAGATTCTCTTTACTCTACTTTCTGTTCTACCCCAAAACCCACTAAAGCTAATACTTCTAAATTTTCTCCTTCAGCAGGACGTTTATAGTTAATAATTTTACGAATCCGTAACTTAGGATTAACCAAAATAATCGAATCTACTGAAACTGTTTTAGTGTAATTTGTGGTCATTAGTAGTTCTTTATTTTTACGATCAAAACGGAAAGCAGAAATAATAGGTCTAGCTTCTTCATAAGCTCTATCTCTGAGATAATCTCCCTCTAGATAGCCACCATTTTCTGAGTGTGTAACAAAGACAAAATTAAGACCCTGTTGGACTTCTTCTCCTTTTTCAGAAATGGTATAGAATTTTAAATTAAATCCAGGTAAACTATCTAAATTATTGGGGATATCATAGTGATTATCCTCCAATACTTGATGTTTACTTTCAATAGTCAGGGGTTTAATCTCAAATGAGGTGTGAGATCTTTCTACCTCTTGAACAGTCAAGTAGTGATAAGTTCTCTCAGCTGTCCATTTTCCAACACAAGCAGCAAAGAAGTCATTAAATTCATTATTATTCATATTTAATCTTTTAAAACTAAGTTCCCTCATTCAATAAGACTATTTTACCTGTTACTGAACCCGTTTCTAAAAACTTATGAGCATTAACAGCCTCCGAGAGAGAATAAACTTCACTCAAATGAATATTTAATTGGCCTTGCTCAATCAATTTAGCTGCCTCTTCTAAGATAAAAGCTTGGTGTTTTTGGTAGTCTACTAAATTTAATAATTCTGGCGACAGCATCAATTCTAAACTAATTCGTAAGTTACGATTTCTCGCTATTTTTAAATTACCTAATTTCAGATCAGGTTCTAAAATAGTCACTAAATCTCCATAAACTTTGACTGCTTTACAAGACTCAAAAAAGATTTCTCTCCCTACTGTATCAAATGCTAAATCTACCCCTTTGCCATCTGTCCAATCCAAAACAGCCTGCACAAAGTCAGTTTGTCGATACAAAATAGGATAATCTGCTCCTAATTGTCTTGCTAGTCTCGCTTTATCAGGACTACTTACCGTTGTGGCAACTTGAGCGCCTCTCAGTTTAGCGAGCTGAATGGCTAAATGTCCAACTCCACCCGCTCCCGCATGAATTAAAACTTTTGCCCCTTCTTCTAACCTCCCACGATCATAGAGAGCTTCCCAAGCTGTAATTAAGGCTAAAGGAAAAGCTGCCGCTTTGGTAAAGGTGAGAGAAGTGGGTTTTTTAGCTAAACGATGTTCAGCTACTACAGCATATTCGGCATAGTTACCAGTGTTTTTCAGTCCTATTCCACCTGCACAATAATAGACAGGATCACCTACCTGAAAACGAGTTACTGCTGAACCTATTGCTTCTACTATCCCTGCCCCATCACAGCCCAATATTGCGGGCATTTGTTCGGGATAAAAAGTCCCCCTTTGACGTAATTTAGTATCTATTGGGTTAATTCCAGCCGCTTTTAACTTGACTAAAACTTGATTTTCTTCTTCTAGAAGGGGTTGAGGAACTTCCTGTAATTGCAGAACTTCAGGACTGCCAGGCACATTCATTACTATAGCTTTCATATTTTTCAGTAAATTAAGTAAAAAATCCAGTCCAAACTACCCAAGCATCCATCAACCAAAGAAACAGGGTACATAGTAACAGTAGTAAATACATCCAAGGTTGTGCTAAAGGACGGATATCTATAGTATTTATACCAGTTTTTTCTTCTACTTGCTTAACTAAACGTGAGAAACCAGCAACCCGCATAGGTAGTAAATAAGCCTTTTCCTGGGAATGAGTAACAAAATAATAGACTAATCCTCCTTGTCCAGTGGTTCTCATTTTCAAGTCTTTAATTTCAGTCCATTTTAAACTCCATCCTGAGCGAAAAGGTACCCATTGAGGATAGGTAACAGAAATTCCTTGTGAGTTCACAATAACCTTCTCACTCAAAACACCTACCAGAATTACTAGTCCTAAAGCCAATCCCAACCATAATATATAAGCAGGAACAGGAGCAGCAGTTACCTGGGCTAAAAAAGGTAAAGGAATTGTCAAGGCTCCATATAGACTCAGTAAAGTAAGGCGAATTAGAGGAGAAATACGGAAAGTATTATTATCAGTTACCATAGTTTTGATTTTTTTAGATCCGACAAACTCAAGTAAGCAACATTCAGGAGAAGACCTTACTCAAATATAAGATATAATGGCATTCAGTTCATAATATATTTTAATAATGACATGGGATGTTTTATTTCTAAAGCAGATCAACGTTTTGAGTCTCATCTTAGGCATCTTCTTCTTTCTATACTTCGGAGTTATGTCGAAATTCTTCACAAAAAAACAGCCAGCAAATAATTTAATTTTCAAGTAATTCCGGCATTTGACCTTGATGAAGCCAATCCATCATTAAATAAGGATGAACAATGTGAAAACGATGATTAGGGGTAATATAAATAGCGTGACGTTGGGGAATTATTAATTGTGTATCATTACATAATAAATCTTTGAAATTAGCTGCCACTAATACATTGGCTCTGCCTGCTAAAGCGGTCTCCAGAACTTGCGCGTCTTCTGTATCTTGAATTGGAGTCACACCCGTACCGCCTAAAGTAAGTGATACTCCTAGCTTGGCATAGCCTCGAATCGTATTAATATATATCATAGTTGCTAAAGAAGATACACCAAATGTTGAGATCCAGACACAAACATAATTTCTTACTCATCACAGGTTAAATTAACTGCTGCTTGTAAAATCTCATCTTCACTATCCAAATCTCCTAGATTTTCTACCTTCATCTGTTCTATTACCTGTTGAGATGCTAATTTATATTGAATATTTAATACTGTTCTGGTCACCTCATTCATCAGGGATTCCCAGTCTTGTTCATTTCCCATCGTTTCAATTTGCCATAATGCTTCCCTTGCCTCTTGAGGTAAACAAACAAAAAATTTTAAAGCCATTCCCTCTATCTGGGCTTGAGTTTTCTGTTCTGCCTTAGCTATTGTTCCTACAAGTGAAGCGGTTTCAGAATCTGTATAGACTGAAATGGGTTTTTCTGCCATCTTTTTCTCCTAGTTTTTCTAGATCTTATTTATACTATAGCAATCTCGGTAAAACTAGATTCACTATTGACTAAGGCTGAAAATACTATATCTTGGACAAAAATAGGTAAAAAATATGAAAATTTCAAATTTTGAAAAGGAACAAGTACTTAACTCCATAACAAGGGAAGAGTTAGAGGATATAATAACACAAATCGTTCAAAAAGTAATTTCTAGAGATAAAAAAAAGCTTATTCCTGATGAATATAAACATCCCTTTGACTCTAAAGCTACTCCCTTTTGGCAAATAGTTGTAGAAGATTCTCATAAGATTCCTGAAGAAATATGGTCTAGTATTCCTAATGATGCTGTTGTGTAGCTAAAATATAAGATATAATGGTTTTCAGTCCATATGGCTTGAGATACATAATTGAATAATGACATGGGATGTTTTATTTCATGATGAATTTGAGTTAGAGTTTAATTATTTTCCTCAAGAGGTTCAAGATGAATTACTAGCTCGTGTGGAACTCCTCAAAAATATAGGTCCTAATCTTTCTAGACCTTATGTTGATACTCTTAATGGTTCTAATTATACCAATATGAAAGAGATCCGTTTTAACACAGTAGATGGGGTATGGCGCGTAGCTTTTGCCTTCGATCCAAACCGACAGGCAATAGTACTAGTGGCTGGAGATAAAGGTGGAGTTAATGAAAAACTTTTTTATAAAAAACTTATTTCTAAAGCAGATCAACGTTTTGAGTCTCATCTAAGACAATTGAAAAAAGGAGAAAGTAATGGCAAAAAAACTTGAGCAAATTATGGCAGAAATGCCTGAGGAACGCAGAAAAAAAATAGAGAAACGCTCTGAGGAACTAATGGCTGAATACATGACGCTTCAAGACATGAGAAAGGCTCTAAAATTAACTCAAGAACGTATGGCAGAACTCCTTGATATTCGTCAAGATAGTGTTTCAAGACTAGAAAAACGTACAGATCTTCTTCTTTCTACACTTCGCAGTTATGTCGAAGCTATGGGGGGTGAACTTCAGCTAACTGTAAAATTTTCAGATAGACCAACAGTTATACTTAGTGGCTTGGCAGAACTAGAAGATCCCGAACCAAATATAAAGAAAGTTATGTCTTAGGTAATTAAAGAATTTTGTCCAAAATTTAGGTAAAAAATATGGAAATTTCCAATTTTGAAAAGCAACAAGTACTTAAAACCCTAACAAGGGCAGAGTTAGAGGATATAATAACACAAATCGTTCAAAAAGTAATTTCTAGAGATAAAAAAAAGCTTATTCCTGATGAATATAAACAGGATACTCCCTTTGATTCTAAAGCTACTCCCTTTTGGCAAATAATTGTAGAAGATTCTCATAAGATTCCTGAAGAAATATGGTCTAGTATTCCTAATGATGCTTCTGAAAACATCAGTTTAAAGTAACTTTTGTTCAAGAGAAATATTAAGTAAATATCAAGACACTACCGCTTATAATTTACTCTCCACCAAGTTTAGCTCCTGTTAGGTTAGCTCCTGTTAGGTCAGCACCATCTAGGTCAGCCCCACTCAGGTTAGCCTCACTCAGGTTAGCCCCACTCAGGTTAGCCCCACTCAGGTTAGCCTTTCTTAGATTGGTACTAATATAGCTAGCATTACCATTACTCAGGTTAGCCTTACTCAGGTTAGCCCCACTCAGGTTAGCCCCACTCAGGTCAGCCCCACTCAGGTCAGCCCCACTCAGGTTAGCCACATTCAGGTTAGCCACATTCAGGTTAGCCTCACTCAGGTTAGCCCCACTCAGGTTAGCCCCACTCAGGTTAGCCTCACTCAGGTTAGCCCCACTCAGGTTAGCCCCATTCAGGTTAGTACTATTCATATCAGCACCTCTCAGGTTAACACTATTTAGGTCAGTACCCCTTAGGTCAGCACCACTTAGTTCAGTACCCCTTAGGTCAGCACCACTCAGGTTAGACCCATTCAGGTCAGCCTTACTTAGGTCAGTTTTACTTAGGTTAGCAAACCTCAGGTTAGCTTTATTCAGATAAGCATTACTCAGGTTAGCTTGACTCAGATTAGCCCAACTAAGGTCAGCATTTATCAAGTTAGCTTGACTCAGGTTAGCTTTAGTCAGGTTAGCCTTAGTCAGGTTAGCTTGACTTAGGTTAGCCTTACTTAAATTAGCACTAATTAGATCAGCGCCTCCCAGGTTAGCTTTACTTAGGTTAGTATCACTTAGATCGGCACTACTCAGATTAGTGCCATTCAGATCAGCATTTTTAAGATTAGTACTAATTAAATTCGCCTTACTTAGATTAGCATTACTTAGGTCAGTTTTACTTAGGTTAGCCCCATTCAGATTCGCCCCATTTAGGTTAGTACTTATTAAATTAGCATTACTTAGATCGGTTTTACTTAGGTTAGCCCCATTCAGATTCGCTTTACGTAAGTTAACCCTACTTAGGTCAGCCCCACTCAGGTTAGCCCAATAAAAAGTACAGCCTTGACATTCTTTAAATAGAATTAGACGAATAATAGGACCTTCAACAATAGTAAAAGCACCTACCGCAATTAAAATGCCTATAAGAAGCCATTTAGGGAGAGCTAAAATACGTCCCCGTATTCCTTTAGAGGTTGGTTTGTCTGGAACAGCAGGGATCTCCTTAAGTTTTTGCTGTACTTCTGCTGCTGATTGCGGACGATCTTTAGGGGTTGCTTGCAGCATTTTATTAAGTACTTCAGTTAGTTGGGAAGAAGTAGAAGGAGCAAATGTTTGCCAATGCCAAGAGTTATTAAAGGGATCATAGAGTTCTTCTGGTCTTTTTCCTGTCAGTAGATGGAGACAGGTAGCAGCTAGCGCATATAAATCAGTACATGGATAGACTTGAGAGCCTTGCATCTGTTCAGGTGGAGCATAGCCAGGGGTATAAATTCCTGTAGAATATATCGATCTAGTTCCTTGTCCTCCTGCTAAAGTCACCTGTTTAACTGCGCCAAAGTCTAGGAGATAGAGACGATTAGTTTTATATCGCATGATGTTAGAGGGTTTAATATCTCGATGGATGGAACCATTTTCATGTACAAATTGGAGAATTTTAAGCATTTCTTCTAGGACATAGCGGACTTCAGCCTCGCTAAAACTTCCTTTGACATTTAATTCCTCTTCTAAATTTTCCCCATCTATGTATTGCTGGACAAGATAGAAGAATTCGTCTTCTTTTCCTGTTTTAGGGTTATTGACAGTTAGGGAAAAGAAAGCAAAGAGTTTTGGTATTTGCTCATGTTTATCTCCAAGTTTCTCTAAAACTTCTGCTTCTCTGGCAAAGAGTTTTCTGGCGATTTCTAAAGCAGCAGGACTGAGATCCTCAGGAGGTAAAAACTGCTTAACTACGCAATATCTCATGCTTGGCGTATCCCGATCTCGCGCTAAAAATGCTGCCCCAAAGCCACCTCGTCCTAAAAGTTGTATAGGTAAATAATGTCCTCCCAAAATTAGGGGCATTCCACAGCCAGTACAAAATCTTTGTTTGTCTAAATCGGGATAGTTATTGTTTGGACTTGTGCAATTGGGACGAGTACAAAATACATCCATGAAAAATTCTTAAATCTATCTTCATGTTAAACTAAGTAGGCATATAAGCTACTAGTTGGGACAAAGAAACAGGGAAATTGGAAGTATAATACCATAATATATATATTTATACACAATTTAAGCTATGGGATACGATCGGCGAATTTGGCTCTATGATACAACCCTCAGAGATGGTTCTCAAAGAGAGGGAATTTCTCTCTCTATGGAAGATAAGCTAAAAATAGCGCAAAAACTAGATGAAATGGGTGTGCCATTTATTGAGGGGGGTTGGCCCGGCGCTAATCCCAAAGATGAGCAGTTTTTCGCCAAATTAAAAGAAATTCCCCTTAAACAGGCAGAAATAGTCGCTTTCTGTTCAACTCGTCGTCCTGGGCAAGCAGTAGAGGAAGAACCGCTCTTAAAAGCTATTTTGGCAGCCGAAACAACTTGGGTGACTATCTTCGGCAAGTCTTGGGATCTCCATGTCACAGAAGGACTTGGCACGACTTTAGAAGAAAATATCGCCATGATTTCCAGTAGCATAAAATACCTGATTAGTCAAGGGCGAAGAGTAATTTATGATGCAGAACATTGGTTCGATGGTTACCTCAATAACCCAGGCTATGCCTTAGCTACCATCAAGGCAGCCCAAGAAGCGGGAGCAGAATGGTTAGTCTTATGTGATACCAATGGTGGTACTCTACCTCAACAAGTAACAGAAATTGTCCATAAATTAAGAGAAAAATTAGGTGAGTCTACTAAATTGGGCATTCATACCCACAATGACTCAGGACTGGCTGTCGCCAATGCCTTAGCAGGAGTATTAGAAGGGGTAAAAATGGTGCAGGGAACCATTAACGGCTATGGAGAACGCTGTGGAAATGCCAATCTCTGTACCTTGATCCCCAATTTACAGCTTAAAATGGGTTATCAATGTGTAGAAGAGAGCCAACTAGCTCAATTAACCCCTAATAGTCGCCTCATCAGTGAGATAGTTAACTTAGCGCCTGATGACCATGCCCCTTTTGTTGGACGCTCAGCTTTTGCCCATAAAGGTGGTATCCATGTCTCGGCTGTGCAAAAAAACCCTCTCACCTATGAACATATTGATCTGTTTAAGGTAGGGAATGAAAGAAAAATAGTCATTTCCGAACAGGCAGGTATTAGTAATGTCCTTGCTAAAGCGAAAAGTTTTGGTTTAACCTTAAGTAAGGAAGATCAAGCCTGTCGCCTCATTTTAGAGCGTCTCAAACAATTAGAAAGCGAAGGATACCAGTTTGAAGCAGCCGAGGCTAGTTTTGAATTATTGATGTTAGCAGCTTTAGGCAAGAGAAAAGAAGTATTTGAGTTAAAAGGCTTTCAGGTACATTGCGATTGCGCGAAGCGCAGTGCCGAAGGCAATCTTTTGATGCCATATATTACATCACTAGCTACTATCAAAATAGGTGTAAATGGAGAAGATATCTTAGAAGTAGGAGAAGGAACAGGTCCAGTCGCTGCCCTAGATCAAGCCCTACGTAAAGCTCTCTTAAGATTCTATCCCTCAGTAGCTAACTTCCACTTAACAGACTATAAGGTAAGAATCTTAGATAGTAGTTCTGGAACGGCTGCCAAAACTAGAGTCTTAGTGGAGTCTAGTAATGGAGAAAAGCGCTGGACAAATGTAGGAGTTTCAGCCAATATCTTAGAAGCATCTTATCAAGCAACAGTGGAAGCCATTGAATATGGACTGTTGTTGAATTGACTAAATTGTTTGATTGTGGAGGAGTTTGCACGAATTGTCTTAAAAAAACAATTAGTTATTTTGTATTAATTAACTTTTCAATACTCTTGACTAATGATTGTTTTTGTTGAGTGGTCAATACACTTCTGTATTCTAATGAGCGTTCAAGAAGTAAATCGTTAAGCTCTTCTTTAGCTTTTTGTGCTTTTTTGTATCTAGTTCGGATTTTGTCGTTAGAGGGGTTTGTTCCAAAGAGTTTTTGGAACTCTTTTACACTTTTGATGTAATTGTTCGCTGCAGACTTGATCTGTTTATCATACTTATTTTTGATAGATTTTAACTTCTTCTCCTGTTGAGCAGTAAGAGGAGGATCGATAGTTATTTCAGGGGTTTTTTGTTGGGCGTCAGTGTTTGTTTGTTCGTTATTAGGGGTTTGAGAAGGTACAGGACTCTTTCCCATTTGGGGTATCTGAGGAAGGACAGGACTCTTTTCTATTTGGGGTATCTTAGGAAGGACAGGACTCTTTTCCATTTGAGGTATTTCAGAAGGAGCAGGAGTTTCTGTAGTAGTACTTTGTGCTAGCTCAGGAACAGATACAGGTTTAGATTGAGCTAAAACACTATTGACACTAAGTAAAGAAAGTGCTAGAACGCTCAAAGCTGTCTTGGTGTAGGAACTAAAATTAATCATTTTGCTTTTTTGTATAGTTAACCTCTAACTAGTTTAGAGATATTTGGATTTTCTGTAAAGGCAATTTATTATTTATTTTTATCAGATGATTTAATCGTAAAGTTTCTTTGACATGATTTTTAGGAGTATTAGACATCTCCAAAAAACTAGAATTTATGCTGAGCAAAGCATTGAGCCACTCGCTTATTGATAGTTATATTGTACGTACTTAATGATAGATTAAGAGTTACAAGCTCCTAATGCCTCTTTTGGTACA
>Ga0209085_1001027_pt1 | contig 18282 bp, 14 predicted proteins | sample C_131016_EF_Meta_FD_187310 | JGI IMG/M metagenome (GOLD analysis project Ga0209085, IMG submission 187310) | Freshwater microbial communities from Lake Croche, Canada to study carbon cycling - C_131016_EF_MetaG (SPAdes) (version 2) | ecosystem: Environmental > Aquatic > Freshwater > Lake...
AGAGTTAATTTCTTTAATGCTAGTTTTAGTTTTGCATAATTAACTTTTTGACCTTTAGTTTGATAAACTTGTAATGCGAAGTATCTATAAAGTTTTCCAGAATCTAAATGTAAAAGTTTGTATTTTTTTGCAATTTGTCTAGCAAGAGTATGTTTGCCCGAGGCTGCTGGCCCATCCACCGCAATTCGCAATCTATGCTGTTTTTTGTTTTTCAATTTTTTCTCAGGTTATTAATTGTTTTAGTAAAACTTGGAAAACTAGTTTTTACATAATTAAAATCTTTAATCTTAAATGATTTATTTAGCACTTGTGAAAGTACATAAAATGACATTGCTATTCTATGATCACCTTTTGCATCAATTTTAATTTTTTTATTTAATTTAAAAGATTGAACCCCTGTAATTTTAACAGAACTTTTTGTTGATGTTATTTTAACGCCAAGTGGTTTTAATCCGTCTTCCATAGACTTAATTCGGTCAGACTCTTTTACCCTTAGTTCTTCTATGCCTTTAAAGTTTGATGTTCCTTTTGCAAAACATGCGGCAATAAATAAGATAGGGTATTCATCAATTAAACGTGGCGCCATCTTCTCAGTTACTGTTGTTGCTTTTAAATTTGAGCTTTGAACTTCAAGATCGCCTACAATTTCACCGCAGATAATTTTTTTATTTTTTATTTTAATTTTAGCTTTCATTTTTTTGAAGACATCTAAAATTCCAGTTCGCGTTGGATTAAGTAAAACATTTTTAATAGTTACTTTTGAATTTTTAGAAATAAGGGCTAGTACCATCATAAATGCTGCTGATGAAATATCACCTGGTACAGAGATATCTTTTGCATCGATTGGATGTTTACCAAATATAGAGATGATTTTTTTATTTTTTGATTTCTTAACTGTAATATTAGCGCCTAAATATTTAAGCATGATCTCAGTGTGATCTCGTGTTTCAAAAGGCTCTTCTAACGTTGAAATTCCTTTTGTATTTAACGCGGCAAGACACCAAGCAGACTTTAATTGTGCACTAGGAACTTTTAATTTTTGATCATTTTGCAAACCAACGTAAGAGCCCGAAAAAGTAAATGGCATCGTATTTTTGTTTTCAGGTAATGCATTTGCACCAAATTCTCTAAGTAAATTAATGACTCTTTGCATTGGTCTTTTTGATAAAGATTTATCGCCTGTAAACTTTATTTTTACTGGGTAGGTTGAGATTAAACCCATCATTAATCTTGCAGTCGTTCCAGAATTTCCGCAGTTTAAAGTTCCGTTATATTCTTTAAGTCCGCCAACCACTAAACCATAAACGTAATAATCTTTTCCTTTTTTAAAAATATTTACACCAAATTTTCGAAGTGCATTCATAGTGCTGAACACATCTGCAGATTCTAAAAGATTTGAAACTTTAACAATGCCAGTTGCTTGTGAGCCTATAATGAGAGATCGATGTGAAATAGACTTATCGCCAGGTAAACTGATTACACCCTTAAATTTTGGCAATTTTTTATCCATTTTGCTGAGGTTAATTAGTGTTGTTTAATGCGATTAAAATTTATATACAAGCAAAAATTAATCATACAAATCTAACAATATTTAGAGGCTACATTGGATAAAAAAAACTGGGGAACTAAAAGAATTTGTGAGTGTGGTAAAAAGTTTTATGACTTTAATAAAAATCCAATTACTTGTCCTTGCGGAAAAGTTCAAAACATTGAAGATAAATTTGCAAAACTTGCGGCTGTAAAACAAGTTGAAAAAAAACCTATCAAAGATATTGATGCTATAGAAGGCGAAGATTTTGTAGCTAAAGAAGATCAGACTGAAGAAATGGTAATTTCTTTAGATGATCAAAAAGAAATTGAAGAAACTTTAGAAAAAGACCAAGAAGATTAAATTTTAAACTGCGATCCCAAATAAAGCTGTCTTGCTTTTTTATTATCAACTATTTCTTGTGGAGAGCCTTGAGCAATTAATTCGCCATTATTAATAATGTAAGCTCTATCGACGATATCAAGAGTCTCTTTAACGTTGTGGTCGGTAATAAAAATACTAATTCCTTTATCCCTTAGATGTCTAAGCATTTCTTTAAGTTCTAATATTGCAATAGGGTCTAAAGCTGCAAACGGTTCATCGAGCAACAATATTTTAGGAGAGGTTGTTAAGCATCTTGCTATTTCCACTCTTCTAGCTTCTCCGCCGGATAAACTTAGAGCTGAAGCTGTTCGAAGGTGTGCTATTTTAAATTCATTCAAAAGATGTTCAACTAGCTCATCTTCTTTTTCTTTATCTGTAATTGCAACTTCTGCAACTGCTCTGATATTATCTTCAACTGATAATCCTCTAAATATTGATCTTGATTGTGGCAGATAGCTAATTCCTTCTTTAGCCCTCATATGAATTGGAAGTTCATTAATTACCTTGTTGTTAAAGATAACTTTGCCTTGAGTTGGATTTAAAATTCCAAGTATCACAGAAAACATAGTTGTTTTTCCAGCTCCATTGGGTCCAAGCAATGCAACAATTTCTTGTGGGTTAACTCTAACATTTACATTTTTAAGAATAACCCTGTGCTTAATTATTTTTGTTAGATTAGAAATCTCCAGGGTTGATGGTTGTCTGTTGTAATAATGATCGTCAGATATAAGTTTAAATATATTATTTTCTTTTTTGTTAATTTTTTTTTCTTTATCAACTGTCTTAGCAATTTCGTTGGGAACGATATTTTCTTTATTTAATAATAGCGGTTCTTGATCTTTATTTTTCATTATTTATAGTGCCAGTGACCTGTTTCCCTTTTTCATCCATTACAACTTCAACAGTTTTTTTAAAGGTATCTATTATTACCTTATCCGCTTTAATTTGACTAGCGCGTCGCTTTTTCGTTTTTTGGTCTATTTCAATAAAATCAGCAACTACATTGCCGCTTAAGAATATATTATTTGCCTTTACTATGTATTCAGCTTTATTTGCGGTAACGACACCGTCTTTTTGAGTCACTTTTACATTTTTTTCATATGTAATATCGTTAGTTCCTTTGTTAAATAAACCAGTCTTGCTAGTAATTTTTATAACACCTCCATCCTTCAATAAAAAATCACTATCAACTTCTTTTAAATTTATCAGATCCTGATTGTCTTTATCTATAGTCGCAAGTTTCGCTCTAACGTTATATTGTTTGCCACTTGAATCGATGCCAATATAACTAATATTTTCAAACACATTACTTTCAGCGCCTTCTGTTGGTTTTATATTCTTGGATGTAAGTTTTAGTCGGAAGGTATTAATTGTTGGATAAACAAAATAAACAAGAAAAATTACTCCAAGACCAATACCTATAATTTTAAGCTGCTTTCTTCTGATCTCGTTCAGTTTCATTAAACTCCAAAACTAATAAGAGAATGTATATGAATTAATCCGTAATTATTTTTTTTTCCCTTAACAATAAGAGAGGTGATCTTTTTCTTATTCATTATTTCAAGAGCAGATCCGGCAAGCATATTTTCAGAAATCATCTGTGGTTTTTTAGTCATTACTTCTTTTGCTGTTTTTTCTAAGAAATGTTTTTTATAAATTGAGCGTCTAATATCTCCATCCGTTATGATACCTGTGACTTTTTTAGATTTATTCACAACAAGTACACAGCCATAAGTTTTTTTAGTAATTTGAATAACAACATTTTTTACAGACGCTTTTTCGTTAATAAAAGGCACGTCTGATTTCTTAATCATAATATCTTTAACAAGCGTAAGTTGTTTTCCCAAAGCTCCAGATGGATGATAGACAGCAAATTTTTCCTTACTAAATTTATTTAATCTCATTAATGTGATTGCAACGCTATCACCCCAGGCAAGCAACATTGAAGTAGAGCTTGTTGGTACAATATCAAGACCAGCTTCTTTTACTTTTGGAAGAACAATTTTAATAGTGCTCGCATTAATTAAGGTTGAACTTTCTCTCGAGGCAACACCAATGATTGGCATTTTAAATTTATGGGCATAATTTAAAATACTTTTTAACTCATCAGTATTTCCAGAGTAAGACATAATTAAGAAGCAATCTTGCTTTGGATTGCAAGAACCCAGATCTCCATGAGCGGCCTCAGAGGGATGTAGATAAATAGAAGGAACGCCAACAGAGCTTAATGTGGCAGAAATTTTTCTTATAATGTGACCAGACTTTCCCATGCCAACACAAATAATTTTACCTTTGCATTTTTGAATAAGGTCAATGGCTTTAATAAAGCTATTATTATAGGATTTAGATAGTTTTTTTAACGCGTTAATTTCTTGTGAAATAACTTCCTTTGCAAATTTTATTTTTTGGTTTTGTATCATTTAATGTGCAAAAATATCTTGGTTATTCCATCCGGCTAGATCTAATGTTACTCGGTGTTTTAAAAATTTAAAACAATGTTCTGCTAATTCCATTCTATTTTCTCTAATCAAAATTTTATCAAGTTCTTCTTTTATTTTATGTAAATATAAAACATCCGAAGCTGCATAATTTTGCTGTTGTTCAGTTAAAGTTTTTGCACCCCAATCAGAACTTTGCATTTGTTTTGACAATTCAATATTTAAAAGCTCTTTGCATAAATCCTTAAGGCCGTGTTTATCTGTATAAGTTCTTCCAATTTTTGATGAAATTTTTGTACAGTACACGTTATTAGTTTCTGCTTTTAAATAGTAATTTAGAACCGCAACGTCAAATCTTGCAAAATGAAAAATTTTTTTAATAGTATTGTCTTCTAGAATTTTTTTTAAATTATCTGCTTTGAAATTTTGTCTATCAATTTGAATTAAATGAACTTCTTCATTTCCAGAAGATATTTGTACTAGACACAAAGGATCTCTTTTATAATCAAGGCCCATTGTTTCAGTATCAACCGCAACAATCTTGCCCAGGTCTAAATTATTAGGTAGGTCGTTTTTATGAATTTTGACTTTCATATTATTGTTAAATAAAAGGTATTATCCTTAATTATTATGATTAAACAATGGCAGAAAAAAAGACAATAACAGCCTTCGGCGGCACAGGATTTGTGGGTCGAAATCTAATATCTAAACTTGCAAAAAAGGGTTTTAAAATAATAGTTCCAACACGAAATCCATATCTTCACGGGTATTTAAAGCCTCTTGGAGAACCAGGCCAAATTCAAGTTATAAGATTTAATTTTTCGGATTTAGATAACTTAAAGACCTTAGTTAACAATTCAGAATATGTAATAAATTGTATTGGAATTTTATACGAAAATAAAAATCAAATATTTAATAATATCCACCATCTCTTTCCAAAATTTTTATCAAGTATTTTAAATAAAGAAGTTACAAAAAGATTGATTCATGTTTCAGCACTAGGCGTAAGTGAGGAATCTAATTCTCTATATATTAAATCTAAATTGAGCGGTGAAAAAGCAGTAATTACAAATTTTGAAAATTCTATAATATTAAGACCTAGTATTATTTTTGGAGTAGATGATAATTTTTTTAATTTATTCAATAAATTAATTAATTTATTCCCCATCATCCCATTGGTAGGCAGCCAAACCAAATTTCAACCATGTTACGTAGGAGATGTTGCTGATGCAATTATTAACGCAATTGATAATCATAAGGTTAGCAATGGTATTTACGAATTAGGAGGTCCCAACGTTTACACCTTTAAAGAACTGATAGAATTGTTATTGAAACAATTAAATAAAAAAAGATTAATTATTGAGCTTCCAGAATTTGTTGCAAATATCCAAGCACGTATTATGCAATTATTTCCAAAGCCATTACTTACACTTGATCAAATTGAAATCTTAAAATCAGATAATGTTAGTAAAGGAAATTTTTTTTCTTTTAGAGAGCTTAATATCCATCCTCATAGTGTTGAAATGATTTTACCAAATTATATCTTTAATAAAGTTAGAGTTTAAAGAAATAATAGTAAAATAAGAATATTCCAAGTAATACCCTATAATAAACAAATAAATTTAAATTTGTTTTTTCAATAAAGTAGAAAAAAAATCTTATAACTAAATAAGATGTAACAAAAGAAGTTGCAAAAGAGAAAATTGCAATAACATTAAATTCAGAATCGTTGTGTTTTAATAAATCTAATATTCCTATAAAAGCGGCTCCAGCTACAGTAGGTATAGAAATAAAAAAAGAAAATTTAGCAGCATCTACTCTATTATAGCCTAAAAACCGACCACCAGATAAAGCAGACCCCGATCTGCTTGATCCAGGAATTAAACCCATTATTTGCCAAAGACCAATAATAAAAGCTTCTTTAAAGGTTAAGTCTTTGTATAGTTTTTTTGTTGCATTTTTTTTATCTGCCATAAATAAAATAATCGCAAATATAATTGAAGCCGTTGCAATTATTATTAACACTGTGGTTTTTTCATAATCTATTATTTTAAATTTATGTATAAAGTAGCCAGCAAAGAGAGCTGGAACTGCCCCTAAAATAATCTTGCTCGATATTGTAATATTTTTAGAAATTTCAAAAATATCTTTGCGTAAATAAATTATAATTGCCGACAATGCGCCCAGATGCATTACGGTGTTGATAATTAATTTTCTATCAAAATTCATAAAATGTTGAGCGATGATTAAATGAGCGTTAGATGAAATTGGAAATAAATCTGCAATACCCTGGATAATGCTTAAGATTATAATTTTTGTATTAGTATCCATTATTAGAAAAGCCTTATTTTAATTGCCTAAGTTAATAAATCTAAAAATTTTAGTTAAGTTTTGTTTACAATTATTGATTGAAAAATAGAAAAAATCTTACTTTTACTTATTTAATTAATAAAACAATGTAAATTGATTCATTATTACTGACCTAATTAAGCTTTAAAAAATATAGCTTTTGTGGGAATAATATCCAAAAACACTAAATTTTAGGTATTAGGAATAATGATAGAAAAAATGCTGAAATTTGTCACTACAAAAGGACAAACTCCTGAGAAAACAAAAGCATCTCAGAGAGTTAAAAATTTTTCTGAAATTTATAAAAATTACATTCTTCCTAAAGCAGAAGAACAATCAGGCAGATGCTCTCAGTGCGGAGTTCCTTATTGCCAAATTCATTGTCCACTTTCAAATAATATTCCTGATTGGTTAAAACTAACAGCAGAGGGAAGATTAGAGGAGGCTTATGAAATATCTTCAGCAACAAATAATATGCCGGAAGTTTGCGGAAGAATATGTCCCCAAGACAGACTTTGTGAAGGCAATTGTGTAATTGAAAGAGCAGGACACGGTACAGTTACGATTGGTTCAATAGAAAAATTTATTACTGATACTGCATTTGAACAAGGTTGGGTAAAACCAATTAAAATTAAAAAAAATTTAAATCAAAGCGTTGGAATTATAGGATCTGGTCCAGCAGGACTTGCTGCTGCAGAGCAGCTTAGAAAAATTGGATACGAAATAACAGTCTATGACAAATATGATAGACCAGGTGGATTATTAATTTATGGAATTCCAAATTTTAAATTAGAAAAAGAAATTGTTCAAAGAAGAACAAAACTTTTAAAAGACAGTGGCATTAAGTTTGAATTAAATTTTATGGTTGGAAAAAATGCAACTTTATCTGAGCTTAGAAAAAAACATGATGCAATATTAATTGCAACAGGTGTTTATAAAGCAAGAGAAGTAGATATTCCAGGATCTAATCTTAAAAATATTTATCCAGCAATGGAATTTTTAACAGCCTCAAACAAAAAAGGATTAGGTGATAAAGTTAAAATGTTTGACGAAGGATTTTTAAATGCAGAAGGAAAAGATGTTGTTGTAATAGGAGGAGGAGATACAGCAATGGATTGCGTTAGAACTTCAGTTAGACAAAATGCCAAGTCAGTAAAATGTTTGTATAGAAGAGATAAAAAAAACATGCCAGGATCTGCAAGAGAGGTTACTAATGCAGAAGAAGAAGGAGTAGATTTTCAATGGTTGACTAATCCAAAAGAATTTATTGGAAAAAATGGCGCAATAAAAGAAGTTGTTCTTGATAAAATGAGATTAGGAGAAGCTGACGCAACAGGAAGGCAGAAACCAGAAATAATTCAGGGTTCAGAAATAAAAATTAAAGCTGACATTGTTATTAAAGCTTTAGGCTTTGATCCTGAAGATATCCCAAATTTATTTTCAGAACCAAAATTAGAAGTGTCTAAATGGGGAACTATTAAAACAGATCTTAAAACAATGCAGACTAATTTAGATGGGGTTTTTGCGGCTGGTGATATTGTAAGAGGAGCGTCACTAGTTGTTTGGGCAATTAAAGATGGAAGAGATGCCGCGCAAGCAATGGATAATTATTTGAGAAGCAAAGTTGAAAAATCATCAAAGAAAATGGTTGCCTAAATTTATGACAATTTTAGATAAAAATTTGGAAAAATTAATCAAGGCAGGAGTTTATAATAAAGAAGACGAACATGATGCTTGTGGCGTTGGTTTTGTTGCCTCTATCGATGGAAAACCAAGAAGACAAGTCGTAGAGAATGGAATTGAAGCCTTAAAAGCAGTTTGGCATAGGGGAGCTGTAGATAAAGACGGCAAAACAGGGGATGGCGCTGGAATACATGTTGAATTAGCAAAAGATTTTTTTGAAGAACAAATAAAAATTACAGGTCATCATACCCATAAAAATGACCAGCTTTGCGTGGGCATGATTTTTTTACCTAGAAATGATTATGGTGCGCAAGAAGCTTGTAGAACTATTGTTGAGCATGAATTGCTGTCTAATAATTTTTATATTTTTGGCTGGAGACATGTTCCTGTAAAAGCAAAAGTTCTTGGTATTAAAGCCAATGACACAAGACCTGAAATTGAACAAATATTATTTTCACCAATAAAAAAAACAGACTCGGAAGAATTGGAAAGAAATATCTATATTGTTAGAAAAAAAATTGAGAACAGCATAACTCAATCACAATTAAAAGATTTTTACATTTCATCTATTAGTTCAAGATCAATAATTTATAAAGGAATGTTTTTAGCAGAGCATTTATCAGATTTTTATCCGGATTTATTAGATAAAAGATTTATTTCTAGATTTTCAATTTTTCATCAAAGATATTCAACAAATACTTTTCCAAGCTGGGAACTTGCTCAGCCTTTTAGAATTTTAGCTCACAATGGTGAGATCAATACATTAAAAGGAAATATAAACTGGATGAAGACTCACGAGCAAGGAATTGAGTCTGATCTTTATCCAAATGTTGATGATTTAAAACCAATTTTGAAATCAGGAAGCTCAGACACTGCTTGTCTTGATGCTGTGTTTGAATTGTTAACAAGATCTGGAAGATTATTGCCGCTTGTAAAAATGATGTTAATGCCCGAGGCATGGTCTAAAAGAAGTAAAATTATTCCACAAGCTTATAGAGATATGTACAACTATTTAAATTCTGTGATTGAACCATGGGATGGACCAGCCGCAATTGCTGCTACAGATGGGAATTGGATCTTAGCTGCAACTGATAGAAACGGTTTAAGACCCTTAAGATATACGATTACAAAAGATAAAATTTTATTTGCAGGATCTGAAACTGGAATGGTTCCAGTTCAAGAAGAAAATATTATTTATAGAGGAAGAGTGGGTCCTGGGCAGATGATCGCTGTTAATCTTGATGAAGGCATTTATTATAATGATAAAAAAATTAAAGATCTTTTATCTAAAAATCCTATTTATAAAAAATTTAGTCAGAATTTAATCGAGATTAGTAAAAAATTTATTAACCTAGAGGAATTTAATTGTTTTGAAGGAGATAAATTAAGACAAAAACAATATGCAGCTGGAATATCCATTGAAGATTTAGAAATGATTTTACATCCAATGGTAGAAGATCAGAAAGAGGCAGTTGGCTCTATGGGTGACGATACGCCAGCAGCAGTTTTGTCTGATATTTATAGGCCATTATCACACTTTTTTAGACAAAATTTTAGCCAAGTAACCAATCCACCAATCGACTCTTTAAGAGAAAATAGAGTCATGTCTTTAAATACAAGAATTGGAAATTTACAAAATATTCTAGGGGAAGATCTGTTTAATAAAAAAAGTTATCTTTTAGAAAGTCCGGTACTATCTAATGCTCAATTTAAAAAATTATTCGAAGTTTTAAATGAGGAATACAAAGAAATAGATTGTACATTTGAATCTGGAAACAGTGAAGTTAATTTAAAAAAAGAATTAAAAAGAATTCAAGTCGAAGCTGAACTTGCGGTAAGAGAAGGTATTAAGCACATTATTTTAACTGACGAAAATATTTCAACAACCAGAATTGGTATGCCAATTATTCTTGCAACCGGCGCTGTTCAAACGCATCTAGTAAATAATGGTCTTAGAAAATTCACTTCTTTGAATGTAAAGTCTGCAGAATGTTTAGATGTTCATTATTTTGCAGTTTTAATAGGAGTTGGAGCAACAACAGTTAATCCTTATTTAGCATTAGACTGTATTTATCAAAGGTATCAAAAAAAGATTTTTGGAAAATTAAATTTTTCAGAATGTGTAACTAACTACATTAAAGCTGTGAATGATGGCTTGTTAAAAGTTATGTCCAAACTTGGAATTTCTGTGATTAGTTCTTACAGGGGTGGATTAAATTTTAGCGGCTTAGGATTAAGCAGATCGCTAGTAGCGGAATATTTTCCAGGAATGTATTCAAAAATTTCTGGGATCGGAGTTTCTGGTATTGAAAAAATGATTAGAACTCAACATCAGAAAGCATTTAGAGGAAATGTTATTAGTTTGCCTATTGGAGGATTTTATAAATTTAGAAAAGACGGCGAACAGCATGCTAATCAAGCAATGACTATGCACATGCTACAAACAGCAGTTGCAACCGATTCTTATGATTTATATAAAAAATATTCAAAGATTATAAATGAACAGCATCCTATCAATCTTAGAGATCTTTTAGATTTTAATTTAACTAAAAAACCAATTCCAATTGAAGAAGTCGAATCCATTACAAACATCAGAAAAAGATTTGGAAGTGGAAGCATGTCATTAGGAGCGCTTTCGAAAGAAGCCCATGAAACTTTAGCGATTGCTATGAATAGAATTGGTGGCGCATCATGTAGCGGAGAAGGAGGAGAGGATGCAAAAAGAGCGATACCAAGAGACAATGGTGATAATGCCAATTCAAGAGTTAAACAAATTGCCTCAGCTAGATTTGGCGTCACAGCAGAATATTTAAACAATTGTGATGAAATAGAAATTAAAGTATCGCAAGGTGCAAAACCTGGAGAGGGAGGACAACTACCGGGTTTTAAAGTTACAGCTGAAATTGCAACATTGAGACATTCAACTCCTGGAGTTACTTTAATATCTCCACCTCCGCATCATGATATCTATTCAATTGAGGATTTATCCCAACTTATCTACGATTTAAAACAGATAAATCCCAAAGCAAAAATTGGAGTTAAGTTAGTTTCATCAACAGGAATAGGCACTATTGCTGCAGGAGTTGCAAAAGCAAAGGCTGACGTAATTTTAATTAGCGGGCATTCCGGAGGAACAGGAGCTTCTCCATTAACGAGTGTCAAATACGCAGGTCTTCCTTGGGAAATTGGTTTAACTGAGGCTAATCAAATTTTAACTTTAAACGGTTTAAGACATGAAGTTATCCTAAGAACTGATGGAGGAATTAAAACTGGAAGAGATGTAGTAATGGCTGCAATGATGGGAGCCGATGATTTTGGAATTGCTACAACTTCATTAATAGCAATGGGCTGTATAATGGTTAGACAATGTCATTCCAATACATGTCCAGTTGGAATTTGCACTCAAGACAAAGAGCTTATAAAAAAATTTACGGGAACGCCTGAAAAAGTTGTTAATCTATTTTCATTTATTGCTGAAGAGGTAAGAGAAATTTTAGCAGGTCTTGGTTTTAAATCATTAAATGAGATTGTTGGAAGAACAGATTTATTAAAACAAGTAAGTAGAGGATCTGCTAATCTAGATGACTTAGACCTAAATCCTTTGTTAGTTCAAGCAGACCCAGGTGAAAATCCAAGATATAGTTTAAAAAGAGAAAGAAAAGAAGTGCCTGATAGTTTGGATAAACAAATTATAAAAGACTCTTTATCTTTAATTGAAAAAGGTCAAAAATTTCAATTAAGTTATGCTGTAAAAAATACTCATAGATCTGTTGGCACAAGACTAAGCTCGATCATTACAACACAATATAAAAATAAAAAATTATCAGAAGATCACATTTTAATTAAATTAAGAGGTTCTGCTGGTCAATCTTTAGGAGCTTTTGGAGTTTCTGGAATTAAATTAGAAGTAACAGGTGACGCAAATGATTATGTTGGTAAAGGATTGTCGGGTGCAAAAATAATTATAAAACCTGCATCAAACAGTGAAATACAAACTTCTAAAAATACAATTATTGGTAATACAGTCTTGTATGGAGCAACATCTGGATTGTTACTTGCGGCAGGACAAGCGGGAGAAAGATTTGCAGTTAGAAATTCAGGCGCTACGGCTGTTGTTGAGGGCTGCGGAACAAACGGCTGTGAATATATGACTGGAGGCAATGTTGTTATATTAGGTGAAATCGGAGATAATTTTGCAGCAGGAATGACAGGAGGAATGGCATTTGTTTATGATCCTGAAAATAATTTTGAAAACTTTGTAAATCCAGCTTCCGTTGTCTGGCAAAGAATTGAGACGGACTATTGGGGTAAATTTCTTTTGGACTTAATAGAATTGCATGTAAAAGAAACTCAATCAGTTTATTCAAAAAAAATTATGCAGCATTGGAGCAATGAAAAGAATAATTTTTATCAAGTTTGCCCTAAAGAAATGTTAGACAAGCTAAAACACCCATTATCGAATAAGGCAGTTCATGAAAAAGCAGTCTAAATCAATCAATCTAGTTTGTTTTGGTTTTGGTTTAACAGCGCAGTATTTTGTGCGAGAGCTTTTAAAAAACAAATATAAAATTAATTTAATAACAACTTCACGGTCTAAAATTTTAAATAAAAAATTTCAAAATATTAATTATAAGAATTTTCACTTTGAAGATTATAGGTTTGATAAAAAAATCATAAAGTATATTTTGTCGGCAACTCATATCTTAATATCGATACCACCAAGAGATAGAAGAGATTTTGTTATTGAAAGTTTTTATAACGAAATTATTTCAAACAAAAAAATTAAATGGCTAGCTTATCTTTCTTCGACAAGTGTTTATGGAAATCATAATGGCAAGTGGGTTAACGAAAATAGCAGGCTGTTAAGTATTAATAATACAGGAATTAATAGAATTGTAGCTGAGAATGAGTGGCTTAAACTATATAAACATCAACTAGTTCCAACAAGATTATTTAGATTATCTGGAATTTATTCTCCTGAAAGAAATATTTTTTTAAGATTAGCTAACGGTCAAATTCGATTTGTTAAAAAAAATAACCATTTTTTTTCAAGAATTCATGTAGCTGATATAGCTCAGATTTTATTTCAATCTCTAACTTATTCTAAACCAGGAGAGATTTACAATGTAGCTGATAACAAACCATCATCCTATGAAGAAACCGTTTTATATGCGTGTAAGTTAATGGGCGTTAAAATTCCACAGTCCATTTTATTTAATGATTTAAAAGAAGGAGAGATGAAAGATTTTTATAACGATTCAAAAAAAGTTAATAATAAAAAAATTAAAACAGGTTTAAAAGTAAAATTATATTTTCCAACATATAAAGAAGGTTTAAAAAATATTTTAAAGAATATTTTTGATCGCTAAATCTATTTTATTAAGATCCGATGCCCTTGATAGGCTGTGATCTCCATCTTTGATAATATTTAATTTTATATTTTTGCTTATTAAGACTTTACTTAATAAAACTGAATAATTCCAAGGAACAGAATTGTCATTTATTCCATGCAGGAGTTCTATTGGAAATTTGCATTTAATCTTTTTATTCAGAACTAGCAATTTTTTTCCATCAAATATAAATTTTTTTGTAATAGGATAAAAATTATTATAACCGCTTTTTAATTTATAAATTTTATTCTTCATTATCCTTTGTTTTTGAACAGCGTTGAATTTATTCCACATCAGTTCTTCAGTAAAATCAGGCGCAGCTGCAATGCCAATAAAACCCTTAATTTTTTTATTAAAATATTTGATAAGTTGAATCCCAATCCATGCTCCCATACTTGAACCAATAAAAATTATTTTTTTATTCATTGTTAGTTTTTCTATGATTGCTTTTGAGTCTTCTATCCAGTTTTTAATACTGAAATCTATAAATTTACCTGATGATCTGCCATGACCGCTATATTCAAATAATAATAAATTTATTTTATTTTTATTACTAAATTTCTGTAAGTGTTTTGCTTTTTTACTTTTAATATCCGACATAAGTCCATGAAGAAAAATAATTGTAATTGGACTTTTTTTATTAATAAATTTGTAATGAATTTTTTGATTATTTTTTGTTAAAAAAAAATTTTGCTTTGGATTCTTCATCGTTAAAAGTATAGCATATTAATTTAATGGATAAAAAAATTCGTTTATTACAAGTTATTCCAAGATTAGATATAGGTGGGGCTGAAACAGGCTGTATAGATATTGCAAAATTTACTACTAATAAAAATTGTTATTCAGCAATTTTATGTTCTGGAGGAGAACAAATTAAAAATATAGACCAAACAAAAATAAAAATTTTTATATTTCCAGTCCATAGTAAAAATCCTTTATTAATCCTATTTAATGTATTTTTAATTTTATTTATTGTTCTGTTCTATAAAATTACTATTATTCATGTTCGTAGCAGAGCTCCAGCCTGGTCTTGTTATTTTGTTAGCAAACTCACGAATGTTCGTTTGATATCTACTTTTCACGGAACTTATAATTTTAATAATTTTTTAAAAAAATTTTATAATTCAATTATGCTAAGAGGAAACGCCGTTATTGCCGGCTCAAAATTTATTTTTGATCATATAAAGAAGAATTATAACTATTCAAAACAATTATTTATAGTGTCCAGAGGAATTGATGTTAATTATTTTGATCCAAAAAATTTGAAAATTGAAGAGTCGAGCAAAGTTAGAAATCGCTGGAATATATCTATGAATGATTTTTTAATTCTGCTTCCGGGTAGATTAACTTTTTGGAAAGGACAAATGTTTTTTTTAAGAACTTTGTTGCTTCTTAAACAAGAAAATTTATTACAAAATATTAGCGCTGTTATAATTGGTCATGATCAAGGAAGAGTTAAATATAAAGAGAGTTTATTAAATTTTATAAAAAAAAATAATTTAGAAAATAATGTTAAGATAATTTCGAATGAACCTTTTATGCCATCGGCTTATAATGCTTGTGATTTAGTTTTGTCAGCCTCGGTTGAATCTGAGGCTTTTGGCAGAGTAGCAGTAGAAGCCCAGGCAATGGCTAAACCAATTATTGCAAGCAATATCGGAGGCTCTATCGAGACAGTGATTGATGGCCAGACAGGCTGGTTGTTTGAATCTAGTAATGAAAAAAATTTAGCAAATTTGATTATTAATATTTCTAAAAAGGACAAAAATTCTTTAAAAGAATTCGGAGTAAAAGGTAGAAAGAATGTTATTAGTAATTATACAGTTGATCAGATGTGTTCTAAAACACTAGAAATTTATAAGTCCTTAGTTTAATAAGAGTCATGCTTAACATTACACTTCTAGATGGAAAAAAACTTCAATTTCCAGGAAAAGTTAATGGTCATGAAATAGCAAAAACTATTAGTCCTTCACTTGCCAAAAAAGCTTTAGTTGTAAAAGTAAACGATAGTTTTAAAGACTTAAGCACAGTCATTGAAAAAGATTCTACGATTCAAATTATTACATTAGAAGATGATTACGGCTTAGAAGTTATAAGACATGATACAGCACATGTTCTTGCTATGGCAGTTCAAGAATTATTTAAAGATACTCAAGTGACTATTGGTCCTGTTATTGAAAATGGTTTTTATTATGATTTTTCTAGAAAAAAACCTTTTACCGATGAAGATTTATTAAAAATCGAAGATAAAATGAGAGAGATTATTGATCGAGATGAGCCCACAACAAGAGAAGTATGGGACAGAGAAAAGGCTATAGAACATTTTAAAAAAAAAGGAGAATTATATAAAGCTGAAATAATAAAAAGTATTCCGACTAAAGAAGAAATTTCAATTTATTTTCATGGTCAGTGGCATGATTTATGTAGAGGCCCTCATCTTTCTTCTACAGGAAAAATAGGAAAAGCATTCAAGTTGATGAAATTAGCAGGAGCTTATTGGCGAGGAGATTCAAAAAATGAGATGCTTCAAAGAATTTATGGAACCTGCTGGAGAAATAAAAAAGAGCTAGATGAGTATTTACATAGAATTGAAGAAGCTGAAAAAAGAGATCACCGTAAACTTGGAAAAGTTATGGATTTATTTCATTTTCAAGAAGAAAGCCCAGGAGCTGTTTTTTGGCACGAAGCAGGCTGGCAATTATTTCAGTCATTAATAGATTTTATGCGTCAAAAACAAAATGAAGCTGGTTATCGAGAAGTAAACACTCCTGATATTTTAGACAAAACATTGTGGGAAAAATCTGGTCACTGGGAAAAGTTTCAAGAACATATGTATACAACAACAACGCCAGACGAGAGAGTATTTGCAATTAAACCCATGAACTGTCCTGGTTGTGTTCAGATTTTTAACCAAGGATTAAAAAGTTACAGAGATTTACCTTTAAAATTATCAGAATTTGGTAAAGTCCATCGTTATGAAAGTTCAGGATCTTTGCACGGATTAATGAGGGTCAGATCTTTTACACAAGATGATGCTCATATTTTTTGTACTGAAGATCAAATTACAGAAGAGTCATTAAAAGTTACTAGATTAATATTAAATATTTATAAAGCATTTGGTTTTGAAAATGTGATTTTAAAATATTCTGATCGTCCAGCAAAAAGAGTTGGCGATGATAAGCTTTGGGATAAAGCGGAAGCTGCATTATTAGAAGCCGTGAAAGCTTCGAAATTGGACTATTCTATTAATAAAGGCGAAGGAGCATTCTATGGTCCAAAAATCGAATTTGTTTTAAGAGATACAATTGGTCGAGATTGGCAGTGTGGAACTTTGCAGGTAGATTTAAATTTGCCAGGAAGATTAGGTGCTACTTATATTGATAAAGATGGAGTTAAAAAGAATCCCGTTATGTTACATCGGGCTTTATTTGGATCGCTAGAAAGGTTTATAGGTATCTTAATTGAACATTACGCAGGTAAACTTCCTTTATGGTTATCACCTAAACAAGTCGCAATACTTCCAATTTCTCAAGAATTTGATGAATATGCAAAAAAAGTCTCAGCTGAACTTGATAAAAAAAAAATAAGGAATATTATCGATCTAAAGAATGAAAAAATTAACTACAAGATTAGAGAGCACTCTTTATCTAAAACTCCAGTTTTGATGATTTGTGGATCTAAAGAACAAGAGAGTCAATCAATTACACTTCGAAGACTTGGACAGGAAAAACAGGATACATTGCCTTTAACAGAAGCTGTTAGTTTATTAGTCAAAGAATCTTCAATACCAAAAATCTAGGAGTATAGTTATTAATCAAAATTTTCAAAACAACAGAAGTAATTTTAGGTTTAACAGTTCTTCAAATCGCGGACCAAAAGTAAATGATAGAATTAGAGCAACCGATGTTCAGCTAATCGGAAGTGATGGTCAAAATATTGGAATCGTTTCTTTAAATGATGCGTTAATGACTGCTAAAGAACAGGGTTTAGATTTAATTGAAATTGCTCCAAATGCAAAACCTCCAGTTTGTAAAATAACTGATTTTGGAAAATATAAATATGAATTACAAAAAAAAGCCAGCCAAGCAAAAAAGAAACAAAAGGTTGTAACACTTAAAGAAATTAAAATGAGACCTGGAACAGATGTTCATGATTATAATTTTAAAATGAAGGCCACTGAAAAATTTTTAGCTAAAGGAGATAAGGTAAAATTTACAATTAAATTCAAAGGAAGAGAAATGCAGCATTTAAAACTGGCACAAGATCTTGCGGCTAGAATTGTAAGCGACTTAAAAATAACTGGCAAAGTTGAACAGGCTCCAAAAATGGAAGGTAAGCAAATGACCTTCATCATTCAGCCACTAAAATAGCAGTTTCTTCACTTTCATACTTATTGTTTTTCATCTTTAATATTAGTATAAACCGCAGGTATTTATTTTATGTATAAGATTAAAACTAAGAGCTCAGCTAAAAAAAGATTTAGAATTACAGCAACAGGTAAAGTAAAAAT
>Ga0209085_1001030_pt1 | contig 18238 bp, 19 predicted proteins | sample C_131016_EF_Meta_FD_187310 | JGI IMG/M metagenome (GOLD analysis project Ga0209085, IMG submission 187310) | Freshwater microbial communities from Lake Croche, Canada to study carbon cycling - C_131016_EF_MetaG (SPAdes) (version 2) | ecosystem: Environmental > Aquatic > Freshwater > Lake...
GGGATAGAGGTACTGTGGTAGCAGTCCCTAGACGGATCAGCTTGAAAATCACTCATCATATTGTGAGTTAAGTAGAGCATTGCCGTTTCAAATGACCTTTGTAAGAATATAGTCGGGTCGCCTATATCTGCCTATACAAAAGGTAACTATTGAGCCAGATGCTCCCTCCTAAAAGACCTACTGTGTACTTTTTAACCCCCCAACCCCCCCTTATTGGGTGATACGAGGGGAAATTTATGTGTCCTCACTTCATCGGCATATTGCTGAACAGCCCCGGAAATGACTTGACGTAGATTAAGATAAGACTTGGCAAAAGGGGGTATTTTATCGGATAAACCCAAGAGATCAGTCGTAACCAATACCTGTCCATCACAGTGAGAACCTGCACCTATGCCAATAGTGGGGATAGAAAGCTTACTGGTAATAATAGCAGCCAAGTCACTGGGAATATGCTCTAAAACGACTGCAAAAGCACCTGCTGACTCTAAAGAGAGTGCCTCCCTTAAGATGCGTTCCGCTTCGACTTCTGTCTTTCCCTGCTGCCTATAGCCTAAACGATGTACAGACTGGGGAGTTAAACCAATATGTCCCATCACAGGTATGCCAATAGTAGTGAGGTTAGCCACAGTTTCCACCATCAAAGGATAACCCCCCTCTAGTTTAACTCCCTGTACACCCGTTTCTTTTAAAACTCTCCCAGCCGAACGAATCGCCCCAGAGGTACTTTCCTGATAGCTTAAAAAGGGCAAGTCACAGACGACAAAAGCCTGCTTAACTCCCCTTTTGACAGCTTGAGCATGATGAATCATCTGCTCTAGGGTAATTGGTAAAGTGGTAGGATAACCTAGAGCCACCATAGCTAAGGAATCTCCCACCATAATGATATCTACCACCTCATCTAAGATTGGCGCTAGAGTATAGTCCCAAGCTGTTAAGACAACTAAAGGACGTTTTTCTTCCTTAGACTTCTGTAGGGAGGCGAGAGTAACTGGCATGGTGTATTTTTAAGGTATATAACGTTTAGCTTCAATCAGTCGAGAATAGTAGAAACTGGTACTAGTCATAGCTGTTCTGTTTATAATGAAGTCATTATCTATGAGAATTTCCCTAATAGTTTGTTCCTTGTGTTGATAAGCCCTAGTCGCTTTACTAGGACCTGGAAAGAATTCTCCAACTTTTTTTAAGAGAGTTAAATAGAGGGTTTTTGGGGCAAAACTGAGTATTAAACGCTCTTGAGAGAGTCCAGCTAAATGTGAGATCATAGCAGCCATATCCTTATCAGGATAGTGAATAAGGACATCTAGACAGATAACAGTGTGATATTTACCGCTTAACTTTTCTAAATCCTGCACAGTAAAGGTGAGTCTTTGACGTTGGGCTTCTGTTAAAGATGCACTTCTAGCTTTCCCCTCTTCTACCATTTTGGCAGAAATATCACTAGCATAGACAGTAGCGCCAGCTTCTACTAGGGGAAAACTGAGACTGCCTACTCCACATCCTGCATCACAGATAGATAGATTTGCGAGGTTCCCATCTTCTTTTAACCAAGAGATAACAGTATCTATAGTCTGTTGATGTCCAACCCTAATATCTTGTTGAACCTTACTGACTTCGCCTTCTCCATAGATCCTGCGCCAGCGTTCAAATCCTGTAGCGTTAAAATATTCTTTGACTATTGCTTTATCGTTGATGTTCATATTTGGGACTCGCAAACAGGCTTCTTCTAGATGTGTTGATTGTTTAATGGCAGGCTGGAAGCCTGTAACACAATTAATGTAGCAGTTTTTTAGTCCTTTCTTTCGTTTTTTAAATACTATATTTATATTAACTAATCTGATTTTTACTCAAAACATTTTCTCTCACTTCCCGAGTAAGGTATGATTATTAATGGATAAGCTCTGTAGAATTAATGGAAAAAGGGCAACTAGTTGAATTGAGATTGCAAGGGGAACGTCGTCTAGCGGTCATGGATCGTCCTGAAGGCAAAAAAGACTGGATCGCCATCGATGAAAGAGGACATCCCCAGAAAATTCGTCCGCAACAAATTGAATATCAAATTCAAGGTGGACCCTATAAGTTTTCAGAGATCCCTGGGTTTCTGCGGGAAGTTCAGAAAAATCTCGATCCCTCAAGTCTAGAAATAGCCTGGGAAATACTAGTGGAAGAAGGAACGGGTATTAGTCCCGCTGACCTAGCGCAACTGCTCTTCTCAGAAACAACCCCTATACAATGTTATATTGCTCACTACCTGTTGAGTGAGGATAAAATTTACTTTAAACGAAAAGGAGAACTATATGAAGCTCGTTCACCCAATCAAGTTGAAGAAATAAAACATCAATTAGGGATAGAAAAACAAAAACAACAGGAAAAAGAAGAATTTCTCTTAAAACTACGAAAAGCACAAGACAAAGAACAGGTAGAATGGACAGAGAATGATCGTCATCGTTTAGAAGGGTTAGAAAAATATGTTCTTCAGCCAGAACAAATCAACCGTGCAGCCCAAGAACTTTTAACTCTAGCTGGAAAAGCCCTAACGCCTGAAGCTGCCTATGAATTAATTATTGAATTAGGGTGGTGGAGTCCGCAGGAAAACATATTTTTACGCCGTAGTTCTTATCCAAATCAATTTTCTAAAAAGGCGCTTGAAGTGGCACAATCTTATCTGTCTTCGCCACCAGTTGACACAGAAACAGAACGTCTCGATTTAACTCATCTCAAAGTGTACACTATAGATGATGAAAGTACAGAAGAAATCGATGATGGACTAGGTATAGAATATCTCCAAGATGGACAAGTGAAAATTTGGGTTCATATAGCCGATCCCACTAGGTTAGTTGTGCCTGGAGATGAACTAGACTTAGAAGCCAGAAAACGCAGTACAAGTCTCTATCTACCGACAGGCATGATCTCCATGTTTCCCCCTGAACTAGCAACAGGACCAATGAGTTTAATTCAGGGGAAAGAATGTCCTGCTTTAAGCTTTGGCGTGATTCTAGATGAAGTAGGCGCAGTCAAAGAATATACTATTCATGCTAGCTTAATTAAACCCACCTACCGTCTGACTTATGAGGATGTAGATGAGATGCTACATCTAGATATCCAAGCAGAAGCAGAGATTTCTACTCTAGCTCAACAAGCCAAACTCCGTCACCTTTGGCGGAAAACTCAAGGTGCCATCAATATTTCCATGCCAGAAGCCGTGATCAAAGTCTCAGACGATGGAAACCAAATCAAAATAGACCTTCTAGAGACCTCTATCGCCCGTCAACTGGTAGCTGAGATGATGATATTAACAGGGGAGGTAGCAGGAAAATATTGTCAAAAACATCAAATAGCGGTACCTTTTCGAGGACAACCCCAACCAGAACTCCCACCCGATGAAGAACTACTTATACTGCCAGCAGGACCTGTGAGATCTTGTGCCATTCGTCGCTGTATGCCGAGGAGTGAGATTAGTATGAATCCTGTACGTCATGCTAGTTTAGGCTTAGAAACCTATCTCCAGGTTACCTCTCCTATTCGCCGCTATACAGATTTATTAGTTCATTTTCAACTAAAAGCACATCTCAGAGGAGCTCCTCTTCCTTTTAGTAATGACCAAATGCAAGCGGTCATCTATGGTGTAACAGCAGCAGCACAAGAAGCAGTCTCTGTAGAACGGCAAACTAACCGCTATTGGAGTTTAGAATATCTACGTCGTAATGCTGATGAAATATGGCAAGTTCTAGTATTACGTTGGCTCAGAGAAGATGAAAATCTCGGTTTGATTCTTCTAGAAGAACTAGGGTTAGAATTACCACATCGTTTCGAGCGCAATGTTTCCCTAGGAGATCGTTTAACCCTTCAAGTAAGCCGTTCAGATCCACAACGCGACGAAATTCGTTTTCGAGAACCAGCGCCAAAGTGAGCTCAATTAAATGTTTTTTGACAAAGATGAGTGAGCCCTTGACTTGTGCAAGTGAAGTTAATATAAAAACTCTCAGCTGCGGCTTGTCTCTCGCTCACTTTAGCATAGATATCTTCATCAGGACTATCTATTAGTAGGTTCAGCTTGAGATTACTAAGAGCTTGAGGTATTGGACTGTCTGATTGTTCTGTGCGATTTCTCTGCCCAGAGGGCAGTGGCTCAGTGCAACAAATTAAAGCACCTTTGAGGGAAAGTTGAACTAGTTTTCCCTTGAATGTAGTGTCAACGCAATGTTTATCTTCTAAAATTTTATATTCAACCAAGATAGGTTCAGGTAATGGTAAAAATACCTCTTCTTCTTTATTTAGAAAAAGATTATATTCTCCAGCAATTCCACCAATTTCATAAATAGTAATGGGCTGTTTAACTCCTTTCGGTTCTACAGTCTTTTCTCCAATAATTTTTACAATTGATGGATTTATCTCATTTAAAGTGGACTGAGCAATCATAATTTGACCACCAACTGTATAGGATTCAATCCGATAAGTAAGATTGACATGATTACCAACAACACCATATTTAGTCCTTTTTTCTGAGCCAATATTCCCTACTACCACTTCGCCAGTATTAATACCTATACCCATTTCTAAAGGTGGTAATTCCCATTCCTTTATTTTTTTATTAACTTCGCCTATTGCTAACTGCATAGCGACTGCACAGGCTACTGCTCTTGTGGCATCATCACTTCTCTGAGTCGGGGCTCCAAATAGAACCAAAATACCATCACCCATAAACTCATCAATAGTTCCTTGATAGTGAGTAATAACATCTGCCATATATTCAAAATAAAAGTTCAGAATTCTCACTACTTCTTCGGCTGGTAATCGTTCTGATGTAGCTGTAAATCCTCTTAAGTCTGAAGTCAATATCGTAATTTGGCGACGTTCACCACCCATTTTTAAACCTTCTGGGCTTTCTAACAAATTAGCCACCACTTCATCTGTCAGATAACGGCCAAAAGCCTTGCGGATCTCTCCTGCAGTGCGAGCAGTATAAGCTGTAATACCTAAAACCGAGCCCCCTAAGGCTAAAAAAGGAGCTACCACAGGAAGCCACCACCCCCATAACCAAGCAGTATAAGTAATACCAAACAAAGCAATAACTGCCAGCACTAGACTTATAAACTTTTGCAAAGAGAGAAAATTTACGCCCCCAATGTAGCGTACTTTCCAACTCAGAGTAGCACCTATGCCCGCCCAAGATAAAATCCACAACCATTGAACTAATTCAGTCCAAGTTCTAATACCTGAACGTCCATCTAAGACTGCACTCAGAATGTGACTAATTATATTAGCTTGAATTTCTACCCCTGCTGTGCGCTCTGGACTAGTACGGTTATGACTACTGTAGGGTGTATAAAAGAAATCATTGAGACTGGTTGCTGTTGCTCCAATCAAAACTATATGATCCCGCATTAAGCCTGGCGGTATATTGCCTGCTAGTACGTCAGACACAGATATGGTGGGGAAACTTTTACCACTTGAACCGCGATAGTTCAAAATAAACTGATAACCCCCATTATCTGCCTTCCAATAGCCTCCCTCATTAGGACTAAAAGGTGCAAAGACCGCTTTACCCCAGGAAAAAACTTGAGAATTTGCTTCCTTACTCGGTTGTGGGAAAATATTTTGGCTCGTTATATAAATCCCTGCTAGCTGCAGACTAAAGGCCGACATTTGTCCTTGTTTAGTGGACATAAATAGTAAGCCTCGACGCAGTTTGTCATCAGTATCTACCACATTGTTATTAAAACCAACCTGACCTAACTTCTTCAAGATAGGTGATGGCGCAACTGCTAAACTGGGATTTTCTTCATCTACTTTCTCGATTCCAATCAAGTTAGGTGTTGTTTGAAAAACTTTTACTAAATCTGCTTGACCTGGTGGAACTGGCAAATCTCGATAAAAGTCAAGTCCAATCGCTTTTGGCTTTTGGCTTTTGATTTTTTCAATTAGTTTAGCTAGACTCTGATCTGACATCGGATCATTGTACTTTCTTACATCGTTTTCATCAAAAGAAACAATGACAATCCGCTCGTCCTTTGGTTCTTGGGGACGTAAACGAAACAAAAGATCTAGAGAGTTTAACTCCAGTGACTGCAATAATCCAGTTACTCGCAGTAGTATTACTATCGCAGCTACACTGGGCGTAGTAATTAATAGACCGCGTTCTTGCCAAAGAAACTGTTTTAAGTTCTTCCACATAACAAGTAAGTCCCCAAGCTGCTTTAAAAAGGTTGATAGCGAATTACTCCCTTATCTTGTATTAATAAACTTGATTTGCTTCTAGGAGTACTGGAAAAATTTCGGAATATTTTTTTAATCTCTCCCAGTCCTTGCTGGAAGGTTCTGGTATTCTGCTTATATCCATATTGTCTCGCATATCAGCAATTTTAACCTTAAGAGCAATAGGATTTTGAATAATTCTCTGACTGTAAGTCTTGTAAGATTCATCTTTTTGTTTAGTCAAGGCTTTAATTGCCTCAATCACTGCCTCAGGAAAGCCTTGTTCCGATAAGTCATTAATATTTAACTCAGGATGATCTTCAAAAACATCATGCAGTACTGCGGCTATTTTTTCTGGGTAGGTCTCTACATTAAGCATCACCCTAAATAATTTACAGCAATTTGAGACCAGATAAGCCACAAACCCAAGGGCGCGGGGCGCTTTCAAGGGTAGGTTTTTAAAAATTGGGTGTAGTGCAGACAAGGAGGACAAGGTAGGAAAGTGGACAAGGAAGAAAAACAGTATAATATTCGCTTTTTAACAGTACAAATTAAGAAAAAAGCCTATTTTTTAATAGAACAATCTTCCAAGTCTTCCAAGTTTCCCAAGTCTCCCAAGTCTTGTCAACACCAGAATGTAAAATATCTACCCTTGAAAGGGGACGGGGCGGTTCCCCGCAAGGGTTTTGGTTTTTGAATTGTGGCGTAACGAGATTTACATTTGCTGTAAGCTAAAAAAAGTCATAATCCCCTAACTATAATGGAACCACCTATAGAACGTTTTCGACTCTCCCAGACAGCGAGAAATCAACTCATCCGTTTAAAACAACATACTAAAATAGAACAATGGAATATTCTTTGTAGATGGGCTTTTTGTCGTTCTTTGGCAGAACCAACCATTCCCTCTCCTTTCCCCATTCCTGCAGATAGTAACCTAGAAATGACTTGGCGTGTCTTTGGGGGAGAAATGTCGGATCTTCTGTTAGTAGCACTCAAACAACGCTGTTACCAAGACGGACTAGGGACAGATAAAGCTACTCTGACTCATCAGTTTCGTCTCCATCTTCACCGAGGTATCGGTTATTTAGCAGGGGATACTCGTTTGAGAAAAGTAGAAGACTTAGTTACTCTTTTTGTACCATAATGACTGAAGATACTATAGTGGCTATTGCTACTGCTATTGTACCAGAACAGGGCAGTATCGGGATTGTTCGTCTCTCTGGGAGTGAATCTTTGCCCATAGCTAAAACTCTCTTTCAAACGCCTGGTCAACAAAAGTGGGAGAGTCATCGGGTTCTCTATGGCTATATTCGTCACCCTGAGACAGGAGAAACACTCGATGAAGCGCTACTACTAATTATGCAGGCTCCTCGCTCCTATACAAGAGAAGATATAGTCGAGTTTCACTGTCATGGCGGAATTATCCCTGTTCAGCAAGTGCTCCAGTTGTGCTTAGAATTGGGTGCTAGATTAGCCACCCATGGGGAATTTACTCTCAGGGCTTTTCTCAATGGTAGACTGGATTTAGCGCAAGCTGAGAGCGTAGCTGAGTTAGTTGGGGCACAGTCGCCCCTAGCTTCTAAAATGGCTTTAGCTGGACTAGAGGGTAAGCTATCAAAGCCTATTCAGTCTCTCCGTTCAGTCTGCTTAGATATCTTAGCTGAAGTAGAAGCACATATTGATTTTGAAGATGATCTACCACCTCTAAATGAGTCAGAAATTCAATTTCAACTGAAAGAGACTCTTTCAAAGGTTAAAAATATTTTAGCTACGGCACAGCAGGGAGAACTTCTCCGCCGAGGTTTAAAAGTTGCTATCCTTGGTCGTCCTAATGTGGGCAAGTCGAGTTTACTCAATGCTTGGAGTCGCACTGAGCGAGCTATTGTTACCGACTTACCTGGCACAACTAGGGATATTGTAGAATCTTATTTAGTTGTTGGGGGTATTCCCCTACAGGTTCTTGATACGGCTGGTATTCGGGAAACCACAGATCAGATAGAACGCCTAGGTGTTGCTCGTTCACAACAAGCAGCTAGTAAAGCGGATCTAATTTTACTTACTATTGATGCTCAAGTTGGCTGGACGGCTGAAGATGCTTTGATTTATGAACAGGTCAAGCAGTATCCTTTGCTTCTAGTTATCAACAAAATAGACATAGCGAGCTCCAATTATACCTTAAAATTACCACCAATTGAGCGAATTGTCAAGACAGCAGCAGCTAAACAAGAGGGAATAGAAGAGTTAGAAAGGGCAATTTTAGATTATGTCAAGATGGGCAATTTGAGCGCTCATAATTTAGATATTGCTATTAATGTGCGTCAAGCAGCAGCTTTAACAAGAGCCTTCTCTGCCTTAGAACAGGTAGAAGAAACTATTAAGAATCAATTACCGTTAGACTTCTGGACAATTGATTTACGCACCGCTATTAATGCTTTAGGAGAGATTACAGGAGAAGATGTGACCGAGTCAGTTTTAGAGAGAATCTTTAGTCGTTTTTGTATTGGGAAGTGACTCAGTAATTTAGCTGATTAAACCATCTCAAAAAAAGCATCATCTATCTCATAACCTAACATTTGGGTCAGGGATTTTAAACGATTACTAGTCGGAATATTCCTCAGTTTTAACCAATCATTTAAGATAAATACTTTCTGCATAACAAAGATTTCTAAAGCTTCTGAGTTATATTTAATCCCTTCTGTTCTATTAAATTCATGGGGGACTAGCATGGCAGTATATCTAGCTAGTTCTCCTTCTTTCCAGTCTAAGAAAAAGGGTAACCAAGGATAGATAGAATCTAGTCTAACAAACCATAATCTAACTTCTGGGATTTCGGATAATTCTCTAGGATCTGTTTCTTCCCTAGGAAAGTCTATTTTAAACTGGATCTTTTGCTCAAACTCTAGCAGTTGATTATTACTTAGAATAGGTTCTAAAATCTTTTTGACTTCTGAGATATCTAGTTTTTCTAGGGAATTTTTAGAGACAGTAATGCTAGTCATAGACTGGAGATAGATTTTAGGGGTTAGGGTCATTTTTTACATTGAGTTAGTCTGGACATTACAGAAGAGAACCTACGTGCGAGTACCCACGCTTGACTCCAACCCAAACCAGATCCAATGCTGCCCCATCCCCCAGTATAAGCCCCAATGGTATATAAAGCAGGCAAGTTTCCGAAGTCAGCTTCTCGGTTAAAAGGTAGATTATGATAGTCTAACCATTTTTGCCCTTTGCGCCAGCCTATGAGATCGCCAAGTTTATTCCACATTTCATCTTGACTAGGACTTTCTGCTTTGCTCAAGCGATGATAGATTTTATTTTGTACACTAAAGCCAAAAATTCCTCCACTGTAATTTACCCAGAGTTGATCTAGCTCTAGAAGCACATCACAGGGAATTTGTTCATATAGTTCTTTAAACCCTCTCGTTCTTTTTAAGACCATAATTTGATATAGTATCCAGGCGGTTTCTTCATCTGCTTTTTGCCATTGTGCCTCTTTTAAATAACTCTCTAACTCATCTAATAAATGTTCTTGTGATAATTCATCGCGAAACTTTCTCAATTCTTTTTCATAAGCTAGATCTGCTTGGCTATTGTATTGAACAGCTAACATCATGGTAAACCCTTCTCTAAATCGCCTCGGGTTGGTTTTATCAGCTAAGACTAGTCGAAATATTTCTTGCCATTTTTCATCATCTTCATTCTCTCTTTTTGCCCAGATTTGAGCGAGTTGTTTTGATGCTTTGCCACACAATAAATAATATAATTCTGTGTCTTTATTTAGTTGGATATTTGGGAGTATTTGAGGTATAATACTGGCTACTTGATACCTATTTTCTGCCTCCTCAATTACTTCTATCAAACCTAGATCAATGGCTTGCATTAAGTTATTTTCATAATTAGGAAGATGCTGAGAGATAACTTCTAAAGCTGACCTAGGTGCCGCTATTTCATAGAGCAAGCAATGACTAATCAATACCTGAATATTTTCCTCAAGCTCTAATTGAGTTTCTAAATTTCTCTCTGCTAAAGAAGGTAATAGATAGAAAGAATGAAATAAATTAGAGGAAAATTCATAACGAGAGTTAATAATAATTCTATGAGGAAAATTCCCCTCTCGAATCGCCCACAGCAATGCTTTTAAGATTTCTGCTATCTGGGGTTTCAGTGTATATTTGTCATTTTTATAGTTGAGATTCCACTCAAATTCGTTAAAAATAAATAGCCAAGAGGTCTGAGATTTTCTAAAAATATCTCTTAATTGATATTTAAAATCTTTTTCATTATTAATTTCTTCGGATAATTTACTAACTAAAATAGCTGGATTTATCTGTCGTTGCCAGAAGATTTTTTGGTAATCTGAGAGGACATTACTTAATTGGGTAGTAATTTCTGCTTGCTGCTTATTTCCCAGTATAATAATACCCAACTCAGGGTTCCCTGAAGTCTTGAGTACTTGTAGACATTTCTGGAATGTACGACGAGGCAGCAAAGAATTAATAACAGAAGAAGTAGAAGGTGGTTTCATTCCTTTAGTTACGAAAGCGTGCGGTAAAGTTCCCCTCACATAAAAACGTAAAGAATACCAATCTCTGGACTCAATTTTTAGTAGAGTTTGATAGGTACAAACTAGAGAATCAATTAACGTTTGACCTACAGCTAGTTCTTGATATAGAGTTGCTGTAGCCGTTAAAATCTCGTCATCTAAAACAGGTTTTCCCCAAGCTAAAACGGCTTGGGCTCCCAATTTTAGTAATTCTTCTGCTATTAAATAAATACTATTTTGTCCTGAGTAACCACTCCAACAACCTGAAATAAATAATAATCTGGGAAAATTGTACTGTAATCCTTCTGCTATTTCTACAGAAGTACTATATAAAGGTTCTCCCGCTCTAGTTTCACTGATAAAATAAGCCTGCTCATTTTTAAAGGTAGCCTGTCCTACCAAGTGAATGAGATCGAAGTAATTTTTTTCTTTAGTCTGGACTAATTGCCATAATTCTTCTAAAGATCCACTTTCTACTAGGTGTAGGGAAAGGGGTTGATCTTTAGTTGCTTTGAGGATCCCGGTTTCCACGGCGGCATAGTCTATTTCTGGTTCACTCATTTGGGCTGAGCTGACCATAAAGAGGATATTGAGAGCTCTTTGTTGGACTGAGTGTAAGTTGCTATTACCTTTGACTTTGTAACAGCGCATCGGCACAAGAGCGGGTCTCTGATTAACTAAAAATTCTCGCCCATCATGGAGGAGTTCCCAAGGCAATTTACTCAAGCTTGGATCAGTATAAATAGCTAATACTGTATTTCCTTCTCTCGGTCGGTCAATTTCTCTTGCTAGAAAGTAGTCATGGCCATTCAACCACTTATAGAGCATTTGACCGAGCTTTTTCGGATCTTCCAAATACATTATCCTTTTGAGTTCTGGTAGGTGACAACCCGATATTTGATAGGTTTTAACATTCTGTGGACTATCCCAGAAATAGAGGCAGTTGACAAAATGGCCTCCTGTTTCTAAGTCCAGATGGAGAATTTTCATAATTGCTGCCCAGAGATACTATTATAGTGCGCCTGCTGCAGTTTTGTCTAGAATCCCACTCCCAAGATGACTGGTAATATTCAAAGCTTGTAAGACCGGCATCCCGTTGTCTCCCTGTAGATAATCAATGACCGTTACAGCCCCATTTCCCTGTTTAATTTGCCAAATATTAGCCGCCTTCAGCCCCAAGATATGACACATGATAACTTTATTGATGGCATCATGGGCAACTACTAACCCTGTGACTAATTCGCTAGAAGATATATATTGTTTAACTATTTCCTCCCAACAGGTGATCGCTCTAGTCCAAACTTGCTCTAAATTCTCTCCTTCTGGCATTTGTACGGTTTCAGGGGCAGTTTTCCACTGTTTGAGAAGTCCTGGCCATTCTTGTTCTATCTCTTTTTCTAGTTTGCCTTCCCAGAGACCATGACCTATTTCAATTAGTTCAGGACGCAGTTCTAGGTTGAGCTTCTGATGCTCTTTTAAGATAATCTCTGCTGTTTCTTTAGGGCGTAGCAGAGGACTACTAATGGCAAAATCCAGGGGGACTTCTTTTAAAAACTCAGCCGCTTTGGCTGCTTGAGCGCGTCCATTTTCATTGAGGGGGATATCTTTGACACCTTGAAACCTGGAGTCTCTATTCCATTGGGTTTCCCCATGTCTAACTAGTAATAGTCTAACGCCTCCTTTATTTGAGCGAGGTGGGGGTAAAGGTATATCTAGATGTGCAGTTTGATTAATTGATTCAAATTGAACACCTTGGTCTAAACTACCAGCAAAGTTGAGGACATTAATAGCGCAGTTAGACTGTTGTATCCGATGGTAGTGAGAGATAGGAATACCTCCTGCAGCCATAATGAGACAACGATTGATGCCATTATGGGCTACTACTAGAACTGTTTGTCCTTTATTTTTATCTAGGATGTAACTCCAGAAGTCTTTGGCTTGTTGATACAGATCTATGATCGGATAGTATTCTTTGCCAGCTAAGTCTATTTTAAAGAGATCTGGTTGTTCTTTCCAGAGACGATATTCTTCTGGGAAGTCTTTTTGTACCTCTTGTTTGGTGAAATTTTCCCAAATCGGCAAATTTACTTCTAAGAGCCGATCTGTTATTTGTAGAGTGATGGGATTTTTTAGTTGAGCTTGGATCACTTCTGCTGTTACTTTAGCCCTTTGTAGGGGACTACAGTAGAAAGCATCTATTTTTATTTCTGCTAGGGACTGACCGACCTTCAAGGCATCTTGACGACCTTTTTCGGTTATAACAGATAGATCTGAGCGCCCTTGAATCTTTTGTAAGGAATTAAAGTTGCTCTGTCCATGACGGACGATAATTACTTTTGTAGTCAAGCTATCTCTCCTTGTGTTTTAAGATAATTTTTTTCCTCAAATTACTGTCATTGTATCTGAATAGCTTTGCAATTCTACTTCTAGTCCTCTAGGAATTAGCCTTTGCACGATAAATTCCTGACAATTATTATTTTCATCGGCCACCAGAACTCTGGCAATATGTCCTTCTGATAGAATTTTAGTTCTATCATGGTGTTCATAAGCATAGATGATTAAAAGATCATCTTTTTTACAGAGCAAAGCGGCTCCCCCATTAGGACATATTTCCCGACTCCCTTTAATTCCTGGTAAAGCATAAGTTGACCAACGTTGACCATTATTTAGATTGACAACATCTACTTCTTCTAGAGGTAGAATACCTACTTGTGAGAGTAATTCGGAATCAATGGTGATACTGCCAATATAATCAACATTAGCATCAGTCACCCTTACTCGATGAAGTTTGGCGTGCATTAAACGAATGGTAGGCATTTTAGACTATTCTTTGGCTCCTAGATATAGCGTGTCAACTGTACGCGGTAACGTTGTTTTTTCGTGATTTCCACTGTTCCAACTTCTAAACGTCCTTTGCCTCGCATAGAGATTAAATCCCCTGCTGCTAAAGTGTAACTAGGCTGAGTGATTTCTTTCCAATTGACTCTTACATCTCCATTAGATATGGCATCTGCCATTTTACTGCGAGAGATGGCAAAACCTGCTGAGGCTATTGCATCTAGTCTAAGCGATGCTTCTACTGTGTTAATTTCTTTTTTTTGGGCTGGACGGACTTTTAATTCTGACAGTTCTATCAGTTTGGTTTTCACTGAAACTGTTCTTACTTGGGTTAAACTCATGGTCAGAAAATCGACTATTTCAGGTACTACAATTACTTGTGCACCTCTTTCCCCTAAAACTAGGATATCACCTACTTTATCTCTCACTATTCCTGTGCCTAGAATAGAGCCCAAAAAGTCTCTATGTGTAACAGGATCAAAGAGGAAGTTTCCCGCTATTTCTAAAGCTGCTAGAAGTACTTGACTTTCTTCTAGCGGTACTTCTATACGAGATAACGCTAAACGATGGCGTTCTGCTTGGGGATAGCCTCCCCAACTGAGAAAGCTGATTTCTGTTAACTTTTTTAACATCTGTTCGGATTCAATCAATACAGGTGGAGAGAGAAAATCCGTTAAAACTATCTCCCAGTTTTTCAGCGCTTGTTGGGCTAAGTCTAGGATCCGTGCGAGAGCTTCTCTTTCGCTTACTCCTTTGAGTAGTTCTTCTCTAGGTAACATGATCATTAACTGTAGTTTTCTAAGCTTTCTGGCTGAAAAGATTCTAAGATTTTAACTGCTTCTGTTTTAAATTGTTCTATTCCTTGGACAACTACTAAATACTTTCCTGCGTTTAAACGGTTCCGATAAGGCAGGTCATCAGTGCTGCCAAATAATAAGCCGCCACTCCCACCGACAAAAAAGCTGCCCATAGCACCACCTAGGGCAGCTAAAAGACCTCCCACAATATGGTTTCCTGGGTCTCCTGCCCAACTAAAGGTATCTAAATTAGTAATCACATCGAAGGTATAACCGGCGAAAAAACCAAAGGGAACTAACCATATTGCCATGCGAAGGAAGCCTTTTTGGGCTTGTTGATTAGGATCTAGAAAGCCAAACTCATCAGCCGTTTTATAGCCTTTCCCTACTATTGCTAATCTTTTTTGGGGGATACCTGCTTTTTCTAGGGCTGTATAGGCGGCTTCGGCTTTGATGCGATCGGGAAGTATGGCAATTATATAATTATTCATGGTTTAGGTCAGCGGTTTTCTGGGATAACAAATCTTAATTAGGGGAGGATGTCAACCAAACTGCATGAAAACCATAGGGAACTCTTTGGGGAATTTGAACTTTGGCTATAGCAGGTTTGCTGAAATCTTGAGAATCTATGACAATTAATTCAGAATTGCCAGAACTTTCATTATAAACAAAAGTCAACAACCATCCTTCATCTTCCGCTTGAGCATGAGGATGAGGCGCAAAAGCTGCTTCTCCTCCATAGCATCCAGGCTCAAAAAGATGAGTTTGAATTTCTCCTGTCTCAAAATCATACTTTATTAAGCCATCAAACAAGGACATTTCTCCTAGTTTTACTTTACCTACATAGCCATAGCGGGATTTTCGCCCTACATACTGTTCATTGATCCTAGGAAATTCGCAGGGAAGTTCACTTAATTGAGTCTCTTGAACTGCTCCTGTTTTCAGATTAAATTGCCATTTATAAAGGTAAGGAATATCTCCTCCCTCTTCAGCCTGACCACCTAGAACACTTGTTGACTTCATGCGACAGGCAATTAAAACCACCTCATCTCCTGCTTCATAAGCGTTGAGGGTGTGGAAAATATAACAACTTCCTGTCTCAAACCAACGGATCTCTGATGGTTGACCATATCGAGGCAAAATAGCAAAGCGACTAGGGGTTTCGGCTTCAAAGGCAAAGACAGATTTACCTTCGGCCGCTCTTTCTGGGCGAAACTTTAAGGGTAAATCCATAAAAATTGTATAGTGTTCTGTAATAGCAAAGTCGTGCATCCCAACGGGCAAATCTAGCTGGCTCAGCTTGACTATTTCTCCTTGGGGAGAAACAATACCATATTGAACGAAGGGCTGCTGGGATATAGAATAACCGAAAAATAACATCTCTCCTGTTACTGGATCAACTTTGGGATGGGCAGTAAAAGGAGAGGTCAGTTTTCCCCCAAAGTTAAAAGAGCCTAAAGTTTCCAATGAGGGTAATTGAATTTCATGCGGTTCGCCGCCTTCCCAGAGAGCTAAGAATTTTCCCCCATGCCAAACCAAGGCTGTGTTTGCTGTGTTTTTGTAACCCGGAGCATTATCGGGCTGTGGCGGTTCTAATAACCCTGACCAGAGAGCTTTTCCTGCTGCTGCTTCTTGTTGAAAGCCACTAGTCCTAATGTAACGATTTTGATAAGAAGCTTGAGAGTTTTCTATATGTACAGCATGTAGCATTCCATCCCCATCAAACCAGTGATATTGTCCAATAGGGGAAAATTGGGGGTTTGGTCCATTTCGAACAAAGGTTCCTTTTAACTCTGGGGGAAGTTCTCCTATTACAGTTAGTTTTTCAGCAGTAATTTCTTTGCTAACAGGGGCAAAGTTACCGAGTAAGAATGGGTTAGTAACAGAGGTGGTTGTCATAGGGGTTAGATTTAATCTAAGTATTTTTTATAGCCTACCAAAAATGTTGATTAAATTTACTTAACTCTAATATTATAGTATGAAAGAGGAGAAAAACTCTTTAAAACAATAGATATGATGGAACTGGGGTGTCAAAAAGCCAGTAAATTGCTAGCTCATCTAGAACAAACCACCATCAGTAAAGCATTTATGGGAGAACTAGTCCCACAAGCTCCCGAAGAAAAATTACTATAAATTAGTATAACTTATAGTTAACGAAAAGAAAGACCAAGAAACGATGAGTTAAGAGGTAAATTATAAATGACTAAATGGCGAGTTGTAATTGAACAAGATTTAATAACAGGAGACTGGGCGGCATGGTGTCCAGAATTACCAGGCTGCACTACAGCAGGAGACACTCCTGATGAGTGTTTAGAAAATATTCAAGAAGCTATTGAATTATACTTACAACCAGATCCTATAATCCTTCAACCTGGAGCAATTATTAAGGAGATTGCTATTGGATGAAATCCCGTGAAGTAGAAGGAATCTTACAACGTTATGGGTTTGAATTAATTTCTCAAAAAGGAAGTCACCGTAAATGGAGAAATAGTGATTTAGGCTTACAAGTTATTGTTCCAGAACATAAAGGGAAAGATTTACCTATAGGGACTTTAAGAAATATTTTAAAAGGAGCGCAAATTCCTGAATCAGAGTGGAGATTATAAATCTTTTCCCTTAAGCAGAGACTTAACGAGAAGAAAGACTAAGCAACTATTACAGCAAATTTAGATCTCTTTATCGGGCGTTGAAACGGTGAAGCGTTCAACACTGTGCTATTATATCGGCAAATTCTTTGTGAGGTTTTATGAACTTTAAGAAAGTCGCTTTAGTAATAAGTCTCTTAGCTAGTGGAATTTTAGCAGATCGTTTATCTGTCTTTGCATCTACCATTACAATAATTGATCCACCTGGCTCTACCGATACAGAAGTTAGGTCAATCAACAGTAACGGTGAAGTAGCTGGATTTTATGTAAATAGTTCAGGTCACAAAGTTGGATTTACATACTTGAATGGAAAATTTACAACAATTAAGGTACCTGGCTCTACCAATACATACATCATTTCAATCAATGATAATGGTGAAGTAGCTGGAGAATATGAGAATAGTTCAGGTGACCAGGGTGGTGGATTTACATAGTTGAATGGAAAGATTACAACCATTAACCCACCTGGCTCTTCTGTCACACGGATTAACTCAATCAATAATAATGGTGAAGTAGCTGGAGATTATAGTAATAGTTCAGCTCAGAATGTCGGATTTACATACTTGAATGGAAAGATTACAACCATTAAGATACCTGGCTCTTCTGACACATTTGTTACGTTAATCAATAATAATGGTGTAGTAATCGGAACCTATATTTCAGATAAGCAGGGTATCTCATTTATGTATGGCAACACCCTGAAGGGGTGACAACTATATCTCAAAGCGTTGTAGAATGAGCTTTTTGGAGGGATAACCTCTAAAAAGCTCCTAACAGTACAAAATAGTAAAAATAAATTATCAAAACTAATAACCTCTAAATAAATAAGTAAGTAAGTCGTTGAATAAAGAGACCATAAAAAAGATACTCAGGAAGGATGTTATGCGAGATTCAGTGACCTATCAAGACATTTTAGAAGAAGGTGAGGCCAAAGGTAAACTAGTAGACGTAGTCCCCGTAGGGTAGGTAAACTAGAGACTATACCAGCTTTTTTGCAGTTGGGTTTATCTCCAGAAGAGATAGCCAATACATTAAAACTAAATCTAGCCACCATACTCTCCGAGATCCTACGGATCAAAAAGCTATAGATAAGTTACCGCTCTGTAAAACCTATGCAAATCTAGAATAGTGACAATAGCACCACTTTAGACTCGCTGTTTACTTCCTGTTTCATCGTAGCCTCAAGATGACTCTTAAGGGGTTTGTCTACTCCACAGGCTATC
>Ga0209085_1001031_pt1 | contig 18231 bp, 14 predicted proteins | sample C_131016_EF_Meta_FD_187310 | JGI IMG/M metagenome (GOLD analysis project Ga0209085, IMG submission 187310) | Freshwater microbial communities from Lake Croche, Canada to study carbon cycling - C_131016_EF_MetaG (SPAdes) (version 2) | ecosystem: Environmental > Aquatic > Freshwater > Lake...
CTGGCTCAGATACTTTTGCCATCGGCACAATATCAATACTTGATTCATCCATGCGCGCTTTAATGGCGGGATCACTTAAAGCCACTTTCAAAGCGGTGTTGATTTTTTTCAGTATGGGGGCAGGCGTTCCCTTGGGCGCATAAATACCATGCCACACTTTGACATCAAAGCCTTTTAAACCGCCTTCATCTAAAGTAGGGATATTGGGTATGCTGGGTAACCGTTTTGGTGTAGTGACCCCATAGGTTTTGACTTTATCCGACTTAATAAACGGTAAGGTTTGGGTGGTTTGATCACATAATAAATCTACTTGCCCACCCAATAGATCATTGAATGCAGGGCCAGTACCTTTATAAGGAATGGTCGTCAGTTTTACTCCAATCGCATCCATAAAGACTAAGCCACATAATTGTGAAACTGCACCAGGTCCAGCATTGGCCATGGTGACTTTATTTCCATTTTTTTTCAAATAAGCAATTAATTCTTTCAGGTTATTGGGCGGGAAATCCTTACGCGCTAAGAGCACCATGGGCACATCGACTACTTGGCCGATATATTCGAAATCTTTCATGGGGTCATAGGCTAATTTATCGTTTAAAGCAGGCGCAGTAGCCATCCCGATGTGATAAATAAACAAGGTATAGCCATCGGGTTTAGCTTTAGCAACTTTAGTAGCGGCCACCGTACCACCAGCCCCCAAGACATTTTCAACGATGACCGTTTCGCCGAGTGACTTACCCATCGGCACTGCAATCAGGCGCGCCACAATATCGGTTGGACCCCCAGCGGCAAAGGGGACAATTAAGCTAATGGGTCGATCAGGGAATTTATTATCGGCCTTGCTTTGGGCGAAGGCGATGCCTGCGCATGAGAGGGCACTAACGCCTAAAATTAGCGATAACACTGGCATCACAAAATGGTGGCGCGTGATTGGCAATTTCATTGAAGGTCTCCGATTGTTAACCCTGTAATTCTGCCATTAGCAATACTGTGAAAAGATAGGTGTTTACCAGCAATTTCGCGTCAAAATCGCACTATTTAGCTTTGCTTAGGGTTCTTTGTGCTAATAGGACGACTGGCCGATCGATCATGCGCCCATCTAATTTGACTGCGCCGCCATGGGAATCCTGGTCGGCTTGCACAACGCGCTGAGCCCACTCAATTTCAGCGGCACTAGGTTCAAAGGCCTTACGTACTAGACTGATTTGGTTTGGATGAATACATAATTTACCCCCAAAACCCATGCGTTTTGCGCGGACAGCATCAGCACTAATGCGGTTTTCATCAGTCGTACTAGGTGTAACCCCATCTATCGGCGGGGCAATTTCAGCCACCCGCGATTGAAAGACTAACTGGAAACGTGCAGTTAGCAATTCACTTTCTTGCTCATCACACACCATGCCAAGGTCGGCCTGTAAATCTAGGTTGCCTAAAGCTAAACGTAAAACTTGTTGGGCATTAGCAATTTCTTTGAGGCAATCGAGACCCAGCGCAGTTTCAATCATCGGAATAATGGCAGTGGTAGGTAAGATTTGGGCTGCGCCATTAATTTGGTCGCGCGATTCACTTTTGGGGATCAACAAACACGGCGCATTGATTTCTTGTGCGAGCGCTAAATCGGCGCCATAAAATTGAGTGCCCGGGGCATTGATACGAATCACTAACTGTTTTTTTTGTGGGTCACTAAAATCGGTCCAAGCTTGGCGTACCAGGCCGCGTGCTTTTTCTTTATCATCAACACCAACTGCATCTTCAAGATCAATAATGACTCCTCCCGCTCCACTATTAAGGGCTTTCAGAAAGCGGTCAGGGCGGGTGCCCGGGACAAATAAAAAATTGGTACAGAACGCTAAAGTGGTTTCAAGGGGATTCATGAGATCGGCTCTGGATTAAATAGCTGAATAGCAGGTTGAAAAATAAATTAAATTCCGGGTTTTAAGAAGAAGCCTACTTTGGGGCAGCGGCGAATTTCCCACAAAGCAGTGAGCGCTTGAGTCATTTCGGCTGCACTAGCGCCCCCACTAAATTGCGCTAAACGCATGGCTTTCGCGGTAATTTCAGTGCGACTAAGCGTGTTGCCAGGATCACCTTTGGGCTCATCGACCCGACCCTCAAGACAGCGGCCATCATTTAAGTAGACTTTAACTTTACCAATCCAGCGTTGAGGATAGGCTTGATCAACCTCGGGATCAAGCGTCATCGTGACGCGATCGCGTAAATTACAAATAGCCTCATCGTGATAGTGTGTGGCAAATTCAGACAAGCCTAAAAATTGATAGTGCGCCGCTAAAGCCAAGACTGTACCCATAGAAAATTTGGATTGGTGGATTGAGCTTGGATCAATTATCGGTCCCAATACGTCAATAGCACCTTGATGAACGAGTGCCTCAATGCGCACAATATCAGATGCGTGTAGACCATGATTTTGTATAACTTGTAGCAGCGCATCAGCAGCCGGATGGGTATGCCGACATGAGGCATGATATTTAAAACTAGTTTCAGCCAAGGCCCAGCGCTGACCTAAGCCATCAATGAGTTTGCTCGGCTCAGCATCATTTGACATACCAGCGGCTAAACCTTGCGGTCCCTCCAAAATATGTTGTGCGCCAGTAAATCCGGCTTGGGCAAGATAGGCAGACATTAAACCAGCTGCTGCTGCATGCGCAGTATGCAATTGCTTAGAGTCGGCGGCATCGCGTAAAAATTCCCAGAGTCCGGCTGATTGCGTACCTGCAGAACCAAAAGCATTGAGCATTTGATCCGGATTGAGATTCAGGAGTCGGCCTACTGTTGCTGCTGCCGCGAGGGTTCCAGCTGTACCCGTGGTGTGAAAGACTTTGTAATGCGAGCGACCTAAAAATTCACCTACCCGAATTCCTACTTCATAGCCGGCAATAGCTGCGACCAGTAATTCTTCCCCCGAACAACCGAGGGCTTGTGCACAAGCAAGTGCTGGCGGAAATACTACGGTCGCGGGATGAAAAACGGAGCCGTTATGCACATCATCTTGTTCGGCTACATGTGAGGCGGCGGCATTGGCCATCGCGGCTAAGTAAGGACTGGAAGGTTGACGCGTCAATAGAATTTCTGCTGTTCCTGCCGAAGATGCGGGTGGATTGATTACATTGGGTCCCATTGCTTGGGCAAATTGGGCGATGATTTCTACCGGCTGAGCACCTTTTCCGGCAATCGCAGAACCAAACCAATCAACCAATAAATCCTCTGCGCGATTCATGACGCTGGCAGGAATTGCCTGCGCAGATAAGTTTGCAGCGAAGTGGGCTAATTCAGCAGAGTAGTTTTGCATTGTTAAAAAAGGATTTAATTTAAAACTGCAGTGGCTTGCATCGTCAGCCAGCCTTCATGATCTTGTGCCCATACCTGAATGGTTTTACCACTAGGATCATTACTGCTATCGGGAGTTGCACAAACAGTAAATGGATTCAAGTCAAAGGTAGGGCGAATAGCACGAAATTCGAAATGCTTGAGAGTGCAATTAGGAATACTTTGCCGCACTAAGTCAACAAGTAAGGTTGCAATCAGTGGGCCGTGGACGATTAAGCCAGGATAACCTTCCTCCTCGGTAACATAGCGTCGATCATAATGTATGCGATGGCCATTAAAGGTAAGGGCAGAGTAACGAAATAACAATACCTCAGTGGGCGTAATCGTTTTAAACCAGAGCGCATTTTGCGGAGCTGGGGTTGGGGCAATAGGTTTATCGTTAACACCAGGTGAATCGCGATAAACAATATCATGTTCTTCAATTAACGCTACACCTGTTTGATTCGAAATCACATGCCGCACTAAGACAAAAATGAGATCACCAGTGCGACCTGCTTTATGGGTAACTGATTCAATAGTAGATACTTTTTCAATTTGATCGCCGACACGTAAGCGATTAAGTGGTTTCGGCCAATCTAAGCGCCCACCTGCCCACATGCGCCTAGGCAAGGGAACGGGCGGTAAAAAACCGCCACGCTGGGGGTGACCATCAGCACCAATTTCTGTTTGGCGAGCATGCGGCAGAAAATAAAGCCAATGCCATAGTTCGGGCAAAGCCAAGGCAGTAGGTGAATCTGGATTAATGAGATCGGGGTAATCGAGTGCGGCAGCCAAGCAATTGATTGGCGCCACGGTGATTTGATCATGGGTAACTTCAGTTTTACCAACCCATTCTTGCAGGTGTTCGATGGTGGTGGGTTCGATGCGCATACGCTATTGTGCTACGGTAATAATAAGCTTGCCAATCCTGCTAATGCGGCACAGCCTAAAACCGGCATGACGCCTTTTTTATAGCGTAGCAAGGCAATTGCTGAGCCAATAAAGATCAGGATACTGAACCAAGAAATTGTGCCCGCTAAACCATGAGGAAAGAACACATGGTAGGCAAAAAATAGTCCAAGATTCGCAATTACACCAACTACTGCCGCGGTGATCGCAGTGAGGGGCGCTGTAAAGCTGAGCTTGCCATGGGTAGATTCGATGAGCGGGGCGCCCAGCAAAATAAATAAGAAAGACGGTAAAAAAGTAAACCAAGTGACCACTGTCGCAGCAAAGGCACCGGCCCAAAAGGCATTCATGCTACCAAAAAGATGTTGGGCGTAGCCCGCTAAGAAACCAACGAAGGCCACAATCATAATGAGAGGCCCAGGCGTGGTTTCACCTAAGGCGAGTCCATCAATCATTTGGCCCGCAGTAAGCCAATGATATTGATCAACCGCGCCTTGATAAACATAAGGCAGTACCGCATAGGCGCCACCAAAAGTCAGTAGGGCAGCTTTGGTAAAAAACCACGCTAGTTGTGGGTAGAGTGATTTCCAATCAAATAGCACAATGAGCAAGACCATTGGCGCAATCCATAGACCAAGACCAATAACTGAGTGCACGATGGATTTTTTTAAATTGAAACGGGCATGTGCGGGTATTGGTGTGTCATCATCAATTAAGGCCGGGACATTTGTCCCGTCAGCTTTTTTACCATGGGCACTACCGGTGATTGCAAATACTGCGGGGTAACGCTTACCCCCCCACATACCAATTAGTGCAGCCAAAATAATGATTATTGGAAAAGCTAAATTGAAAATAAAGATGGCGATGAAAGATGCCGCAGCAATAAACCAGAGCGCTTGATGTTTCAGGGCACGCGAGCCAATACGCTGAACCGCTTGAATCACTATGGCGGTGACTGCTGGCTTAATACCAAAAAAAATCGCCGCAATGATCGGTACCTGGCCAAAGCGGATGTATATCCACGAAAGCGCAATCAGAATAAATAAGGAGGGTAGGACAAATAAACTACCCGCTAAAATTCCGCCTAGGTTGCGGTGCATGAGCCAGCCAACATAAGTTACGAGTTGTTGGGCTTCGGGCCCAGGTAAAACCATGCAGTAATTTAGGGCATGTAAAAAACGGCGCTCAGATATCCAGCGGCGTTTTTCAACTACTTCTTGATGCAGGATTGCGATTTGCCCTGTGGGCCCACCAAAACTAATAAAACCGAGCTTAAGCCAAAAACCGAGTGCCTCGCGCAGTGTTACGGTTTTCAAGTAGACCCTATATCAATGGTAATGTGACTAAAGCCACAATCGACATAAATAATTTCGCCAGTAATACCATTAGCTAAATTAGAGAGCAAAAAGGCTGCGGTATTACCGACATCGTCGATGGTGACATTACGGCGCAAAGGGGCGGAACTGGCAACGATATTCAGTAACTTACTGAAGTCTTTAATGCCCGATGCGGCTAGCGTTTTAATTGGCCCAGCGGATATGCCATTAGTGCGAATCCCTTTGGGTCCCAGGCAGCTGGCTAAATAACGCACCGATGATTCTAAGGAGGCTTTCGCTAGTCCCATGAGGTTGTAGTTGGGAACGGCGCGCATTGCCCCCAAATAGGTGAGGGTAAGCAACGAGGCATCCGCACTCAATAGCGGCATCGCTTCTTTAGCTAAGGCGGGAAAGCTATAGGCTGAGATGTCATGGGCAATACGAAAATTTTCGCGCGTAAAGCCATCCAAAAATTCGCCTGCGATAGCATCGCGTGGGGCGTAGCCAATTGCATGGACTAGTCCATCGAATTGGGGCCATTGTTTACCTAAATCAGCAAATAGGGCTTTAATTTGATCATCGCTACTAACATCACAGTCAAAAATGAGGCTAGTTTCAAATTCTTTAGCAAATTCAACAGCCCGTTCTTTGAAGCGCTCGCCGACATAGGTAAAGGCGAGTTCGGCCCCTTCACGCTTACAGGCAGTGGCGATGCCATAGGCTATGGAGCGGTTAGACAAGAGCCCAGTAATGAGAATTTTTTTGCCTGCGAGAAAGCCCATCTTAGATCCTTTGCATCAAATGTGGTTTGCTATCTACAATTGTTGCATATGCTTCGTCTTTATCCCCCTTTTCTCTCCCTCGCAGCTTCTCTTCTGGTGTGCCTAGGCCTGTCTTTAATCCCGCTGGCAGCCTTAGCCAGCGAGGGTATTGCCCAATATGGCACCCCCAAGTATGCCGCGGGGTTTCCCCACTTTGATTATGTCAACCCCCTAGCGCCTCGGGGTGGCACCTTAACTTTGCCCAATCCGGACCGGCGCACGAGTTTTGATAAGTTCAATCCGTTTACGCTGCGTGGGGTAACAGCGCCAGGGGTGGCGCAATTAATGTTTGAGTCGCTTACCGTTGGTAGTGCCGATGAAGTGTCTAGCGCCTATGGGCTTATTGCCGAAGATATCACTGTCGCTAAAGACAAAATGTCGGTCAGCTTTCGGATTCGTCCGCAAGCCAGTTTTTCCGATGGCAGCCCAATTTTGGCGGCTGATGTGAAACATAGTTTCGATACTCTGATGAGTAAGCTAGCTAACCCACAATTTCGTACGGTGTATGCCGACGTAAAACAAGCGGTCGTAGTTTCAGAGCGCGTAATTCGCTTTGATTTTAAAAATCGCAATACCGAGTTACCAGTGATGGTGGGATCTTTACCCATTTTCTCGCGCTTTTGGGGCAAGCGTCCTGATGGTTCGATTACGGCTTTTGATAAGTTAGCATTTGAAATTCCTTTAGGTAGCGGACCTTATTTAATTGAGTCTTATAAAGCTGGTAAGACCATGATCTTTAAGCGCAACCCGCGCTACTGGGCCGATCAACCGAATTTCAGAGTGAATGTTCGTATTGGTTTTTTCAACTTTGACCGCGTCGTATATAAGTTATATAGCGATGATGCAGTGCGCTTAGAAGCATTTAAAGCGGGTGAGTTTGACGCTTTAGTCGAGTACCGCGCTAAAAATTGGGCAAAAAGTTTTGTTGGTCCAAAATTTAATGACGGTACTTTACTGAAAAAAGATTTTCCAAATTTTAATGGCGCTGGCATGCAAGGCTTCGCAATGAATTTACGTCGCTCTTTATTTCAAGATGTGCGAGTGCGCCAGGCCTTGGGGTACGCGTTAGATTTTGAATGGCTTAATCGACAGCTTTTTTATAATCAATATAGCCGGATTAATAGTTACTTTACCAATAGTGATTTGAGCGCCAATTTTGCGGGCGAAACAGTTCCTACTGCCGCCGAAATGAAATTATTACTACCCTTGCAGGCGCGCTATCCCCAGTGGGTACCACCTGCGGTATTTAGCGCAATGTCACCAGCCCCTTCAACAGCACCACCGAGCAGTTTGCGACAAAACTTACGTATCGCGCGTGATTTGTTAGCCCAAGCTGGCTGGACTTACCGAGATGGGGCCTTACGTAATGCTAAAGGCGAACAGTTTCGCTTTGAAATAGTTGAGGACGGACCATTCTTTTTGCGCGTCATTTCAGCGTATGTACGCAACTTAGAGAAGCTCGGTATTAAAGTGGAAATTCGCACTAGCGACTTTGCTTTGCATCAAAAGCGTATGGATGAGTATGATTTTGATATGACCACAATTCGCTTCCCCGATTCACAAAGTCCCGGCAATGAATTATGGGATCGTTTTGGTAGTAATGCGGCAAAAGAAAAAGGTTCTGATAACGTCATAGGAGTGCAATCGCCAGTGGTTGATGCGCTAATTGATGCTATCGTCAAAGCTGAAACACGTGAGCAGTTAACAACCGCTAGTCGAGCACTTGATCGGGTCTTATGGAATAGTTATTATGTCATTCCACAGTGGTACAACCCTACTCATCGCATCGCTTATCGTAAAGAAATGCGTTATCCAAAGCCACCTTTGTATTACATGGCTGAGGGTTGGATTTTATCGAACTGGTGGCGAGAGGAAAAATAATGCGCGGACAAATCTGGGCCTATATTCTGAAGCGCTTGCTATTGATGATTCCAACTATTTTGGGGGTTTTAACTTTGACTTTTGTGGTCGTGCAATTCGTTCCTGGCGGCCCAGTTGAACAGTTAATGATGGAATTAAAAGGGAAGGGTGATGCTGCAGTAAGTGCTGAATCATCGGGTGGCGGCAGTAATTATCGGGGACGACAAGGTTTAGATGCCGAGCGTTTAGCTGAGGTAAAAGCCTTGTATGGGTTTGATAAACCACCACTTGAGCGTTACTTGACGATGCTGAAACGCTTTATCCAATTTGATTTAGGCGAAAGTTATTACCAACACCAACGGGTTTGGGATTTGATTGTGACTAAACTTCCCGTTTCCATCAGCATTGGCTTATGGACCTTTTTTATTACCTATTTGGTGTCGATACCATTAGGTATTGCGAAAGCAGTACGGGAGGGTTCGCGTTTTGATGCGGTTACTAGCCTACTTATTTTAATTGGCTATGCTATCCCAGGTTTTGTTTTAGGCGTTTTACTTTTAGTCTTATTTGGTGGCGGAAGCTTTTTACAAATATTTCCTTTGCGCGGCCTGACTTCTGATAATTGGAATGATTTAAATCTCCTCAGCAAAATACTCGATTATTTATGGCATTTAGTATTACCGATCACAGCCATGGTCTTGGGAAGTTTTGCGGTAATTACGATGCTGACCAAAAATTCTTTTTTAGAAGAAATCCGTAAGCAATATGTTCTTACCGCAAGAGCTAAGGGCTTAACTGAACGCCAAGTGTTGTGGAAGCATGTCTTTCGTAACGCCTTATTACCCTTAGTAACCGGCTTTCCAGCGGCATTTATTGGCGCTTTTTTTGCTGGCTCTTTGCTGATCGAAACCTTATTTTCACTTGATGGCTTGGGCTTGTTGTCCTATGAATCGGTGATGCGCCGTGATTATCCAGTCGTGTTTGGCACTTTATACCTTTTCACTTTAATTGGACTACTAACTAAGCTAGTTGCAGATCTTTGTTATGTGTTTATTGATCCACGCATTCAGTTTGGTGCTGGAGGAGGCTCTTGAACCGCTGGGCGCGTTTTAAAGCCAATCGTATTGGCTATGCCAGCCTATGGATATTTTCCATTCTTTTTGGTTTAAGTTTATGTGCAGAATTGATTGCTAATGACAAGCCATTAATCGTTCGCTATCAAGGCCAATTTTATTTTCCTATTGCCCATAACCCGCCAGAGACTGTTTTTGGCGGCGATTTTGCTACCCCAACTGATTTTTTAGATCCCGACATTCGCCGCAATATCACTACGAATGGCAATTGGGCTATCTATCCCCTAATTCCCTACAGCTATGAGACGCTGAATTATTTTTCCCGCGAACCGAATCCGGCAGCCCCCTCGGCTGAAAATTGGCTTGGTACCGATGATCGTGGTCGCGACGTGCTTGCGCGTTTAATTTACGGCTTACGTTTATCGATTTTATTTGGGATTGCTTTAACGGTAGTTGGTGTCTCAGTGGGTATTATCACGGGCTCATTAATGGGTTTTTTTGGCGGCAAGTTTGACTTAGTGTCGCAGCGCCTGATTGAAATTTGGTCGGCCATGCCCGAGTTATATTTACTCATCATTTTTGCCTCAATCTTCAATCCGAGTATTTGGCTATTAATAATTTTATTAGCTGCCTTTGGATGGATGGGCCTATCCGATTATGTTCGCGCTGAATTTTTTCGTAATCGCGCGCTTGAATATGTGCGAGCTGCGCGGGCCCTTGGCCTCACCAATTTACAAATTATGCGGCGCCATATATTGCCGAATAGTTTGACACCAGTCATTACCTTCTTGCCCTTCCGCATGAGTGCAGCAATTCTTTCTTTAACCAGCCTAGACTTTTTAGGCTTAGGTGTACCCCCTGGCACACCTAGCTTGGGTGAATTACTTTCCCAAGGTAAAGGAAATTTAGATGCTTGGTGGATTTCAATTTCGACTTTTATTGTGCTGGTTGCCTTATTGCTTTTGCTGACTTTTATGGGAGAGGCTTTACGTGATGCATTTGATTCGCGGAAAAGTGGTTCTTTAGCGGGGTTACCTAGTGGCGCCTGAGTTAGATCGATCCAGTTTGTTGCGCTATGAAAACGTGTCCATTTCTTTTGGTACGGGTCGTCGTGAAAAATTTGCCCTTCGCGACTTCAATTTAACCGTTGGGGTTGGCGAGCGAGTGGCCTTGGTAGGTGAGTCGGGCTCCGGGAAAACACTTTCTGCTTTAGCGCCATTGCAATTAGAGCCCGAAGGCGCTAAGGTGAGCGGCAAAATTTGGTGGCGTGGTGATGCTGGCTTAGATTCGCATTCTAGTCGCGAAGTCGATTTATTAAGTTTGCCAATTGAGCAAATTCGCTCGATCCGTGGGCGCGAAATAGCGATGATCTTTCAAGAGCCGATGACAGCGCTAAATCCTCTGTATACCATTGGCAATCAAGTAATCGAAGCGGTGTTGATTCACCAACCACTACTCTCGAAGGCCCAATGCATTGCTGCAGCAATCAGTCTCTTGAAAAAAACGGGCATTGATGAAGCTGAGCGGCGTTTTTACGACTATCCTCATCAGTTATCAGGTGGGCAGCGTCAACGCGCGATGATTGCGATGGCGCTGGCTTGTAAACCCCGACTCTTAATCGCCGATGAACCGACTACCGCTTTAGATGTGAGCTTGCGGTTACAAATTTTAGATTTGCTGAAAGACTTACAAGAAGAAGCCAAGGCGGATGGGGGTATGGCTATTTTATTAATTACCCATGATCTGAATTTAGTGCACCACTTCGCGCAGCGGGTTGCCGTACTGAATCAGGGTTGTCTAATGGAAGTGGGGCCAACTGAGCAAGTTTTTAAGCATCCTGAGAATGCGTATACCGCAGCTTTAGTGAATAGTGAGCCGGTACGCGAATTATTGCCCTTGATGCCATTGGCTCCCGTGTTGTTGCAGGCAGATGATTTATCCGTTTCTTATCCAAGCTCTGCGCGTAAGCGCTGGTTTGCCAAAGCCCCGCGCCACACAGTTTTGAAACAAGTGGGGCTCACTTTACGGCAAGGCCAAACGATTGGCGTCATTGGCGAGTCTGGCTCAGGCAAGACAACCTTAGGCATGGCTATTTTAGGTTTGCTCGGCGATTCAAGTGCAATGACCTCAGGTGAGGTTGATGTCTTGGGACAGGTTTGGGGTAATTTAAATGCGACCCAGCGTCGCGCCATGCGCTCAAACTTACAAGTGATTTTTCAAGATCCCTTTGGCTCTTTGTCACCCCGCATGACGGTGATGGAAATCGTAGCCGAGGGACTCGATGTCCATTTTCCAAAATTAAGCGCTACTGAACGTGAGACGCGGGTAGTTGATATCTTGCGCGAGGTTGGCTTAGATCGTTCCGTATTAAACCGCTATCCCCATGAATTTTCAGGGGGTCAGCGCCAACGGATTGCCATCGCACGGGCGTTAATTTTGCGCCCCCAAATTTTAGTATTAGATGAACCTACTTCTGCACTCGATGTCACGATTCAAAAACAAGTTCTTGCCTTGCTTAGCCAGTTACAGCATAAATACAATTTAGCCTACTTGATTATTAGTCACGATCTTGCGGTGATTCGGGCTATGTCGCATGAGATTATGGTTCTCAAAGGGGGTAAAGTCTTGGAGCGGGGCGATACTGAAATGGTCATCGCCAATCCCCGTCATGCTTATACGCGGGATCTTTTCAAAGCTGCCGAACTGACTTAATCTTCCCTGCGCCCTGTATTTTTTGATAGAATCGAATAATGTCGCTGAAAAAAGAACAGATTACCCTTGAAAATCAAGGACTTATAAATTACCTAAAGCCTTTAGCAGGGATTATTTGCTTGGCTTTACTGTTTTCGACCGCAGTGCAGGCTCAATCCCTAGCGGAGAGCAGCAAAGAAGTAATTAAAGATGGCAGCAGTGAGATTGCCAAAGAAGTCAGCAAAGAAAGCGGCAAAGAAAGCAGCAAAGAAAGCGGGAAAAGCCTATTTGCACGGGTGGCTGATAAATTTGTTGATTCGGTCACGGGAAATTCTGAAAGTCTCATTAATAATGCTATGGAAATGATTGGCGTGCGCTACCGTTGGGGTGGAGAGCTAGCCCAATCTGGCTTAGATGCGAGCTCCTTTGTGAGTTATGTATTTAATGACAAACTAAGCTTTTTATTGCCACGCAAGTCATCCCAAATGAGTCGTGTAGGTAAGCCAGTATCCCGTGAAGAATTACAGCCGGGCGACTTGGTATTCTTTAATACGATGCGCCTAACCTTTTCCCACGTGGGAATTTATGTGGGCGACAACAAGTTTTTGCATTCACCGGCTAAAAATGCCAGTGTGCGGGTTGACGATATGCGAGAAGTCTATTGGGATAAGCGTTTTGATGGCGCGCGTCGTTTAGATGGCTCCGATTCTTTTAGCGATGCAGAGCGTAATGCCCTAATGAAAGAATTTAAGGCCCTCAAGAAATCCACCCGTAATCTCTAAGCGTCCTTTATACTCACCCACTGGTGAATTTAGTGCGCATTCCTGCTGTCATCGCATTTTGTGTATGTAGCGCGACGTAAAAGAAAATCACCCCCAATAAACCTGAACCGATTACTTTTTTTAAATGCTTTTCAGGCTATCCTGATAGCAGAATTTTATGGATGCAAATCAAACTAAGCGCATTGTTGAAACTGCGCTCCTCTGTGCTCAAGAGCCTATCACAACGGTCGATTTAACCCGTCTGTTTGTTGAGGATGTGAGTGCTAAAGAGTTGGAAGCTGTTCTGCTCGAATTGCAAGGCGAGTGGCAAGAGAGTGGCATGGAATTAGTCCGCATTGCTACTGGGTGGCGTTTTCAAAGTCGCTTATCGATGCGTGAATACCTCGATCGACTAACACCGGAGAAGCCACCGAAATATTCACGGGCGGTCATGGAGACTTTGGCGATTATTGCGTACCGTCAACCCGTTACTCGTGGCGAGATTGAAGAAATTCGTGGTGTTACTGTGAGTACCAATGTGATGAAGCAGTTAGAAGATCGTTCTTGGGTCGAAGTCATTGGCCATAAAGAAACAATTGGTCGGCCTGGTTTATATGCCACGACAAAACAGTTTTTAAATGATCTTGGATTAACTAATTTACAAAGCTTGCCGATGCTAGAAGATGCGAATCCTTCAATGGAACCTTTGGCGCAAGCCGTAATTGAGTTTGAAGCTAAGTTAAGTGTTACAGACGTAATTGAAACCGACCCAATAGACCCCCCAAATGAGTAGTGATAATAACGACGCTGCAGTGCCATTAGCAGCGAATGCATTACCAGACAATCCAGCATCAGTCGATACGACTAAGGTTGGCGCGGCGGTAGTCACTGGCGATGGAGTCGACTCGGGTTCAGCGGGAAGGCCACGGCGTCCTAGTAAGCATCCATTTAAGTCACGCAATTTTCGTGATAAAACAAAACGCGAAGGTGATCGTTCGGGCGGCCACCAGCCTAATCATCAGTCTAACCACAAACCCAATCATCCGGCAGCAAAGGTAGATCCGGCATTAGCCGCCGAAAGTACTGCATTATTTAATGCCGTGGTATCCGGAGAATTTGATGCTGCCCTAGATGCCCCTGAACTTGAAATACTGGCCACACCCCTCCTGAATGATGAGGACGAATCTGCAATTGCACATCAAGCTAATACCCTAAAAAGTAACGAATTTAATAGTAGCGATGATGCCGAAGATGATGATGGCGTAAATAATGATTTAACGAATCTGCAATTTTCTAATGTTGATGATTTGCCCTTAAGCATGCGTGATGAAGTTTGGTCTGATCTAGATGGTTTAGATGATGATGCTGATGATGAAGATACCGTTAAGTTACATAAAGTCTTAGCCGATGTTGGCATGGGCTCGCGTCGTGAAATGGAAGACTTGATTGTGCAAGGACGTGTTTCGGTCAATAGTATGCCGGCACATATTGGGCAACGTGTTGGACCCACTGATCAAGTTCGCATTAACGGCAAACCCGTGCATCGCAAAATTCACACCAAACCGCCGCGGGTAATTTTGTATCACAAGCCTGCCGGTGAAATTGTGAGTCAATCTGACCCTGAGGGTCGTCCTACTGTTTTTGACCGTTTGCCCAAAGCCCGTCAGGGTCGCTGGATTGCGGTTGGGCGTTTAGATTTCAATACCGAAGGCTTATTGTTGTTTACGACTTCTGGTGAGTTGGCTAACCGTTTAATGCATCCACGCTATGGAGTTGAGCGGGAATATGCCGTGCGCATTTTGGGTGAACTCAGTAATGAGCAACAAACTGAGCTGAAAAGTGGCATTCAACTTGATGATGGACAGGCGCGCTTTTTACGACTTTCTGCTGGTGGGGGCGAAGGTGCTAATCGCTGGTATCACGTAGCCTTAACTGAAGGCAAGAATCGTGAAGTACGCCGCATGTTTGAAGCTACTGGACATACCGTCTCTCGTTTGCTGCGCACACGTTATGGCATTTTTCTCTTGCCACCCCGTTTGCGGCGGGGCAAGTGGGAGGAAGTTCCAGCAGAAGGCATTACCCAGTTAATGAAAGCCGCCGGATTAAAAGTACCCCAGGGCGGTCAAGATAAAGGGCGTTCTGGTCATGGTCACCGGCAAGGGTCAGGTCAAGGATCCCAAGGCCGAGTCGGCGGGGCAAATTCGGTTGATAGCCCTGATTTTCAGCCTGATCCAATGCAAACTTCAGTTTCTTACTGGGGTTCACGAGAAGCTTTACAGCTAGCAAGCCAACATCGTGGCTTAACCCATCAAGGCCGTTCGGGCACAGGTAGTAATGGCGCGGGTACCGGTGGCGGTAAGCATAAAGGGAAGAAAGTCCATCATGGGCATGCCTTCAATCCCCAAGGTACAGGAGCTGGCGGTAAGCCTGGCGGCGCAGCTGGAACTGGTCCTAAAAGAACAGGCCCTAAAGGCCGCAAGCCTTTCCATAAAGGCCCAAGAAAGCCCCGCACATCTAGCGAAAGCTTCTGATTTCACTCAGGTTTTCCTAAATCAGCTATAATTTCGGTCTCGTAGTTGTTTGTAGTAACCAGCCGATGTTGCGATCAACGTAAGCTGGCCTGTTCTGAATTTAAGAATATGGGCTTTGAGGCCCATTTTTTTTTGGGGAATCGCGTGAAAGAACAGCAAGTTATTGCTGCCGAGGTAGAAAATTTAGGCTATACGCTCGTTGATATTGAGCGTGAGGGCCGTGGTTTGCTGCGCATCACGATTGAAAATCCCGATTTTGAACGGTTAGTTTCAGTGCAAGATTGCGAGAAAGTAAGTCATCAGTTGACTTACACCTTGCCGGTGGAAAACATTCCGTATGAGCGTTTGGAGGTTTCCTCGCCCGGTCTCGATCGTACAGTAAAAACAGCTGCTGATTTTGTGCGGTTTGTGGGTTTTGAAGTCGACTTGAAATTACGGGTAGCGGTTGCGAACCGTAAGCATTTTCAAGGCGTATTACAAGGTTTGGTTAGCGGCGAATTGAATTCAGCCGATGCCAAATTTGGTTTGATTTTTGCAGCAAGTGATGGCACGCCATCAGAGTTGGTTTTTTCATTGGCCGAGGTAGAAAAAACTCGGTTAGTCCCTGTTATTGATTTCAAAGGAAAAAAATCATGAGTCGAGAAGTTCTCATGTTGGCTGATGCGCTAGCGCGCGAAAAGAACGTGGATCGCGAAATTGTTTTCGAGGCCCTTGAATTAGCGCTAGCTTCGGCAACAAAAAAACGTTACGACGAAGGCGTCGATATTCGTGTATCGATTGATCGCGAAAGTGGCGAATATGAATCTTTCCGTCGTTGGCTAGTTGTGCCCGATGAAGCTGGATTACAAGAACCCGATAAAGAAATACTGCATTTTGAAGCGCAGGAGCAAATTCCTGAAATGGAAGTTGGCGACTTTATCGAAGAGCAAATTGAATCCTTGGCCTTTGGGCGCATTGGTGCACAAGCTGCCAAACAGGTAATTTTGCAACGCATCCGTGATGCTGAACGTGAGCAGATTTTGAATGATTACCTGGAGCGTGGCGAAAAGGTCATGACAGGTACTGTAAAACGTGCAGATAAAAATGGCTTGATCGTTGAGTCTGGTCGCGTAGAAGCGTTATTACGTCGCGATCAAATGATTCCTAAAGAAAATTTACGTTCAGGCGACCGGGTAAGAGCCTATATTCTTAAGGTCGATCGTGAAGCGCGGGGCCCCCAAATTGAGCTCTCGCGTACTTGCCCTGAGTTTTTAATTAAATTGTTTGAAAACGAAGTTCCTGAAATGGAGCAGGGTTTACTGGAAATAAAAGGCGCTGCTCGTGATCCTGGAATTCGCGCAAAAATTGCGGTTGTTACTTACGATAAACGTATTGATCCCATTGGCACTTGTGTTGGCGTACGTGGTACTCGCGTTACTGCAGTTCGTAACGAGGTAGCTGGAGAAGCGGTAGATATCGTCTTGTGGTCTGAAGATCCGGCCCAATTCGTGATTGGTGCATTAGCGCCAGCACAGGTTTCATCGATTGTGGTTGACGAAGAGCGCCATGCCATGGATGTCGTGGTAGACGAAGAAAATCTCGCTATTGCCATTGGCCGTAGTGGGCAAAACGTTCGTTTAGCCAGTGAATTAACGGCTTGGCAAATCAATATCATGACGCCTGAAGAGTCTGCAGAGAAAACCGAGAAAGAGGCGGTAGTAACCCGTCAATTGTTTATCGACAAACTCGACGTCGATCTTGAAGTGGCTGAGATTTTGATCGCAGAAGGCTTCAATACCTTAGAAGAGGTAGCTTATGTCCCTCTCACTGAAATGCTTGAAATTGAAGCCTTTGATGAAGACACCATTAATGAGCTTCGTACCCGTGCGCGGGACTCTTTATTAACCATGGAAATTGCTAAAGAAGAACGCTTGGGTGAAGTTTCTCAAGATTTACTTTCGCTTGATGGCGTTACGCCAGAGTTGATCGCTAAATTAGCCCTAAGTAATGTCCATACTCGCGATGATCTCGCTGAATTGGCTGTAGATGAACTGGTAGAAGCAACCCAGATTGACGAAGAAACTGCGAAAACGCTCATCATGAAAGCGCGCGAACATTGGTTTACTTCATGAGAGGAAGCAGGGCATGGCAATAACCACAGTAAAAGCACTCTCTCAAGAGCTCAAACGCTCAGCAGCTGAGCTCTTGCAGCAGTTACACGCTGCTGGCATTGCAAAAGAATCAGAGGACGATAAGATCACTGAAAAGGATAAGACCGTCTTGTTGGAGCATTTACAAAAAGAACATGGCAATACGGATACTGGCAATCGTAAAAAGATTACTTTGATTAAACGCGAATCGTCCGAAATTCGCCAGGCAGACTCTACTGGCCGCACGCGTACTGTTCAAGTTGAAGTGCGCAAAAAGCGCGTTTTAGTTAAGCGCGGTGATGACGCATCTAAAGTAGCGGTTGAAGAGCCAGTAGCCCCTTCTACCGCCTCTGCTGCGGGCGGTAAAAAATCCATTCTTTCTGAGGAAGAATTAGAGAAGCGCGCAGCTGAAGCGACTCGTCAAGCCGAATTGTTGGCTTTACAAGAAAATGAAATGAAGGCGGCTGAGGAAGAAAGAGAAAAACGTCAAAAAGACGCTTTTGAAGCTGAAGCAAAAGCGGCTCCTGGTGCCGAGGCTGCAGCTGCTAAAGTGAAGTTAGATGCCGCTAAAAAGGTTGCTAAAGATTTACATGATGCAGCTGAAGCAAAGCTAACTGATTTACGTACACGCCGTGCGGCTGCTGAAACCGAGGCGTTAGCGATTCGTGAAATGATGAGTACTCCAGCACGGGTATTAAAAGCGCCTAGTGAAATTGCTGCTGAAGAAGATAAAAAAGGTACCTTACATAAACCCTTAAAAGTTGAGGGTGCTGACGATAAGAAAAAAACGCCGGTTAAGGTGGGTGGGAAGCTCAT
>Ga0209085_1001032_pt1 | contig 18174 bp, 15 predicted proteins | sample C_131016_EF_Meta_FD_187310 | JGI IMG/M metagenome (GOLD analysis project Ga0209085, IMG submission 187310) | Freshwater microbial communities from Lake Croche, Canada to study carbon cycling - C_131016_EF_MetaG (SPAdes) (version 2) | ecosystem: Environmental > Aquatic > Freshwater > Lake...
TATCTCAAACAACACACTATTTGGACTAACGTCACCCGCCATTAATGTTTCACCACTTACAACCGACGACGAACCGAACATGCGCAAATCAAAATAGCAATAAAACAATTCCACAACAACCGCGCTCTTTTTGTTCAGTGGGTTACTCAATACTTCTCTCAAAAAAGAAAATCTCAGAACAGAACCATGATATTCATTGTTTGTATCAAATATATTCATATAAACATCCAACTCAGGTGAATGGTAAGATGGATATACTTGACCTCCTTGTCCCGAACCATCGATCGCATTCGATGTAATTGTATAACGGTATGGTATGTTTGCTGGATTGATGGCTTCTCTCCCCACATAATTCACGAGTTGACGAAAAAGGGATATCAATTCCCGCTCCGTGGGAGACACCGTTGTATCCGTGGTAAACGCATGTATTTTTTCAATAAATTCCGCGCTACTTGGTGAAATGTCTCTCGCCCGAGTAATCATGTTCTGTTTTTCTTCCAATAAAGAGTAAAATCCTGGGTCAATCTCATAACTAATATTTTGATGAAACTGTTTCAAGACGGAAAAAAGGCAATCTTGGAAAAATTTAATTTTATTGTTATGATTTTCAACTTGATATGCAATGCCTCGTTTCCAATATTCAATTCTACTTGATGTTGTAGTAGTTCCTGTTAAAATACGTTGGAAAATTTCAAATGCTTTTCTATCAAAATCCGGAGTTCCCACAACTGCCTTTGTAGTCTTCATTTCGTCCGTCAGTCGCTTCATATCTATAAACCGTCTTGGAATCGTCATTTTGGAGTGAAATAATAAATAACCACTATATGTCGGTTTCGTTCCACTTACCTCCATTTTTATGGCGTACACTTTATAACTTTTATTGAAGTTACATATACGATGCATTCCCTTGTCGTATCCTTTGATGTAAAGCGGAAGCAACCATATTCCACAAAAAGAAAATACTGACTCGGCATCTTTGGTTTTGCCAGCGGCAGCGACTGGATTATATCCAAGACCATCACTTGATATGTTGAAAACCATTTCCTTGTTTTGATTTGAAAATGCGTATTTGCCTGCGGTCATTGTCCCAACAAGAGTCGCAATGTTAGCACTTGTTAAGACTGTTCCTGCTGCGACGCCTGGTATTGGCGCAACGTCATCGTTTACGAGTAATATGGCAAATATATGAATTCCACCCCCAAATGTACTATTTGCTGTGAGGGTAGTATAGTTTCCATAAGGATAATTTGCTGGTGGCGTCGCTGTTTCTCTCCTTATTTCTAAACTTTTTATTGGGTAAGCAAAACTACCTTTCACGTTTCTTGCGTCTGTATAAAAATCATGTCCCTGGTCTGAATTACGAAACAAAAGCGTATAAGGTAATAATTTGGTATTTTCTACATAAATAGAGGTACATTCTAATAATGGAGTTTCACTAGCACTTGTGCTCGTTCGCAAAATCTGAGGATAATACACGTAATACTGTTGAAGTGTATTGGAATTCGCCAATTCATTGGCGGCGTCTTGTGGTATAGAATTAAAAGAAGTTTGTCCCAAGTCGCGGCGAGTCCCGTTATCCCATATTTGTTTGATACAACGATTTGTTGTGGGTTCTAAGGCGGGTTCTCTTTTGCTTTTACTCATAGTAATATAGAGAACCTTTGTATATTACTATAACTATATATTTTATTAGAGAGAAACCTGCCGTGGTGATGTATTATTTGTGTAAATAATATAAAAACAATTATATATATAATTAATATATTGCACTTGCAATAATAATGCTAACTTCTATATTTTTAAACCTCATTCTATTAAATTCTATTTTTAAAAATAATAATTTAATACTCGCGAAAGAAGTAACAAACAACTTTTCATGTGAGTTTCTTGTTACAAACAACGACGATTTTCCGTCATGCAAAATGATGGAAGAACGAGGTTGTTCTGTCGGGTCTAGTTACGAAGGTTATTATTATGACTCTGAAAAAAAATACGGAACCGCAAATATTATCATTTCTTCAAATGTAACAAAAATCAAGGAATACGCTTTCATAGACTGTTTTGCGATCGCCAACGTTTCTTTTGAAAAACCGTCATCGTTGAAAGTTATCGGAGACAATGCTTTTGATGGTTGTTATTCTATAAAATCTATAACTATTCCTTCAAGTGTTGAAATAATAGGTGACTATGCGTTCATTGATGCAAGACGTCTCAAAAACGTATATTTTGAAAATGACACAAACATTAAAATGATAGGTTACTGCGCCTTTTCTTTTTCGGCAATTCTTCCACCGTTAATCAGAAGTAAAGTTATAAATGACCTTGAAACTGATGCTAAAAATTGCCGCGAGTTTTCGTATAAGGGCGACAACTTGCATTCTAATATTACCAACAATCAAAATGACGTTTTTACGACAAAAACTAATAATTCACATTGCAATTTTCTTGTTACAAACGACGACTATCCGTCTTGTGAAATGATGGAAGAACGAGGATGTTATCAATATAACGGGTCTGGACACGACGAAGTTTATTATGATTCTGAAAAAAAATACGGAACAGCCAATATCATCATTTCTTCAAATGTAACAAAAATCAAGGAATATGCGTTCAGAGATTGTTTTGCGATCGCCAAGGTTTCTTTTGAAAAACCGTCATCGTTGAAAGTTATTGGAGATAATGCTTTTGATGGTTGTTATTCTATAAAATCTATAACTATTCCTTCAAGTGTTGAAATAATAGGTGACTATGCGTTCATTGATGCAAGACGTCTCAAAAACGTATATTTTGAAAATGACACAAACATTAAAATGATAGGTTACTGCGCTCTTTCTTATTCAGTTGTTGTTCCACCATCTATTAAAAATATCATTGAAAATACCGTTGAAAACGAAAACTGCTTTGAGTTTTTTAATGAGGTCTGGAACACTAGTTATGTACAACCTATTGTAAATAACTCTAATTTAGATTATGATAATTATACGCCAAATCAAAACTTTATTAACGATAACATTGATGACATTATTAACGATGACTTTTTAAACGATAAATTTTTTAATGATGAAAATTATATTGATTTTAACGAATCTCAATTTTATAATAATAAATATAATTTCACAACAGATAGTTATATGAAAGAAGACAGCTATACAAACACGTCTCTGGATACACTTTTAGATATTATCCCCGATGATATAATAAATACAATCAACTCATATAACGTTTATTTGAACTTTTCAAAATTATACGCATATATCTTAAGTTTAATGCCAATTTTCAACTTTACAAACATGTTTCATGGACCATTCCTACGCGTTTATCAAAAAAACGGAACAATCTCATTAAATAACACAACTGCTCTTTTGGAATTGAATGCAAATGTTATATTTTATTCAATAAATCATTTATTAGCGTAAAAATGATAATGCATTTTTTATCCTACCCTCTTTTTTTGATACATTCTTCATCCATTTGAAACGTTTCGGCAACCATATCCTGTGGAACAATCTTGATAATACATTTTGATTTTTTTCCATACAAGGGTTCGGTACACCCTTTTTCCAACTTGGATTTTGGAACTATCTTTTCATTGGGGTCGTACTTCGCCAAAACTGGTTTCGGTTCACTCGTACAACGAGCGCGAAAATGTTCGTATCTTTCTCTCACTTGACAAAAGGTTAAATTTGATTTTTTGTGAAGCATTTTGTTTATAAGTTCATGTAAGTCGTAAATATATCTTGAGAATGTGTCGCGACTCTTCATTGTTTCCATCGTAATTGGCAATTGTTTAAAATTCGTCTTTAAATTCATTCTACAATATTTACAAGGTAAAGTATAACGTAACGAGAGAATAAAACCGCGATAATGTTTTTTGTCTTCCTGTGTGGGTTCAACCGGGTAGTTGAAACTCATGGTGTGTAGAAAATGCCACAAACTCGGACCCCAAACGGTGGTCAACATTCCCTCGCCACTATTGAATTCCGACTTTTTGTACGTTGCTGAGGTTTTTGTTTTAACTCGTCTCGTTTTATTTTTACCGCGGTTCAAAGCAAGATTTCTTTTGGTTTTTACATTCATTCTTATATATAATCCTAGAAAAGAAAAGCAAATACGGTTATTGATTTAATTTTTTTGTAAATAATTAAGTCTTATTTATTTACAAAACAATGTCGAACCCTACAAATTGGTCTTCTATATTATCGTCAGCATTAAGAAGCAAACTCTGTTACGAGGATAACGAATCTGTACAAAGCATTTGGTCGTCAAAAAGTTTTGATAATATCAAGTTATGCGACACTTACGAAGAATTTGAAAAACAAATCATTTTAGAAGAATTTGGCAAGTTGAAAGAACCGCCTATTTATATTGCTGGTTCTCCAGAATCCAATATAAAATCAGTTGCGTATTTATGGTTTATTCACGATACGGCTTATTTATCATTTCAAGGAACACACAATGCGAGAGATGTTTTGTTAGATGCGAACGCAACAACACATGATTTAAATGACAACCCCCAAGTTCACGTTCATCGCGGATTTTATAAATATTTTATGTCACTTCAACCGCAAATCGCCAACGAATTAAATAAACGTAAGACCATTTCAAAGTTACATATTCAAGGCCATTCTCTTGGAGCTGCGGCCTCACAAATAGCAGCAGTTGTTTTTAAAAGCGTTTTTCCTGAAAAAACAATCACTTGTCATACCATTGGTTGCCCTAGAACTGGTAACTCTCGTTTTGTTGAAGAATTTTCAAAAAGTGTTTCAGAACACTACCGCATAGCAAATGAAAAAGATCCAGTTACAATGGTTCCTATGCGAAGAATTTGGAGTCATACTTTTGATAATGAAATTACACTAATGGAGGATGGTTCTATCAATACAAACGCAGAAGATACGCCTTGGTATTTACGTTTATTTTATTCTTTATTCAACATTGAATTTTTACACCCCATTGACGAACATCATACTTCACTTTATACACAAAGACTAAATGCTCAAATCACCAAAAATCCAAGCAGGGAACCAAGGTTCCCCTGCGACCCCTCCTTTTAACTGAGTATTTATAAAAGTTTAAAGTCTCACTTGAAAATACGTATTTATGTTTAATTATTCATTTTAAAACTTATTACGATTGTTAATAATCCATTTTTGGGATACCTGTAGACATAGCCGAAAAACTCATTAGTTGGATAATAAGGAAGGTTGTGTCTGTTTTTTACACGTCTTCAAGTAGGTAATTGTGCGTTGAACTTCTTTATAATACAACTCGTCATTGGGATACTTTAACCGATTTATTTCTACGAGTTTACCATCGGCGTTTCTAAAAAGCATCCCGTGTATTTTCTTATCTAGTATTTATTGTTTAATCTCTTTTTGTGGACAAATGTATTTATTCACAAAAGTATATATAGGTAAACAACGGTCTTGAATGCGACCCACTTATAGACCTTAATAATTTTTTATACTAGTCGTGCGTGAGTCATTGAATGTTTACTAATATAAAATAACATTTATAAGGAGGGGTCATAGGGGAAACTTGGTTCCCCTAGTAGCGTCAAATATTCTATTTTATTCTTTTTGGAATATATATTATGAATTTTTCAAATACAATCGCAAAATTTTCATCTTCACTTGGTGGAAATAGTAAATACATCTTGTACGCAGTTGTTTTAGCGTTAGCGTGTCTTGTCATTTACTACGCATATCGTTATCTATCCAACAAATACAAACCTACATACAAACCCAATAGCGAGCATATTGACATCGGTGCGAACGGAAACTCAACGAATGAAGTCGAACTCATGTTATTCTATGTAGACTGGTGTCCCCACTGTAAAACTGCCAAACCCGAATGGGAGAAAGTAAAGGCGGAATACAATGGAAAAATCGTCAATGGATATAAGTTGATATTTACCGAAATCAACTGTACTAACGAAACTCCTGAAGTGGAAAAAATGATTTCCACCTACAAGATTGACGGATATCCCACCATCAAAATGTTGAAAGACGGACAAATCATTGAGTATGACGCCAAACCCACACAAGCAACATTGATTCAATTTATTCAAACTGTTGTTTAAATGGCAGGTTCAGGTTCCCTGCTCTAAAAACATTTGAGCACTTTTCACTCCAGTCTCCAACAACTCTTTACGCACATCCACGCTTTCCAGAGCATTCGTCAAATAATCCAATGTCATGGATTCTGTGACACATTTTACTTCATTCGGTGCAACATATTCGGCGTTTTTAAAACTCGCATTTTTCATCAAAATACTTATAAAATGAATACTATATTCCATAATCGTAGACGCATCTGTGACAATGTGGTTATTTTTCTCCACATTCTCATATTCATTTTTTAGACCCAATATCTCTTCCAATTTTTCAGACAAATTTTGTTCTTCAACACACTGACTTAATGGATAGTTACATACAACACCGCCATCTACATAACACTCACCATCCATTATAACGGGTGTAATAACGAGGGGTAGTGCACAAGACATATGTATTGCTGTTAGGAGGCGAATATTTGGAAATGTTTTATATGATATATTCGTCAACTCAAAATTATTGAGTTCTAACGCAAAAAAATGCAATTCTATCTTGAATCGTTCATAAAATTCTAACGTGGTGATATCCAATGATATATCTTGAGCGTCAAAAAAAGGTTTAAAAAACACGTCAAAACACTGGCCATCAAAAACCCCTTTTTTAGAATAGGCGTCAAAAATATCATTTACACTTATTTTATATACATCTTTCCAAGGTCGTTTAATAATATAGTCGTTGATGGTAGTCCAGTCAAATCGCATTGCTAATAAAACGGCAATGACAGAACCAATTGATGTTGCGTAAATGGATTCCAAATCATCGTGTTTCCAAAATCCGGATTCTTCCAAGTGTTGGAGAGTTCCTACCGTGGATATTCCCGTCGGTCCTCCGCCAGAAATCACAATATGTTTTATAGTCATTTTTAGTGGGTATTGTTTAATATTATACTCTTGGCATAACTTTAAACCATTTTTGTATGTTTAAGAAAAACTCTTTCGCTTTTTTTCTCTCCATCGTTTAACAATGGCTGCCAATATTTTTACATTGGAAAACATTTCTGACTTTTCAGAAAAGATTAACATCGATGAATTATATGAGAGAAAAAAACAACACGACATTCATCAACTCAACTTATACAATAAGTTATTGAATCGCATTCATGTTCGTATTAAGACTACTGCTCGGCAAAAAATGGACGAACAATTTTGTTGGTTTGTTGTTCCGGAAATTATGATTGGTGTCCCCAAATACGACCAAGGAGCGTGTATTGCTTATTTATTGGATAAACTCAAAGATAATGGATTTGCCGTTCGTTATATCCATCCCAACACACTCTTTATTTGTTGGAAACACTTTGTTCCGTCTTATGTGAGGTCTGAATTAAAGAAAAAAATGGGAATTGTTGTGGATGAATATGGAAAACGGGTGGACTCTGCGGAGTTGGAGGATGGTTTTGCGAATGCTAGTCCGGCCAATTTGGATGAAATTATGTTGAATTCCGTTGATTCGGGTGGGTCGATAAATACACAAAAACCAAAGAAAAATTATACACCCATAAAAAGTTATAAACCACAAGGTAATCTCATTTATAATGAAGATTTGTTAAATACGTTGGAGGGGAAATTCCAATAGGGGGAACCCCCGGTTCCCCCTTGCCCCCTCCCCACCCTTCGTGGAATTTTAATTCCTTACCTTTTTCAATGATAAGATTTCTTGATGAAAAACTGTTATAATTTTCCTGGGTTCCCTGCTGTTAGGTCTATAACCGTGTTTTTGTGTGGATCTGGTAAAACAGGTGTATTGTTCATACAACCCGGGCATTTATGTGACGTGCCTTCTATCGCAAACTCATCCCACCAACATCTCTCGCATATTTTGTGAGCGCGTTTGGCGCCATACTTCATAAGACATTCCACAGGAATTAACATTTTCTTTCGTCGTTTTCCACACATACAACACCTTTCTTTTTGATTTCCTCCTCTAGGGGGAACCCCCGGACTGCGTTGCTGCCCCTTACCCCCTCCCCACCCTTCGGGGGATTCCAATTCCTTACCTTTTCCCATCATAAGATTTCTTAATGAAAAACTATTATAACTTTTCTGGGTTCCCAGTGGATAATGCTGTCCTCTTTTTCTAGATACAAATCTTTTATTTTTTGTTTTACGAGTTTGATTCTTCATATATTTGAAATATATAAAGAATGTTAGACGACCCGACTCTTTAAGTAGGTTAAAATATATTATTTTTTCAGGCGTATTAAAGTTCCCACTGTATTGTCGACCTGCGTTCATACCAATCATAACCATTATCATAATTTGCTTGTATTCTGCTTTCAAATCGCCAATCTCTTCTAGAATTTGTTCTCGACGTCCAATAATCTGCTATTTTTATTTTATTCTCGGCGTCTTCTCTCGCATAAGAATCGTCAGGGTTTGCGTGAGTCGTTTGAATCGCCATCTTTGCGCTTTTTATTGCGGTGGGAAGTATCGTTGTACTTACACCCGATGTAATTCGCGGATGATCTGCCATCAAGGTGGCCAATTTTTTGGCAGATTTCTTGGAAGATTGTAATGTCGTAGGTCCTCTCCCCATATTTCTGTTATGTCTTGTTCGTCTTGTCTTGTTGTGTCGTTTTCTAATACTATGTCTCCTCTTAGAACGCGACATTTATATAATAAGTATATATTTTTTCATTTTTCAAGTCTCGGTTTTACTCACACAATTCAAGATGATTATCATTTCACATGTCATGAGTAAATGAAATAACATATGATATAAATACCATTCACTATTTGACCCCTTGGTTTCATGTGTATAACGTGACATTTGATAACAATAGACCAATGCGAATAATCCACTGTATCCTATTGTTATATATGTCAAATCACGAACGTATATAATTCCTAAAAGCACAAACGTATAAAAGGAAATTTTCGCATAAATCAAATCGGCGTTTCTTCGCCATCCTTTTTCTGCGTTTCTCCAATAATTTACTGAGAAAAAAGTGGTTCCGAATAACAATGCTGAGCATAAATTTATACCTAGAGTATACGCGTATACCGAAGGTATTAAAAAAGATAAAGAAGATAATACAAGCCATCTTGTTTCCGACCAGTTGGCTATCTTGTGTTTTTCCATAAGGTTGTTTGTTATAATAATTCTAATTCATTTCTCTAAGTTTCTTTTAGCAGGGAACCCAGGACTGCTAGCTGCCCCCATTGCGCTTCGCGCAATAAGGTTGAGGTCGCAAAGCGACCTCCGACCCTGCGACCCCTCCTGCTAACCGAGTATTTATATATTTTTTAAGTCTCACTCGAAAACCCATAACGATATTTTAAACTTCATTTTAAAAATTTTTATGATTCTCTAAAAATCACATTTTGGGGATACCGGTGGACATTGCTGGTTTCTTTCTTTCTTTTTTGAGAGAAAACCTCAAGAAAAACGCTGTTTTTTATCATTGTTGTTTTGTTATTTGTTGTCGTAACAAAAACATTTAGGGGTTTGATTAATATTTTTTCAGTCACAAGTGAAATTTTTTTTTCCCAAGACCCATTCGAAAAATCCAAAATTGGACATTTATAAATGTCCAAAAACGACTTTTCCTTTTGGCTTTCCCGAAAAAAAAAGAAAAATTTCACTTGTGACTGAAATGGTCTCATTTCATTTTTTGAATTTTCAAGTTGTGACTGTAAATTTTTTATGTTTTTAGAAAAAACTTAAAAATAAAATCGGACATTTATTTAGAATGGAAATAAATGGAAATGAAAAAAGCAAGAAAACGCTCGCCAATTTTGAATGTAAAACATGTGATGTAGTATGCTCTAAACAAAGTGATTGGTTGAGACATATTTCCACACAGAAACACAAAAACCTTGTTTTTGGAAATGAAGAAATCAAGAAAAATAATGCCGTTTTTTTCTGTGAAAGTTGTGACTACACATGCTGTTATAAATCTATTTGGGAAAGACATATTAAGACTGACAAACATTTGGAAATCGGCGAGAAATTTCTTGCCGCCAAACCATTATGCTCTTGTGGAAAATCATATAAAACGAGTTCTGGTCTCTGGAAGCATAAAAAAGTCTGTAAAGTTTTATTGAAAGAAGAAGAAAAAGAAATAGATAAAGAAAAAGAAATAGATAAAGATAAAGAAATAGATAAAGATGCTGAACTTGTATGGTTTCTTGTAAAACAAAATCAAGAATTTAAAGAAATGATGTTGGAACAACAGAATTATATGATGGAACTTGCGAAAAACTCAAATACTACAAATGTTTACAATAATAATAATAATAACACTCAAAATAATCAATTCAATCTTCAGTTTTTCTTGAACGAAACCTGTAAAGATGCCATGAATATTAATGAATTTATTGATTCCATTCAAATTCAATTGGAAGACTTGGATTATACTGGCAAGCATGGATATGTCAAGGGTCTCTCGAATGTGATTGTGAGAGAACTGAAAGCACTCGATCAGAAGGTTAGACCCATGCACTGCTCCGATGAAAAGAGGGAAGTGATTTATATCAAAACCAATGATGTTTGGGAAAAAGACATAGACTACGCCAGAGTAACCCGTTTCACGAAACATCTCGCGCATAAAAAATTCTTAAAAATAAAGGAATGGGTGGAAGAGTATCCTACGTGCATGGCACACGATTATAAGAAAAACGACGATTACTTGAATATCCTAGGTCAAATCACTTCAAGTTTTACTCATTTGAATGGAAGCGAATGCCAAGAGTCCATGAAAAAAATAATTAAAGCAATCGCCAAACAAGCAATTATACAAAAAAATATCTCTAATTAAAAAAATAAAAAATAAAAAATTAAAAATTAAAAATTAAAAATAAAAACAAAATAATAATTGTATTTTTATAATTATTATTAATGAATTTTATTGAATTTTATTGAATTTATTGAATTTATTGAAAATTAACGGTTTTTCAAGTTTAGTTTTCTAACACCATTTACAATAATAAAAGTTTTTATAATTAATATGTTTAAATTCTCAGTGTGATGAAATTAATTTTTTTTCTCAAGACCCATTCGAAAAATCCAAAATTGGACATTTTAAAAATGTCCAAAAACGACTTTTCCTTTTGGCTTTCCCGGAAAAAAAAGAAAAAATTCACTTGTGACTGAAATGGTCTCATTTCGTTTTTTGATTTTTCATGTCGTGATTGTAAAATTTTTATGTTTTTTCAAAAAAACTTAAAAATATTATCGGACATTTATTTAGAATGGAAATAAATGGAAATGAAAAAAACGAGGATTCTATCACCAAGTATTATTGTAAAATATGTGACATAACATGCTCTAAGTTAAGTTACTACAACCGTCATTTGTCCACACTGAAACACAAAAAACTCACTTTTGGAAATTTTGGAAATAAAAAAAACGAGGATTCTATCACCAAATATTATTGCGAAAAATGTGACTACACATGCTGTTATAAATCAAATTGGGAAAGACATATTAAGACTGACAAACATTTGGAAATCGGTGAGGGAATTCTCGTCACCAAACCATTATGCTCTTGTGGAAAATCATATAAAACGAGTTCTGGTCTCTGGAAGCACAAGAAAGCCTGTAAAGTTTCATTGAAAGAAGAAAAAGAAAAAACATTAGAAGAAGAAATAGATAAAGACACCGAACTTGTATGGTTTCTTGTAAAACAAAATCAAGAATTCAAAGAGATGATGTTGGAACAACAGAATTATATGATGGAACAAAACAAACTTATGTTAGAAATCGCAAAAAATAATAATATTACAAACAACACAAACACCAATATTAATAACACCCAAAATAATCAATTCAACCTTCAGTTTTTCTTGAACGAAACCTGTAAAGATGCTATGAATATCAATGAATTTATTGATTCCATTCAAATCCAGTTGGAAGACTTGGATTATACCGGCAAGCATGGCTATGTCAAGGGTCTCTCGAATGTGATTGTGAGAGAACTAAAAGCACTTGACCAAAAAGTCCGTCCTATGCACTGCTCGGATGAAAAGAGGGAAGTGATTTATATCAAAACTAACGATGTCTGGGAAAAAGACATAGACTACGCCGGAGTAACCCGTTTCACGAAACATCTCGCGCATAAAAAGTTCTTGAAAATAAAAGAATGGGTGGAAGAATACCCTACGTGTATGGCACATGATGATAAGAAGAATGACGATTACTTGAATATCCTAGGTCAAATCACTTCCAGTTTCACTCATTTGAATGGAAGTGAATGCCAAGAATCCATGAAAAAAATAATTCGTTCATTGGTAAAACAAATTACAATTCAAAAAACAGCGATTCTTTAAGTTCGAACCGAAACAATTGTTTGTTCTAAAGATGCTGTTCTCTCTCACAAAAATAAAAAATAATATTATAGCGATATTATAATATTATTATGAAACGTCAAAAAAATCCTCGGAGTAAAAAATCGGGGGTTGCAAAACAAAAACCCCGAACTCATCAAACCAAAAAAAATCGAGCAACCCACGAAAAGTCAACTATAGCGTTTCAGTCATTCGAAGAAAACTTCGAAAAGACAATCAACGAAAAAACAAATGCCAATATTGAGGCCGCACTCGTTAAAATGTTCAAAACCCCATTCACACCCTCCAAAATCACACCCCAAAATGATTTTTACACATATATCAATTATCGTTGGTTAAAAAACACCAGCGTAAGCGTAGACAAGGATAAAAAGTTCAAAGACTACTATTTCGTCCAAGTCGATGACTTTAGAGTAACCCAAGACAAGGTCTTCAAGGAACTCATAGAAATGGTGAAGGAATACATCCGAACCGACCATTCCAAACAGGCCAAAGAGGTCAAACGCGTATATCAATCCATGACACTTGAACATAGCACCACCCACTTACATGTCGAAAACTTGAAAAAAAGTTACGAACACTTCATCAATGAAGACAATCTTTGGGAATACCTGGCGCATATTAATGTCAATGAGGTTGTATGTTGGGGTTCGCCATTATATTGGCATGTAAGTGCGGATGATAAAAACGCGGGTATTTACCGCAATTTTGTCTCTATGCCCCGTCTTTCTTTATACGACTATGAGTTATATATTACGGATGGCTATGGAAAAACCAGGGAGTATATCACTTATAGAAACAAAGTCCAGAAACGATATTTAGAGTATATTGACGAAATTTTTGACGCATGTCTTGGGAAAAACCACGATTTGAGTGCACAAGACGTATTTGATTGTGAATATGATATGCTTACGCAAATGGGTTGCGAAAGTGTGAAAAAAGACTCGCCTGAATACTACAACATCGTGAAAAAAGAGGACGCACTCAAGGAATATGGGTTTGACTGGGCAGCATTCACCAAATTTTTGGGATTCAAAAATCCCCCCGACTTTTTTATTAGCGATAGTCTAAGTTATTTAAAATGTATTTCCTCAGTTCTACTTAAAGAATGGAAATCCCAAAAATGGAAGAGTTATTGGTTTTACTTGTATTTACGCCAGTTTATCCGGTTTGATAAGAAACTCATGAATATTTATTACGAGTTTAATGGAAAATTCTTATTGGGACAACCCAACATGTTCCCCTTGGAAATATATCCCATTTTCGGTCTTTCTCTCACATTCAACACCCTTTTAACAAATATGTATGTTGAAAAAAATCACAACCCAGAAATCGTGCAATATGTCTTGAACATGGGTGCCGACTTAATCACCGTATTTAAACGCATTATTCGTAGAAACAAATGGCTGTCTCCGAAAACCAAACAATACGCCTTATTGAAATTGGAACATTTGAAGTTGGAAGTCGTCCAACCTACCAATTTGAGAGAAGACCCGCTATTAGACTATTCCAGTGACGACGCATGGGAAAACATTCAAAAGATTGTGAAATGGCGCACCTATAAGTTTGTGAATTTAGATGGAAAATCGGTGAGAGATATTCCGATCATTGATTGGAACATATTCAAGTTGATAGGGACACAAGCGTATGTAGTGAATGCGTATTATACACCAACACAAAACAAGATATATATACCCCTTGCGTATTTACAGTCCCCCTTTATAGACTTGAACGAACGTGGAATAGAGTATAATTTAGCGCGTGTAGGAAACACTTTGGCGCACGAAATGTCGCACTCGTTGGATGAAATGGGAAGTAAATATGATTACAAGGGTAACTTGCACGACTGGTGGACGCCGGAGGACAAGAGAAAATACAAGGCGATTATTAAGGACATTATCAAACAATACGAAGTGTTTGCGAAGTATGATGGAATCAATTTTGATGCGACGATGAGTATAGGCGAAGATATGGCGGACATTTCAGCAGTGGCGATTTGCGAGGAATATTTAAGAGATTTTCAAATTAAGAACGATGATATTACGCCAATTCGTTCATTGTCCTTTCAAGCATTTTTCGTTTATTTTGCGGTGCAACAGCGTCAGCATGTCTTCAAAAAGGCAGTGGAGGCGCAGTTGAAGACAAACCCGCATCCGATGGATAAATATAGAACAAATGTTCCATTATCTAGGTTGGAATTATTTAGGAGTTTGTATAATATTCAAAAGGGGGATAAAATGTGGTGGCATTCGGCGAGTACGATATGGTAGGGGAACCAAGGACCGCGTAGCGCCGCCCCTCATTACATTGCGACCCCTCCTTTTAGTAAAATTGGGGAACCAATGACCGCGTAGCGCTGCCATTACGACCCTCCTCCCAAGCCACAGTTTGTCAATTTACTCTAGCATTATCCACCGGAAACCCAAGAAGATTGTAACAGTTTTTCATCAAGAAATCTTATCATGGGAAAAGGTAAGGAATTAGAATTCCCCGAAGGGCGGGAGGGGGCAAGGGGGCAGCAACGCAGTCCGGGGGTTCCCCCTATTTAAACCCCTTGTCTTTAAATTTTTTTGTATGTAATATATATACAAAATGGCTCGCCGTACTCACCGAAGAAGACATTCTAGACACGCAAACCGCAAAACCAGCAAGGCCGCCCGCAACATGGCGCGTTCCGCATCTAGAACCTTGAGAAGAGCCATGGCCGCCGCCAAGAGCGCCAGTAAGGCCGCATCCCGCGCTGCCAGTTCAGGTGCTTCCAAGGCATCTAGCGCATCCAAGGCCGCCCAGGCCGCATCTGCTGCCCGCATGGCAGCCTCTGCTGCTGCCCAAGCTGCCTCCACCGCCTCCAAGGCCGCATCTGCTGCCCGCGCATAAATATACAAATTTGAATGTATAAATATACATGTTTAGAAAAACTTTACAATGATTATTTTGTTTGATTACATGGTCAAACAAAATAAATAACAATTAACTTAAATATGTAAATTTTATTTTGTTTGATTACGATGTCAAACAAAATAAATTAATTGGTTATTACGTTAGCAGGGAACCCAGGACTGCTAGCAACCCCTGCGACCCCTCCTGTTAACCGAGTATTTATATAATTTTTAAGTCTCACTCGAAAAATTGTAATGATATTTTAAACTTTATTCTAAAAATTCTTATTATTCTCTAAAAATCATAACTTTGGGATACCGGTGGACATTAATGTGTTACGTTACCACTGACAATAAAAGTCATGATTGTGGCGGTATTAAATGTATATTTAAGATTATAATCAGCAAGCATATTATACAATATACAAGTATAAGAATAAACACAAATATTTTACTCCATTTTCTTGCGTTTCTTAAAAAGTCAATAGTTATTTACATAGCATTTGGCACCACATTTTAACTAGTTTTGCGCAACTTTTCCCAAAAGTTGCAAAGGTGGTGTTGCTTTAGATGCGAACAGACCCCAACGCATTCGATGGCGCTTTCCCTATATTCGGAAAAAGCGAAAAAAATTGGTTCGCCAGTCGACCCAATGTCCCGATTTGATTCTGGGTAGTATCCAAAATTTTCGCATTCACAATCGCCTCATAGATTTGAATGCCTCGATGAAAATCGGTTTCGCAATTTAAATAGAGTTCAACGATATAATCCCTTGTCTCCACAATGAGTTCTTGTAATTTTTTCTCCGTCAAATCAGGATGAACCCGCACCGTATCTTGCGCGGTTTCCGGGTCTTCTTCATACGCGAATAATTGACTTAATATCTGTAAAAGTTCACCCTGTTTTTGATTCACATTTTGCATCATTTTTTTCAAGTTGTTGGCGTAATCCACGAATAACTTATCCTTATAGGTTCCTTGAAACCCTTCGCGAATCATACGTGCGTTATCATTCGCAATACGACCTTCTTCACTGTCCTCGGTATTGATTTCTCTCATTGTACAAACAGAGTCTTTGCTATAACTCTTAAGTTTGATGTCCGCAAAGGATTGAATCGTATCAGGCATATCATACTCTCCAGTAAAAGTTGTATAAAACCGTTTCAAGTCGCGACGAAATTGGTCTCTCGTTGTTTCACTCATACTTGTAAATTCGCCTGTTTCATAATCATAACCATCGTCGTTGTATAATTCCATCAATTCGGGAATACCGGGTTCATCATCGAGTGTTTTGACTATTGTTTCGTCGGAATTGAGAGAACAAATTTGAGGATTTACTTGAATATTGTTGGATGCATCAGGTGAACTCGCACCAACTTCTCGCGGCAATTCCGGCGACCCTACTTCTCGCGACATTTCTGGCGCGCTAGTTTCTCGCGTTAATTCTGTCGCACCAGTTTCGCGCGCTAATTCTGGCGACCTATTTGGCGACTCTACTTCTTGCGTTAATTCCGGCGACCTGTTTGGCGGCACCATCTCTCGCTCTATTTCAGTCGCACCAGTTTCTTGCGGTAATTCCGGCGACCCAGTTTCTTGCGGTTCGGTCGACGGTATATTTTCGCCGGTAATTTTTTCTTCACCACCCACTTGTTTAACTGCGTTCGGTTCAATCGGCAATACAATTGTTTTATTTTCGGCAACAACATTGTCGGGTCGCGTTTCTTGTATAGGTTGCGCAGGTTGTACTGGTTGTACTGGTTGTACTGGTTGTACTGGTTGTACTGGTTGTACTGGTTGTATTGGTTGTACTGGTTGTATTGGTTGCGTTTCTTGTATAGGTTGCACTTGTTGCTGCGCTAGTTCTGTGACAACAGGATTTACTTTTTCTGTTTCAACTACGGGTTCTGTAACAGGTTCTGAAACAGGTTCTGAAACAGATTCTGAAACAGGTTCTGAAACAGGTTCTGAAACAGGTTCTGAAACAGGTTCTGAAACAGGTTCTGAAACAGGTTCTGAAACAGGTTCTGTAACGGGTTCTGAAACAGGTTCTGTAACGGGTTCTGTAACGGGTTCTGTAACGGGTTCAGAAGTTTCTTCGAAATTTCGCGGTGAATACTCGGTGTCACTATCTTCATCTCGTTCTTGAGAGAACATAGAAACCGATGGTAACTTCGGTATATCTAGTTTCCCTTGAAGTGCCAAAAACCGACTTGAACACAAGTTCATATTTACTTTTTCCACAGAAACGCCTGCCGGTATTTCACTCTTTTGTAGTAATCCTTTTTTCACTTCTCTCCCATAATCATCGCGATAAATATATTCTGGATTCATGGTGGTTACAATGGCGGCGAATAAATGTGCGACTTTGACATAAAACTTGGCAATTGAATTACAAACCTCGGTTTTTTCTTTGCTAACGTCTTCACTTTCATTTAAATGTTCCAACGTCTCTCCAGTCGCATACATCGTTGAACCAAAAGACAGACGATTTTTCAAAGCACCCATTTGAACTGGAGAGAAATATTTCTGAAGAATATTGGATGTAAGAAGAACCAATTTATCACAATACTCTTTTTCGTGCAACTTTCTTAAACTTTGAAAATCCATTGTGAGAATATAGGAGGAAGCAATATAGTCAATGGTATATTCAAGTTCATCACCATTATTTTTATTTGAATTGGGATTTGATATTGAAAATTGATTACCCATAATAATAGTACAGAATAGAATAAAAATTAGCAGATTCCCCCCTTTTATTTTTGCATCCACAACTGTATTCGCAAACTATACATTAAAAAATTGACTTAAAAACATTTTGTGATATAGATAAGGATAAAGAATCAATGAATAAAAGCGACGGAACAAAAAAGAAAAAACCATCACAAATAGACAAAAC
>Ga0209085_1001034_pt1 | contig 18150 bp, 13 predicted proteins | sample C_131016_EF_Meta_FD_187310 | JGI IMG/M metagenome (GOLD analysis project Ga0209085, IMG submission 187310) | Freshwater microbial communities from Lake Croche, Canada to study carbon cycling - C_131016_EF_MetaG (SPAdes) (version 2) | ecosystem: Environmental > Aquatic > Freshwater > Lake...
AGATCGTTGGAAAGCGAAAACTCCCGCCCATTTTCGTAAAATCAGGAACCCTGCTTCCTCTGGCGCGACCGCAAAATCAGATTGGACAGAATCCGGTGTTTGAGATCGATGTGGTGCGCTTCGGAGACGGACCGATTGAACCCTTCCGCTTGCTGGCCCAAGACCCCTCAGACGGGAAACCCGAGTGGCTTGAATTGATCTGGAGCGATCTCGATGAACCCACATGCCATCCACAAGCGGGAAATTCGCAAGATCGGTTCCGCATAGCTAGTTGGGTAAGGTGGCAGCCGAGTCATCCCGCCATTCCGTCCTTCCAAACCAGCACTCGCGCCGACGAATAAATGGAGTCGCCAGAATTTCTGCAAATAAATAAACCAAACCAAATATGACAAAAATCCGAACACTCGTCTGGGGAGAATTCCGCCACGAGAAGAAGAACCCAAAGGTCGCCGCTCTTTACCCGAACGGCATGCACGAAACGATTGCTGACTTTCTTCGCCAAGACGAAGGCCTCTCGGTATCGACCGCCTGGCTCGACCAACCGGAGCACGGTCTCACGGCCGAGGTCTTGGCCGCAACGGATGTCTTGATCTGGTGGGGGCACATGGCCCACGGGGAGGTTTCGGATGCAGCCGTGGCGCGCGTCCGGCAGCGTGTGCTGGAGGGCATGGGGCTTATTGTTCTTCACTCCGGGCACTACGCAAAAATCTTTAAAGCCCTCATGGGAACGACCTGCTCCCTGAAATGGCGCGAATCAACCGACAAAGAGCGCATCTGGAATATCGCCCCACACCACCCGATCACAGCAGGCATTGGCGAGTATTTTGAAATCCAAGCCGAGGAGATGTATGGTGAGCCCTTTGGCATTCCAACGCCTGATGAGTTGATTTTCATTTCCTGGTTCACAGGCGGCGAAGTCTTTCGTAGCGGCGCGACATGGCAGCGTGGCAATGGACGCGTGTTTTATTTCCGTCCAGGCCACGAGACCTATCCGACCTACCACCACCAGCAGGTTCAATGCGTCATTTCCAATGCGGTCCACTGGGCCAAGCCGACGGTCTGCATTCCCGATGGCTGCCCGAATTGCCCCCCGCTGGAACCACTGCCCATCGACCCTGAAGCCGCTGAACGCCCAACCGAAGGCCATCGCTAATGAAAAAGAAATCACCATCTCCTAAAAAATTCCGCATTGGCATCGTTGGCACCGGAGGCATGGCGAATGTCCATGCCACAGAGTTCCTAAAAATTCCCGGCGTCGAGCTTGCAGCCGTCTGCGATGTCGATTCCAAGCGGGCGGGCGAGTTTGCCGCCAAGCACGGCGGATCGGCGGCAGTCTTCACCGACTTCAAGAAACTGCTCGCCGAGGCTTCGGTGGATGCCATTTCGAATGTGACTCCCGACAGCCTGCACGCGCCGCTCTCGCTCCAAGCGACCGCCGCAGGCAAGCACATCCTCTGCGAGAAGCCGCTCGCCACTAACCATGCCGATGCGCTTCGCATGGCCCGCGCGGCCAAGAAAGCGGGCGTCATCAACATGGTGAACTTCAGTTACCGCAACTCCTCAGCTCTTCAAATGGCGGCACAACTCGTGCGCGATGGAGAACTCGGCGAGATCGTCCATGTCGAAGCCAGCTACCTGCAAAGCTGGCTCTCCAGTCAGGTCTGGGGCGACTGGAAAACAAATCCAACCTGGCTCTGGAGGCTTTCCAGCAAACACGGCAGCAAAGGCGTGCTCGGTGATGTGGGTGTCCACATCCTCGATTTTGCATCCCTCCCAGTCGGGCCAATCCGCACCATTCAGGCCCGTTTGAAAACCTTCACCAAACTCAAAGGCAAACGCATGGGCGAATACCCTCTGGATGCCAATGACTCTGCCCTCATGCAAGTCGAGTTTGCCAATGGCGCGCTGGGAGTGATCCACACGACGCGCTGGGCAACTGGACATGCGAATTCCCTTTTTCTCCGTATCCATGGCACGGAAGGTGCTCTCCGTCTCGATCTAGACAAATCCTACAACGAACTCGAGGTCTGCTTAGGTGAAGACATCCACAAGGTCAAGTGGACGACGGTGAAAGCGCCACAGACGCCAAATATCTACCAACGCTTCATCACGGCCATTCAGAGCGGCAAACAAGGAGAGCCCGACTTCAGTCGTGGCGCCGAGATTCAAAAGGCACTCGATGCCTGCTTCGAATCCGACCGGATCGGACAAACCGTTAAGCTCTAACTGGCGTCAATGCGCCATTTCCCTCCAGATGGGATTTACCTTGAGAGAATGCGCGTTCGTAACCCGAAGAACGCCGTGCCGAAGGAACTCCAAGATTAAGTTAAGCGGCTTCACTTCTTTAGGAGCCAGTCGTCAATTCTCTTCCAATCCGAATTCGTTCTCCGCGCTCGAATCCCGCCAGTGTTCTTTGAGAAGACTGAGCTCAAAGAGCGGATGAAATTGAGCGCCTTTTTCTCGGAACGGGTCGCCTAGTGGCGGGAGAATCGCTTGGAGTTCGGCTTCAAGGCGGGGGTTGCGCGATTTAGAGCGGGAGCTCAGGCGGCGATTTCAGTTCAATCGCCGGATTCGGGATTAAGCGGGCTCATGCAATCAGCATTTACGCCTTTCGGAATGTGAAGGAATACGGGACGCGAGGCCAGTTTCCGCGAATTAAAGTTGCCGATCTGTCGAGTTGTCCCCTCCCCCCTTGGATAACAAGGAATCGAACCCTCGTAGCCATTTTGATTCATGGATTATATGTAAGTTGCTGTTTTAGAACATAGGCGGTTTTCTTAAAACATCCTTGACTTTAGGAGTTTTTTTAGGAGTTTGGAGATTGATATGGCAAGTCTCCACCGCAATCTTCGCAAGTCTCAATACTGGAACTGCAGCTTTTTTGATGAGGGGGCGGGGAAATGGCGGCAGGTTTCGACGGGGACCAAGGATCGGGCGAAGGCGATGGAGGTTTGTGCAAAATACGAAGCTCTGGCACGACCCAAGGCGCATACCGGTGCAGCGGTGCCGGAGGAGGCGACGGGCGAACTTTTGGAGGCGGGCATCAAACTTATCCAGATGGCGCGGAGGGGAAATCTCGGGGAGGATGCGGGAAGGGAGTTTGTAAATCGGTTGCTGAAGGCCGTGCAGGTGGAGGCGCGTGTGGATGGGACTTCGGTTGCGGATTTTCTTCGGGGCTGGATCCAAGGGCGCAAGTTGTCGAAGGCGCAGGCGACGGGGGCGCGCTACAACACGACGATCGAGATGTTTTTGGAGTTCCTCGGAGCGCGGTCTACAGTCTCTCTGGCGGCGATGGGGGCGAAGGATATTGAGAAGTTTCGCAACCATCGTTTGAAGGAGGTTTCGCCGAGCACGGTGACCGATGATTTGAAGATTTTGCGGACGGCTTTCAACACGGCGAGGAAGCAGGGGGCGATCCTCTCGAATCCGGTGGAGGGCGTGGATTTTCCTGCCTCGGAAGCCCAGAGCCGAGAAGCGTTCACTCCGGCGGAGGTGCCGCTTTTAGTCGCGGCGGCGGAGGACTCGGAGTGGAAGCTGGCGATTATGTTTGGCGCGTATGCGGGATGCCGTCTTTCGGATGCGGTGCAGATGGATTGGGCTGCGGTGGATTTCGAGGCCAAACTGCTGCGGTATCGACAGAGAAAGACGAAGCGATCAGTTGAGTTGCCGATCCACAAGGTGCTGTTGAAGCAGCTTGAAAAAATGGCGGGGGACTCGGTGGGGCTTATTACGCCTGGGCTGGCGAAGCAAAATGTTTCGGGGAAGTCGGGGTTGAGTCGGCAGTTTCTTCAGATCGCAAGGGCGGCAGGGGTTGATGTGGATGTGCGGGCGGTGCAGCGGGAGCAGAATTCGAAGCGACGGAGTTTTACCGGAAAATCTTTCCACTCGTTGCGTAGCAGTTTTGTCTCGGCGATGGCCAACGCAGGCGTGGCTCCGGAGATTCGTCAGAAGCTTTCGGGTCACACAACCGCCGAGGCTCACCAACGCTACACGAAGCTGGAACTCGATCCGCTTCGGAAGGCAATCAATTCAATTCCGGAACGGTAAAATGAAAAAAAACCAAACCGCCAAAACCAAACTGAAAAAGCTGCCAGCTAAACAAAAGGAGGCTACAAAAGCCACAGCAGCCGAAGCGAACTCAGAGCCAACAACTCTAAAAAAACCACCAAAGGGAGTCACATACACAACCTCCATCGATTGGGAAAAATTTCGCCACATTGGAGGGGCATATCCAATGCCAACGCCTATCAGCCTCGCCAATATAGCCGTCAAATTTGTGGTGGCTGGCGATCAGCCACATGATGCTGTCCGTCGAGCAATGCAAACTCTGGAAGAATCGGCAGCATTGATTAGCGAGTTGGATTGTATGGGTATGAATTGGGTAAAAAGGGAGGCTCACTATACTTTCAGTGCAGGTTTGAAAGAGGCTTTCGGCAATGAGCGCAAAAGCCGAGCGGTCGAAAAACTTCAAACCATTTTGTTCGGAGTAGCTAAAAGGCTTACAGCTTTATCATCCGAAGAGATGAGGCGAGCTTGGGTTTATGAAACTTTAAGCGGGTATGAGAAAAACGGGTTCGCTGACGGGGAGATGAAAAAAATAAAGCGGGAGTTGAATAAACCGCATAAAAAAAATAATTGACCCGACTTTGTAACGGCATTTTTGCCAACTCTTCCAACTTCCCTGCCATCTTGAGTGGATTCTCAGCCAAGGCAGATGTTTTTTCTGCCAAAGTTTAGAAAAAGAGTGCCATTTAAAGCTGCTCTTCAACAAATTACTACAAATTGCGTGTGATATTTTTTCGGTGTGAACTTAATCACACCAAATACAGCGATAGGGACACCGGCAAACACCGGTAGTCCGAAACTACAAGAACTCCCGATCACCTTCCGACTTCCAAAGGTTGGTCAGCGTGATCCGCATTTCGGGCTTTCGCGAGCCTGGTATTATGCGGCGGAAGCGGATGGGCGAATCACGCTCATCAGGCTCCGTGAAAAGGGTAAAACACGCGGCACGACTCTCGTTCCTTCAACAGGGGTGCTTGCTTTGCTTGGAGGGTCCGGCAATGAGCATCAGTGAGGCCAAGGAGCGAGTGTCGGTCGCCACTTTGGGCGAGCGGCTTTATCCCGGCTGGAAGCCGGCGAAATCTTGCCGCCGCCCTTGGGGCGAGGATCGGAATCCTTCGTTTTCGGTTTACGATGGATTCCAGAAGTGGAAAGACCATGCCACCGGCGAGGGGGGAGATGCAGTCGATTTTCTCCAGCGGTCGCTCGATATCTCGAAACAGGAAGCCTGCCGTCAGTTCGTCGAACTGGCGGGGGGGCGTCTCGGGGCACCGGAGGTTCGGGTTCAGAATCCCAGACCGCCGGTTCCAGAACCAGATACTCTCGCGGATTCGGCGGAGAAAGAGACCAAGCGGGCAGGATGGCCGAAGTTCGATCATCTCACGCTGGATGAGCTTGAAGCTCTCTCTGCGCTTCGTTCCTTACCATTCGGGGGGGCTGAGTGGGCGGCTATCGACGGCGTTTTGCGTGGGGCTTATTCGTCGATCGAAAATGTCCGTTCCTGGGTTGTCGTTTCTTCGTGCGGCCGCAATGCCCAGGTGCGCAGGCTCGATGGCAGGCCATTCGATCTTGGCGGGCGGGAATTGAAGGCGAAGACCCTGCCGGGGTCTCTTGCTCAGATTCCTGTGGGGCGGTATTTCGATACTCGCTTTCCTTTGGTGGTTGTCGTGGAGGGCGGGCCGGATGTGCTTGCCGCTTATGCGGCGATTCACCGCCTTGGGTTATTGGACAAGGTTTCCGTATGCGGAGTGCTTGGCGCGGGGATGAGAATTCCGCCAGGTGCCATCGCTTCGATGGCAGGCCGTCGGGTGCGCATCCTTCAGCACAACGACAGCGCGGGCTACAAGGCTGCGGATGAGTGGGCCAAGCAACTTCATGGTTGCCGCGCCAAGGTGGACATTTGGACTCCAGGTGCCGATGGCGCGGACTTGAATGATGTCTTCAAACTGCTGCCGGAAGTCTGTGAACAGGAGATCAGCGAGGCTTTTGATTTTGCGAAGGGAGGGTGTGAAGATGCCGGTGCGTAAACCTAATTTGCCAGAGGCTGCCGAACAGTCGAAGGAGATTGCCATGCTTGATGCCATTCGGCTTTCAGCCAAGAGCGCAAGCGGGATTGCGGCTCTCGGCTTGCCGCCGCGTGAGCCGGTGCTCGGTGATTGGTTGAAGGAGGGAGACACGGGTTTTCTCTATGCGCCACGCGGCATTGGGAAGACTTGGTTGAGCATCTTGCTTTCGAGCAGTGTGGCAAACGGCGGGCAGGCAGGGCCGTGGAAAGCTCATGGAGCGCGCAAGGTGGTCTACATCGATGGCGAGATGGCTCTCGATGGGATGCTGGAGCGCATGGAGGGGATGCAGTCGGGGGAGAATTTGGTCGTATTGAATCACGAGGTTCTTTTCCACCTTGGGAACAAGACGCTGAACCTTGCCGACCGTGCGACTCAGGATGCTCTCACCGCTTATTTGGTGGAGTCGGGTGCCGGAATGGTTGTCCTGGACAACCTCTCTTGCCTTTGCTCCGGCATGGAGGAAAACAAGGGCGATGATTGGGAGCGGGTCTTGCATTGGCTGCTTACTCTCCGCCGTCTAAAAATCGTCGTGCTGATCGTGCACCATGCCGGTCGCAATGGTGAGATGCGGGGCACCAGCAGGCGGGAGGATGCCGCTTTTTGGGTGCTCAAGCTCGACTACGCCGATGAGGCCAAGAGCGGCACTTCACGAATGGCGAAGTTTGTCTCGATGTTTACCAAGGAGCGTAACTCCGGGCGTGAGCAGATGCCGCTGGAATGGACCTTCGAGACGGATTCGGCAGGGGTGGTTCGCGTGGATTACAAGCAGGCTGATCCGCTGGCAGTCTTCCGAAGCTGGGTTGAATTTGGCCTTTCCAACGCGACGGCGATTGCCGAGGCGATGGATGTCTCCGTGGGCCATGTCTCCAAGCTGGCGAAGAGGGCCGTGGGTGCTGGCTGGCTCAGAGTCCAGGGGCGAAAATACATTCTCGTTTCCGGTGTGCCAGTATAGGCGGGGAAACGGGAAACGAGAGGAAACGAGATCGGAAACGAGAGGCGTTTTTGGAAACAAAACGCTCTCTGCCCTCTGATCCTTGGAAACGGGCTGCAGACCGTTTCAGGGAGAGGTTGGAAACCAGAGCTCGGCAAGAGCAGGGCTTTATTTCCTCGCGGGGAGAATTTGGGCGGCTTTCGGATCGTATTGAAAATCGCCGATGGTTCCTTCGATGAGCTTTTGGATGGTTTCCTCGACCACCGGTAGCGGGACTAAGAACCACTCGCGGGGTTCCACGGCAATGCCGAAGCGGTCTTTCAATTCGAGGTCCAGACGAGCGGATGCGAAGAAGCCGTGGAGAAGGGATTCGATTTTTTTCCGGTTAATGTTGGCGAGTTGGTAGGACGCCACGATTTCGACATTCGCCAGTAGAAATGTGGGGTCTTTTTTGGCGTTGGAGACACGGTTTTTTATATCGCCTCCGGTGACTCCGATTTTGTGGATCACCGACCTGTTCTCGGCGATGAACTCATTCTCCGAAAGGCTTCGTAGCACATAGATGTGGCCAGTCGAAAGGTCGCCTTCTCCCGCCTCGGCGCAAAACAATGGTCCGAGATCGGGTGTGACAATGCGGCGGCTGACCTTGTCTTTGTTGAGGGCTCTTTGAAGGGAGCGCACTAAGAGGTCGCTTTCGGTTCCGTTGTCATAGACCACACGGAGCCTTCTATCGGGGCGGCCGTAGTCGTTGATAAAAGGCTCGCCCATATCAGCGACAAGAATCTTTTGGCCATCGAGAATGAAAAGATCGCCCGCATCGACCTCGGCGTTGTCCTGGTATTTCAGCGTTTGCCGGAGTCCAGTTTTCAGTTCGGCCTGCACCTTTTCAAACAATGGCTGAAACCTGTCGAAGTCGGGGCACCGGTCTCGTTTTGCGACCTCCTCCGCTGCTTTGATTTCCTCATGGGAGCGCACATGGACGAGGCGCGTGACATCTGCCGCTGTATCGACTCCCAACTCGGCCAGCAGTTTCTCGTCATCAGGCTCCTCACGGAGGCGCGTCGCTGAGGTCTCTTGCGGCGTGGCATTCAATAAACCGTGTTTGTCGTATCCTTCGAGAAGGGATAGGCACTCCGCCGATTGGCGGATGCTGTCCAATCGAACGGCGTAAAGACGCTCGAAAATGTCGCGGCCTTCACCATGTCGGGGGAGGTTGCCGTTTTCCTCGAAGAATCGCATGATTTCCTCAAAGCCTGCGATGATCCTTTGCTCGCGGGGCGAGAGGCCGCCAGCCTGCGAGGCTTCCGGCTCCACGCCGAGTTCGTCGAGCAGTTCGAGATCTTCGTTTGTGATGTTTTTACTCACTTCGATCCTCCTTCGCCTTTCGCTGCAGGTAGGCTACACCCTCCGCCATTCGCTTTTCCCATGGGTCCATTGCGGTGAGCGAGGGGAGCCGTCCTTTTTCGGCTTTGAAACGCACGGCGCGTCTTGCGAGTTCACGGGCCTCTTCGATCGTGAGGCTCACACGCTTGGCGGCGATGACCTCCGCGACCTGCTTGAGCCGTTCCTCGCCCATGGTTTTCGATAGGATGGCATAGGCTTCGCCAAAGGGATTGATGCGGTCGATGAGGTCGATATCGAGCTCCTTGACGCTGAGGGCGAATTTCTTCACGCCCTCAATCAGGGCAGTATTTGGGGTCGGGTCGGACTCCTCTTTCAGAAGGCTCTTCTTGGCTTCCTGCACGATGTTCAGCGCAGCGATGGCATGTTGCCGCACGGCTTCTCGATCCTCCTCTCCAAGATGCGGGTAGGCCTCCTTCACGATCTTGCCCATGCGAACTTGCGTGAGTTCCTCAGGCACGAGTTCCTGATCGAACATGCCGCGTTCCAGGGTGGATTTTTCCTGCACGAAGGCGGTGATGAGCTCGTTCAAATCCTCGCGGCAGATTCGACCAGCCTCATCACTTTTGGGCTCGGCGAGCCCTTTGATCTCAAGCTGCACGCGACCGGTCCCCGCGTTGAAGCCGATATTGCATTTTTCGGCATCGAAGCCACCTTCGCCGTAGTCGAAGCCGGCAGAGGCTTCGTTTTCCGGTCTCTTGGGCTTGAACTCGAAGCGCGGCGCCAGCACCTGCTCCATGAGCAGGCTTGCGGCGATTGCTTTGAGCGTGTCGTTCACCGCCTCTGCCACGGCTTGTTCGGCGGCATCCGGCTCGGCGATGAGATTGGTGAAGCGGGCGCGGGTTTTTCCAGGTGCGTCGCGCGTGGCTCGCCCGATGATTTGCACGATTTCGGTCAGGCTGGAGCGGTAGCCGACAGTCAGAGCGTGCTCGCACCAAATCCAGTCGAATCCCTCCTTGGCCATGCCGAGGGCGATAATGATATCAACATGGTCGCGGTTGTTTTTCTCTGAGGAGTCCTTGAGCGCGGAGGACACCAGTTCACGCCGGTCTGGCTCGTCGTCCACCAAATCCGCGATTTTGAGCAGGCGGCCTTCGGCTGTCCGCACAAGCTGGAAGCCGGTTTTCGGATCGGTGCCTTGCCATTCTCCGAGTTCTTCGATGATGTGCTCCACCTCGCGGATTTTGTCTTTGGTGCTCTCCCGCGAGTTCACATTTGGGATATGAACGATGGTCTTCTCATTCGCATCGAGCACCTTGAGAATCTCCTCCGTGTAGCTTCCGGCATAGAAGAAGTAACCAATGTCGAGTTGCTTGAGGTAGCGGTAGCCGTTCAGTTGCTGGTAGTAAGTGTAGGTGACCGTCTCGAACTTCGCCTCGTCCTCAGGATGCAGCACTGCGGCGGCATCTCCTCGAAAGTAGGAGCCTGTCATGGCGACAAGGTGGGCTTTGTCGCGGGCCATAAATTGCCGCACATGGTCTCCAAGCCGGTTGTCGGGGTGTGCCGAGACATGGTGGAACTCGTCCACGGCGATCAGTCGATCATCAAACGCATCCACGCCGAACCGCTCTACGGCAAACCGGAAGGTCGCGTGTGTGCAGACGAGCACCTGGTCCGTGCCATCAAGAAATTTCTTCACGGCATCCACCTTGCCGCCATCCGCACCCGGCGCGTCGCACAGGTTCCATTTTGGCTCCACATTCCAATCCGCCCAGAAGCCGAATTTCGTGAGGGGTTCGCTATGGAAGCTGGATCCAATGGACTTTTCCGGCACCACGATGATCGCCTGCTTGAGCTTCTGGTTTGCCAGCTTGTCCAGGGCGATAAACATGAGGGCGCGGCTTTTACCCGAAGCTGGCGGGGATTTGATCAGAAGGTATTGCTCGCCGCGCTTCTGATAGGCGAGTTCTTGCATCGGGCGCATCCCGAGCTCATTTGCTTGCGTGGAGCGTCCGTCGCCAGCGTATGTGACCGAAACCGATGGGATGTTTTTTCCTTGGCCGCTCATGATTTGGGATCCGGTGTGTTTTTTTTCAAAGTTTTGTCCAGATTCTCGATTTCTCTCAGGTCCTCGGCATCGGCTGCCACCTTTCCCTCGATTTGAACTGTTAAGGATTCCTTAACACTTGCCGCTGGCGTCAGCTCTCCTTCTTGGAAAATGTTCCGCACATGCAGGGACACATTGTTCTTGGTGGTGGCGAACAACGCGGCGGTTTCGAGCTGGGTGAGCCATGCCGTTCCGCCCTCGACTCGCAGATCGAGTCGCGTGGATCCATCCTCGGTGGTGTAAAGAATCAGGTCGCTCATGAATTGGGGGTTTTCTCGGATTCGCCCGCCAGCTCCCGCTCGATCTGTTCGATGCTTGGCAGACTGGTTTGCAGTTCGGGTGGCAGGGATTCGACCAGTTGATATTCCGCCACGCCGAGTGGTTGTGCCTTGTCGCGCAGGGCGTATTCCGCCACCACCTTGTTTTTGCTTTTGCAAAGCAAGAGGCCGATGGTCGGGCCATCCTGCGCGTCTTTCATTTGGGCATCCACCGCAGTGAGGTAAAAACCGAGCTGTCCCAGATGCTCCGGCTTGAACTTGCCGGCCTTCAGCTCGATCACCACATAGCAGCGCAGCTTCAGGTGGTAAAAGAGCAGGTCGATGAAAAACTCCTCGCCACCCACATCAAGCAGGACCTGCCGGCCGACGAAGGCAAAGCCCGCGCCCAGTTCCAGCAGGAAGTCAGTGACATGCTTCACCAGCGCCCCTTCGATTTCCCGCTCCTGCGCCTCTTCGCCGAGGCCGAGGAAATCGAAGCGATACGGGTCTTTGAGAGATTCCCTCGCCAGATCGGATTGCGGCTTGGGCAGGGTAAGGGCGAAATTAGTGACTGCCCCGCCACTGCGTTCCAGCAACCGGGACTCGATCTGCATGACGAGGATGTTGCGCGACCAGTTGTGCTCGATGGCTTTCCGCAGATACCACTCGCGCTCGTCCCGGGTTTTAAGCTTGTCGAGAAGGACGCAATGGTGACCCCAGGGCAATTTGTGCAAGGCCGCTTGCACAAATGATCCAACAGTTGCTGGACTATTCCTATCGGTTCCAATTTGTGCAGCAGCTGTTGCACAATTTTCAGCATCAGGCCACTCCTCGTAAAAAGCCCTCATATACTTAAGGTTGCGTGGCGAAAATCCCTTCATCTCGGGAAAGTTCGTCCGCAGATCCTGCGCCAACCGGTCGATGATCTTCGCCCCCCAGCCTTGTTGTTCCTGCTGATCCAGAATTGCTCTGCCAATGTTCCAATAAAGAGACACCAACTGAAGATTCAGAGCTTGGGCGGCTCGCTGCTGGGTCTCGTGGATCTGCGTTTTGATGTCGCCCAGCCATTCCGTGTAGCCAGCGGGCGGCGGGGTCAAGCTGACCGGATCGTCGTGATTCATGATTTCCTCCTTGCTGCGGCCTTTTTCACCGCCGGGGCGTTGGCGGTCATTTTGGTGTAGAGTTCGAAGAGCTTTTCCAGCCGTTCCGTGTCGTTCTTGAATCTGCGGCCGATGTAGATGCGCTCCAGCGTTTCGTCGTTGCGATCATGGGCGGCGCGAAGGTCTTCAGGCATGGTCTCCGGATCGTAAAGATCGGCGATGGTGGCGGGAAAATGGGACTCGCGGGCAAACAGGATGTCCTCCGCGCAGCGCGTGAGGTCGGCTTTGTTTTGAGAGGTGAGCGTTGGGACGGGAAAAGTATTCCAGCCGAGTGTGTTGGTATAGGAAAAATCAGTTCGCATCCTCGCGCAAACGGCAGCAACCCATGCCAAGTTGAGACGAGAGCTAATAATTGCGAAGGGCCAAAGGTGGTTCCCCGAGATGGTAAATGCCTTGTTTGAGATGACGGTTCCAGCCGGCAAGAGGTTTGCTGGTAGATATGGGCGATTTTCTGAACTGATAACGGGAATGCAGATAACAGGAGAATCAGGGATCGGTTTGCGCTCGTCAAAACGGTGAGGCCAGTTGGCAGCTTTCACCGTCGCGGCTTTTTTGCTCTCTCTGCGAAAACCGCGAACCTTCTCTATTCTCTCATTCAAAGCAGATTCGCTTCGGGCCGCTTCAATGTGGTTATCTTCAATCCAGATACAAAAGCGCGAAGTGCCAGCGATCAACTCGCGGGAGCCTACGAATGGACGAATGAACGTCCTTCGAGCTTCTTCGTTGAGTTCGAGAGAAGCGAGTTCTTCGTGCTCTAAGATCAGATGGCCGCCATCGGTCGGCGAATTCCCACGCGCCATCTCTGGAAGCCCGGATACATTGCTTGATTCCGCATGAACAATTACATTCGAGCCGGGTATAAGATAGGGGTTAATGTTCGCTGCTTCTTTGATAATCGTCTCACCATTCTCCGAAAGTGAGTATAAGCGCTTCGTCGTCTGAATTCTATTTGAGAGACCGACGATGACAACGGTTACTCCCGCGTTGTGACTCGCTAAGTTCGACCATTTGAAAGAGGTGTGTCCGAAAACGACTTCGTGCCCTGTTTCAAGAATAGCAGACCATAAAGCAGGAACTTGTTGGCCTTGGATGATCGAGTTTGTAGCCACGAATGCAGATGCCGCAGGGGTGTGACCGCCAAAATCCACCGCTTTCATGAACCAACCAGCAACATAGTCGAGGCACCTCCAGCCATTTACTCGACCTTCAAATATCGTCGCGAGTTCTGCTTTCTGTTGGTTGGTTTGCCATTTGCTGCCGCGATACGGTGGATTCCCACAAATAAAAGTCTCCCCGCCTTCATTTTCAAAATCGATTTCCGCCTGATCCATCGGCGTCTCGAACAAATCCTCAGCGCGGTTTTTCACACCCTTGCCCGTCGGCGGGCAGACACTCAACCAATCCAGCCGAAGCGCATTTCCGCAAGTAATCCAGTTTGCCGAATCAAGCGGGAGAAACTCCGCCAGCGCGAGCTTTTTTCCGCGATACACAACATCACATTGATACTCGGCGATGATGAGTGCGAGGCGAGCGATCTCGCAAGAGAAGTGGCGAAGCTCGATGCCTCGGAAGTTTGTCTTGGGAATGTCGGAGCGACGGTCGACCTCGCCACGGCGTTTATTGATTTCCGCCTCGATTTCCCGCATTTGCTTGTAGGCGATGACGAGAAAATTTCCCGAGCCGCAGGCGGGATCGAAGACACGGATGCGGGCGAGGCGGTTGCGGAGATTCAGGAGCTTACGAGCATTATCTCCCGCTTCTTCAAACTGGGCACGAAGATGGTCGAGGAAGAGCGGGTTGAGGACCTTAAGGATATTCGGCACGCTGGTGTAGTGCATGCCAAGCGCGCCGCGCTCCTCCTCGTCCGCCACCGCTTGGATCATCGAGCCGAAGATGTCGGGGTTGATCTTCGTCCAATCCAGATTGCCGACATGGAGTAGATACGACCGGGCGATTTTGGTGAATCTGGGAACCTCCAAGCTGCCGGAGAACAATCCGCCATTCACATAGGGGAATCCATTGGCCCAAGACCGAATGCCAGCCGCCGCACGGTCGCTGTGGCGCATATTCATGGCACGGAACATCTCAGCGAGAACCTCATGAGTATTCGAGGAATCACGCTCGCTCATTTGCTCCACCTTTGTGGTGAAGCGAGCATCGCTCCCAAAGATGCCGGTGTCTTCCGCGAAGAAGCAGAAGATCAAGCGGGCCATGAAGTGGTTCAAGTCCTCGCGCCGCTCGGCGTTGTCCCAGTCGGGGTTTTCCTTCAGGAGCTCGACATAGAGCCGGTTCAGGCGGCTGGTCGCCTTGATGTCGAAGGAGTTTTCCCTGATCTGCTTGACGGTCGTGATGCCCGCCAGCGGCAGGAAGAACCCGAAGTGGTCTGAGAAGGCGGCATAGTCGCAGGCCACCGTCTCCCCGTCGGCGAGGTTCTCCGCTTCGAGCGTCTTGCCATCCGTGGCGAGGATGAATTTGCACTTCTGGCGGCTGGTCGCCGGGCTGGAGCGCAAGGCGGCAAGGGCATTTGCGAGCTCGCCCTCCTTGCTTGTAAGAATGTGAATGTTGCTTCGCTGGAGGACGCCGCCAGTGATGTCGGATTGATTGGTGTTTCCGCTCCGAAGCCGCTGGATGGTCGTCGACTTGTTGCCGAAAGCCTCTAAGAAAGCATAGGGGAAACTCTCCGCGTCGAACGGCTCCTCCGCCAATCTGGAAACGGCTTCTTCGATCTCAATGGCGTTCATGGGAAACTGGGATTCATCAAATCTAAAAGTGATTACTCTTAGAGGTTTTGAGGTGGCGGGTCGAGAGAAACGGATGCCGGATTCGCCAATTCACGCCCAGAGTCAGCCAAAGCTGGCAGGATATTTACGGGGAGGGAGTGTAGGATTTTTGCAAAAAAAGAAAACCGCCGTGATGGCGCTTATCACGGCGGTTTGTTGAGGGTTGCGGCTTTCCTGGGGGGAAATCCGTTTATGGGGTGACGGTTGGTTCGACGGGCTGCTCGACCTTGCTCTTGCGGGTGAGACCGGTCGCCCTGTCATCGACGGTCACATAGCCCATGGCGCGGTAGAGGTCGCTGTTTTCGCCGTAGGTGGGGTGGCCTTTCACCGAGTTCACAACGAGTTTAACCTTCTCGTTGGTAGCGGTGTCGGCCACTGCGCGGCGGGCGATGTTGGCGCTCAATTCAGCCTCCAACTCCGCAGCGCGGCTACGGGTGGCGAAGGAGTCGCCCACAGCAGCTTTGAAGTCGGCAAGGGTCATGCCGCCAAACTCAGCTTTGGGGGCGATGCGCTCCCATGCCGTGGAAACCTCTTCGACCTTGCGGACGATACGGGTCGGATTCTTGTAAGTAGATACCATAGTTTTATATTCCTTTCTAATGGCTCATGCGCCCAGGCTGCCGACCTTCAGACTGATCGTTCCGGGGGGAACCGGATGCGGCTTGGTGTGCCATATTGTCACACTATCACTCACTGCAATGGTGTCAACTATTTCTTGCGCGTCTGGAGAAAAGAATGGGGATCGAGGAACAAAACATGCCGCCAGTCTCGAACACCGTGAAAATTATCCCCATCCCGAGTCCGCCCTTTCCCCTTTCCCTGTTCCCGCCACTGCATGATGCGGGGATGAAACCGCAGATTCGGCGGCGATGTGTGAAAAAGATGTTTCCCTCCCCACTCGCGCTAAAACCTCGCTTCTTCAGTGTGGCGAGGTGTCGGTTCGCGATTAGAAATTCCCGCCCGTCGCCGCCTCGCCGTTCCTGCATCCTCCATGTCTCTGAAAATCACCGTCGCGCTGGTTCGTAAATCCGAGGGTCGTTGAGGTGCCTGCGGACGCCGACCGGATGGGCATCTCCGCCGACACACTGCCGCAAGAAAAAGTCTGATTCGCTGATCCTCGCTGATTGTTTTTGAAAAGGTGATCTGCCGTGTGTCCGCGAAGCTGCTCCACCGCGCCGAGTCTCATTGTCCTGCTTCGCAGTAATGTCACGAATGGCCCCGCGAACCGCTTCGCTCCTCTCCGATAAAACCGCTCCGCCCACTGAAAAATTTCTTCTGGGCCTCATTCCGCGCCTTGCAGGCACGAGATCGGCGAATGTTTTTTCGACCGTGGGCTACGCTCTCCGATAGCACAGCATAGTAGATAGCGGAGATTTGATTTCGAGGGATGCCACCGCGCTATCTACTACGCGGATGCTATCGGAGCTTATCTACGACTCCGCTGCGCGGATCGCGGGGCCAGCAGCCACGCGGGGCTGCGGTTTCGGCGGCGATGATTGCTCCCTGTGCTGATGAAGTCCTGCGCGCCGCCGTCGTGGATCGGAAGCCGGTCTTCAAGCGTTGAGTGCGGGGGTGGGAATGGTGGCTCGTGCCGGAGCAATCCTCCGCCACATTGCCCCCACCCACCCGGCTGCTCGGCGCTGCGGATCGCTAACGCTCCCGCATCGCCGCTCAGCCCCCCGCAAACCAACAAGCAGGCAGAAGCGGCAACGAAGAACCTCGCCGCCGCAACGCCGCAGAACCAATGCGGCAGGGATTGGCGTGGGAGTAGTTGAACGAATCGGGGGCTATGCGCCCCCGCGCCCCGCACCGCTCGCCGCGGCAGGCGTTCGGGGGGAGGGTCCGAACAAGAAACCGGCATTCAATCGGGGCGGCTTATTGAGACTACGAGCGAGATTTCAAACCGAAAACAGACACTAAGAAACACCGCAGAACAAGCATGACTCAAATGGCGATTTTTAGGAGTTTTAGCTTATTTTTTTAGGAGTTCCGGAAACCCTGAAACCCGCAGAGCCTCTGCTGGTAAGGCCCAATAGGGAAAATGAGCGGGTGAAGGGAATCGAACCCTCGTATGCAGCTTGGGAAGGTGCCAATCTACCATTGAACTACACCCGCAGCGTTGGTGCAAAATTGTTAACGCTAGGGTCTGATTTTTCCAAGGCAATTCAACAGCCGGTGACATTAACCGCGATCTTGCGAGATTGGGGAGCACGGCGGTGCTCGAAAAGGAAAATTCCCTGCCAAGTCCCGAGAACCATTTTCCCCTTGGAGACAGGCACAACCTCGCTCGTGCGGGTGAGAGCCATACGGATGTGGGATGTCATGTCATCCGGCCCCTCAAGCGTGTGGGTGTAGCCCAAACCATCTTCGGGAACCAAGCGCTCGAAGAAACTTACCAAGTCACGCGAAGCGGAGGGGTCCGCATTTTCAAAAATAACGAGACTCGCGCTGGTGTGGCGGATAAAAATGGTAACCACTCCCTCGCGAATGGATGTGCTTTGAAGGATGCTCTGCACTTGGGAGGTAATTTCGTGAAGTCCCTTGCCGTGCGTTAAGAGATCAAAAAAACAAGTCTGCGAATTCACTGCAACAAGACTACCAAACAGAGCATCACAGAAAAAAGGCAGAAAAAATATTGCTGTGAAGCGAGGTGAAGGATAATTTTTGATTTTCATTAGCGCGGTTAGCTCAGTGGTAGAGCACTACCTTGACACGGTAGGGGTCACAGGTTCAAACCCTGTATCGCGCACCATCCTCCGATCTTTTACTGGAGCGGATCTCGAGTGTTTTGATTTTCGAAGGCTTTCTTGTTTGAGAAGTCAGATCGGTCATTCTCACTCCCGCATTTTTGTCAGCATCCAACTCCAAGACAAACGCAACTCACACTCAAACCTCCCGTAGAATGGGGAACATTTTAGAGTGCTTGATGACACTGGCGAGTCGCGTTATATGTTTGGAAGTTTCTGCGCAAACAGGGCCGTGACTGAATTTGAGCGGAGGCGGTTATGCAGTTCGACTTGGCAAATTCGCCAGCACCCCTCTCCTGAGGACCGTTCGACCGAAACGGGAATGACTCTCCAAGGGCGGCCCCAACCTCCGTCGCCGCTTTGAAGAATGGTGGACCATTTTTCGACATCCAAGACGGTCGAGAGGATCGGGGAAGTGTGGCCCAAGTTTTCGTCGAACCAGAATTTAAAATCCTCCTGTTTGAATCCATCGACGAGTTGGTATGGACTATTCGAAATTCGCGCTGAAATTTTCTGTTGCCAAAGCAACGTAGGAAAAAATCGTGTTGTCACACTTGGACAGAGCGAATGAACCTAAATCCCGCAGTTGGGAGTTCAAGGCGAGGGTGAAGCCAGCCAATTTTCCGGGTTGAGCGGGTTATTCCAGCACAGATAACGCTCGAAGGTCTGCTGGCAATCCAACTGCGGCGCAGTTGAGGC
>Ga0209085_1001038_pt1 | contig 18122 bp, 13 predicted proteins | sample C_131016_EF_Meta_FD_187310 | JGI IMG/M metagenome (GOLD analysis project Ga0209085, IMG submission 187310) | Freshwater microbial communities from Lake Croche, Canada to study carbon cycling - C_131016_EF_MetaG (SPAdes) (version 2) | ecosystem: Environmental > Aquatic > Freshwater > Lake...
GCGTTGCTTCCCAGTCTACTGCTAAAACTTTTATTCCACCTAAGTCTATTTCTTCACTCATACTCTCTAATTTATCTCATCAAGACCCCTACAATCCTAAAGTTTCGTAACTCCCTTGGACGGTTACAGTATAACTAATTTTATAGCAATTTTGCTGAGAAAATGTTTGATAAGTCAAACCCAATAGATAGGGAAAAGACCTACTCTGTAGTTTTAAATGACTTTTTCAACTGCATATTATAATTTATACTAAAATGTTATAAATTTGACAAGCAAAAAAAATTTAATTTCAATAGAGTGATATTTTTAATTTATTGAAAGCCTACATTTTGGATACTGTAGTATAACCCACATTCAGCACATGATTTGTACTCAAAATAATTTCCCAGCAGGTTTTTAGAGCAAAAAAATAATTTAGCGATCCTGAGATATAACTTATGCCTGATAAGGGATTCAGTGCTTTTTTCTAGAAAATCAAGTTGTTGACTGAGCCGAAGAGAATTATGTATTGCAGGTCTAAGAAACCAAATATTTTGTCATTTTTTAAAAATGGGAATTTAAAAGCAGTTAAATTTACTTATTTTGTGCTTAAATTCAAAAATATTAAATATATTATGAATCTCTGAAAGCATTGCCCAATAAGGATTTCTAAAAATGTTTAAATTGCCAAAATACCTGCTGAATGTAGGGTAGTATAAAATTGTAAATTGAGATCAAAAGCAGCTAAAATATAGGAAAATAGGAGAATAAGAAATGGCAGGTAAATTGAATCTGATATTTAGCAATGTCTCTTTACAAAAATATGACTCAATGCTAGTAGTATTGGAGAAACTACTAAAACTCCAACCTAACAAGAGTTATTATCGATGGAGTGCTTACGAGAAGAATATCCCAGCGGAGCAACAAGCAACCTAAGATGGGCAAACATAATAAGCACTCCAGCTTGAGCGGCAACATATGTCCTTGAGGACTCAAATTAAGCGATTAGCTTCTAAAACAATTTGCTTTTTCAGATTGAAAAAATTATTGTTCTTCAAAACCTTTTAACCAATTAGGTCTAAAATTCTTCAGACTAAATTCTGTATTTAGTATTTCTAAACTTCCTTGATAGATACATTTCTGAGCTTGCTTTGTTAATTTATCTATCTCTTGACTAATTTCAAAAAGTTTTGCATCAATCTCTTGTTTTTGAGTACCATCTAATTTCGCTCTATGATTATATAAAAATTTTTCAAGTTCTTTATATTGGTCTTGATAGGCTAATATAGTACTCGAAATATTCTGTATCTTCTCATATTGATAATTGATATCTCCTGAAATATTTCCATTTATATAGGGTATATCAAGAGCATCATATTCAGAAAGATGAGCTTTATATGGCATATTGTACTGATTAGATAATCTAACAAATTCGTCCATTTCATTAATGACACTTTCAAGAGAAAGAGGTGAGTTAATACCCTCGCCACCAGAGCGATAAGAAATTATAACAATGTTGTAATTCTCTTCAATTCTACTTGTATTAGATCCATGTTTAAAACCAACACTCCCTGAAGAGACAGAAAATGGAAAGTTGACTCTAAAATCGTTCTGTATTTCTCGATGATTTTGCTGTTTTTTTGACTGAAACTCCAGAATGGCAAAATATTCGCCACCTGTTGTGATACCACTAATATAAGAGTTTCCATAACGTTCTCTAAAAGCCTTAACTCCACGACTATTTAGTAATTTGATAGCTTCGGGTTTAATCTTTGGATTGCATATCATCAAAGTAGGATTTTCAATGGAAATACGTACAAGAAAAAAGATAGAATTACTCTCAAATTTCATGTTAGAGATTAATTTACTTTTAGCGTCTAGTCCAAAATTACCAATTCCTACAGATGCGGAAAGAGAAACATCTAAGCTATTAGAAACTTCTTCACGACTAGAAACAACTTTTACTATACGAGATATTTTTTGATCAACTGGACTGTTTTTATTAGTTGAAGCAGCTATTGAAGACCCTATAGACTCTAGTCCACTCCATTCGATAGCAACTCCTTTTGGTGTTCTAGATAAAGTATTTAAACCATGTCCAAAATTTGTATTTTGTATGTAATCTATCTCTGGCATAATCTATCTCCTGTGTATGGTATTTTGTTTAAAAAACATTGTTTCATGTGGTAAATGTATATAGCGATTCTTGATATAATAAGGTACAAGTATAAGGGTTATAAAGCTTATCAATCAATAGACTTAACGTACCTCATGCGAAGGGGAACCGCTATATATTTTTTTAATACTTTTATCCTGAATAAGTTAGCTCTAAATCTGATAATAATTTAACTTGTTTTCGGAGCGTAATCATCGCTAAATTTCTCTCTAGAATAATTTTGATTTAGTTTCTCAGAAGAATTATTCTCTTTCTGGTTTAACTCATGAAAGTAAGATTCCCATATTTTTTCAAGCTTTTTAACCTGCCAAATAATTTTTTCAGATTCTTCAATGTTTTCTGTAGTTGCTGCTTTTTCGGAAAGTGTGTGAATTTGATTGTTCACTTTTTCAAGTAAAATTATCTTCTGTTCTTCATTAAGATCTATCCAGTTTTCTTGTAAGTTTTTTCTATACTTTATTTTTTTATTATTCAAACTAAGTACAAATTTATGTTGTTCTTGATTAATTTTTTCATAAAGTCCTTTAGTACTGGTTAGTTTTATCATTATCGGCATGGTTTCCACAATAATAAATAATAACCCAATTGCTGTTTTAATTGCACCCACTGAAGGTTTTCTTTTTGAAAGTGTTTCTAATGCTTCATACTGGGTAACAAAACCGTCTTTATTCTTAATAAGACTGTTATGAGATTGTAACTCTCGTGTCTTCTCTTCATTAATCTTATCAATTTCTTTTTTTGTTTCTTTGATTTGAGCCTCAATACGCTGATTCTCAACTGTAATTTCTTCTTGTGTATTTTTAAAGTCTTTACTAGCATACTCAGTTAATGCTCCATAACCTTTTCCGTTAGTCTCCATCATCTTATAAACTTTTCTCTGCTTATCTTCAAGGATTAACTGATTTTGTGTTATTTTTTGTTTAAATTCCTCAATTTTTTTGTTTAAATCAGCTAATTTTTTTTCATATTTAGCGTCTATTTTTTCAGCAAATTGATTAAGAGCTTGATTGTTATCTAAAGCAATTTGCTCTTTTATTTCTGACTCGAATATTTTAATAAGTATGGGTTCACTAATAACCGTACTTATTCCAATTGCTAATACTATGCGTAATGAGAAAGTCAGCCATTTTTGAGTGAATTTAAAATGGTGATTCTTTGTTACGCTAGAACTTTTAATACCGCCGAAACTCATAATTAACCTCTCCTGTTGATTGATATTTTATTATTGTTGATTCTCAGATGTATTATTGGAATCATCGTCATCATGTAATTCAGTCGCATGTTGCAGAATTATTAAACGATCAAGATTGAGTATCATAAATCCCCAAAGTCCCCCCAAAGCAGTAGATATAGGAAGAATTTTAAAGATTGTAAAGAAAGCATAACCCCCTGAAAGCGAAGCAAGTATAGCAGTGATTAAAACTGTAGTTCCTATAGCTACATATTTGTGTTTATCACCTGATAGTTCTGGTTTTGATAGAAGTTCGGTGTTGCCACCTGCTAAAAAGCTAACAAGAAATTTTTCAATTGGGTTCACAATCTGACCTCCAGATTAGTTAAAATAAACATCCACCGTTGCTATATTTTGGGTATTCTGCCAAGTGCTGTTGCTTTAGCGAAATTTTGTAAATTTTTACGCGGCACCCCCCATACTAAACAGGTGGGTGATTTTACTCTCTGTTAGTAATTATTTCTTCGTCACAAAGGGTTATGCAAAAATTAAGACCTATATTTGATATTAGGATTTTTCCAATTACTCAACACACTCCTCGGAGTCAGTTTTTTGATAAGATCGGTTAACTTGTAAGCCAAAATTAGCTAAATTGCTCATCATACTAAATAAAATTGTAAGTTGTACAACAATTACAGGTATTTGAACTTTACTAAGATGTTTTGTTTTCTTTCTAACATGAGCTAATTTAGCAGATGAAATCATAAATAATCTCAGAGAATTTGTTGAATGACTTGGTTAATCTGTCAATTTATCTATCTGAAGATTGAGGAGGTATGCAAATCTATCGCACATTTAACTGTTTAGGCTCAATTCCTTTTCCTAATCTATTGAGAATCATAGCTTTCACTGCTACTACTGCGCTAATAATTTCTTTATGGGCGGCTACGTCCCCGCCAAGCAAGCAGAACTAATTTAGCCATGCGATTTCTCTAGTTACCCTAAGGTGAGTTCCATCTGCATAACCCCTAACTCATCAGAAAAATGAATCGACAGAACAAAACTTTCACTAATTAACAAAGGAGTAAAAATCATGTCTGGCGGTATCGAAAAAGATTTAACTCAACTTGAGAAAGATATAGTTACTTATGCTGATGAAGCTTGGAATCATAAAGATATTATAGCTGGTTTGAAATTACTCGGCGTGCTAGCAGGAATAGGCGGTGCAATTGGCTTAGGAATTGGATTTTTTACTTCTGTTGTTCCAGGTATTCAGGCTATAGGAATTCCTGTCTCTGGTGCGGTAACATGTAAATTAATAAAAGCAGGAATCAAAGGTTATGATGACTTAGATGATAATGCTAGAGCAATTGTCAGAAAGACAGCAAGATTTTTAGGAAAGTTTGTTTGAATTAAAAGAGAATTAAACGATGAATAGACAAAAAATTCCTTTTTTAAGTATAGAGTCATACGAACATCCTTGGGATAAAGCTGCTCGTAATGCTCTAGAACAAGTTCCTGGTTTCACAGCACTAATTCAAAAACTCAATGAAATTGGTTTTGAGCGACTACTACGTATTCAATATACAGGAAGTTCTCTTAAGGTGAATCCAAAAAACTTTCCAGAAGTAAATGCAATATTAAGTGAAGCCTGCGACATTCTCTCACTGGATCGTCAACCAGAACTCTACTTTCAATGGAGTTATAATATCAATGCCTTTACTGCAGGTGTAGAGAAACCAATTCTTGTGCTTAATACAGGTTGTATAGACTTACTTTCTCCTGAAGAGTTACTCTATGTTATTGGGCATGAACTAGGTCATATAAAAAGTAAGCACGTTCTTTACTATCAAGCAGCATCCTATCTACCAATTCTTACCCAAGCAATAGGAAATATGACACTTGGAATTGGTTCTCTTTTGACGACAGGATTACAATTAGCTTTGTTTCATTGGAAAAGAATGTCTGAATTTACTGCAGATCGAGCAGGACTATTAGTATGTCAAGATCCACAAGTGGCAGCTAAGGCTATGGTAAAAATGGCAGGATTACCCCAGCAGTACTTTAATAATAATCTTGTAGATGATTTCATGCAACAAGCTAAAGAGTTTGAATCCTATGATTACGATACTATTGACCATCTTGTCAAGATTTTTAGTACGATGGGACAGTCTCATCCTTGGACAGTAATGCGGGGGGCAGAGCTTTTTAAGTGGGTGGACAATGGTAAATACAATAATATTCTAGCTAAGACTGATTGGAAAGCTAGTTCAGGAGAACCAAATCAACTCAAACCTTGGCGCTATAACTAAAAATTGTACTTAATTAAATATGGCATTTGATTTAGGAGAGTGTGTCTCTTTAGGGGCAAACTCTCCATTTCTTATTCACATTAAACTGTCATAGTATTTTTCCAAAAGAAAGAGATATTACCCTTTTTTTGCATATCTAATTTCAGTTCAGAATAATAAACCAATGTAACGAACAAATCACTAAATAACCTAGAAACAAATCATGAATCACAAGTCAGAAGTAGAAAATTTAATTGAAAATTTACATCAAGTTACTGAAAAACGTCAAGAGTTTGCTGGATATATGCGTCAAGTAGCCAAAATTATCAAAGACGCTGAAATAGAAGGAGAAACCAAATCAGGTAAATTGTTCCTAGAACGCGCTGTTGAAGACCTCTCTATCTCTAGTGATAACCTAGCTAGTGGACGCTTCCGTTTAATGGTTTTAGGTGATATGAAACACGGAAAGTCAACCCTGCTCAACTCTCTATTAGGTAAAAATTTACTACCTAGTGCTGTCAACCCATGTACTGCCATTTTAACAATTATTAGCTTTGGGGAACAAGAAAGAGTCACAGTCTATTTTAAAGACGAACACACCGAAACTATGAGTTTTGAGGAGTTTAGCAGAAACTTCACTATAGACCCAAAAGAAGCAAAACGCTTTGAGGAAAATAAAGAAGAAGCATTTCCAGATGTCAACTACGCCCAAATAGAGTACCCACTGGAAATACTGCAAAATGGAGTCGAAATAGTTGATAGTCCTGGGTTAAACGATACAGATAAAAGAAATGAACTGACTCTAGGCTATGTTAACTCCTGTCACGCCATTCTCTTTATACTCAATGCTACCAAACCCTGCACGATGGAAGAACGTCGCTATTTAGAAAATTACCTCAAAGGAAAGGGTTTAACTATTTTCTTCCTCATCAATCGTTGGGATGAACTACAACTCTCAGCCTTCGATCCCGATGATCCTATAGAAGTTCGTAAACATGAAGATAACCAACGCCAAGTCTTTGCTTCTAATATACAAGAATATTGCTTAGTAGAAGGAACTGATCTCTATAAAGAGCGTGTTTTTGAAACATCTGCCCTCAATGCCCTACGCCGTCGTGTCAAAGGCGAATCAATGGCTGGAACAGGAGTTCCAGAATTTATCAAATCATTAGAATACTTTCTGACCAAAGAAAGAGCAATTGCTGAATTTCGTCAAGCACGTGTTTTAATGCGCCAGACTTACCATATCCTGCGAGAAGCAGTTGAGCGTCGTATTCCTTTGATAGGTCAAGATATTGAAGAGTTAAGACAACGTATTAAATCAGTTGAACCAGCTTTTAAAAAGCTACAAGAAATTCGCGATAACTTCAAAAAAGAGATTTCAATTACTAAGCAAAAGGCATCTGAAGAAATAGCTGGTTCTGCTTACACATTTTTCTCTCAACTAGACACCACCTTTGAAAAGGATTTTCTACCTTATGTTCCACCCTTAAACTTCTTTAAATTCTTGTGGGGTGGTTCGCGTAAAGCATTTGAAGAGCGCATGAACGAAGGTTTCAAAAAATACATCAATGACAAGTTAGCACAGTGGGGAAACACAGCCGAAAAAGACCTACGTAATTATGGAGATAAATTAGCTTTGAGTGCTGCCCAGTATGGCTTTGCTTATCAAGGAGTCACCGACAAGATTAATGCTAACCTCACTGGTATTGCAGTAGATGTAGATAACGTTGTTGCGACTAAAGGAGATGTTTCTCAAGCCCCCGCTTGGGCAAGATTTGCCACAGGAGCAACTTCTATCCTTCTTGGAGACTTTGTTGGTGCAGCAGGTTCAGCCACAGGTACCTATAATTGGCGGATGCTACTAGGCTCTCTAGGGATTGTAATCGGAACTAATGTATTGTTATCACTTCTGTTTGGACTCGTTTTAGGTCCTGTTGGTATAGCAGGCATCATGGGACTAGCTGGTTTAGGACAGACAGAAGGATTGCGCCGTGAATTTCTTAAGAAGACTAGAGAACAGTTAAAAAAAGAATTGCCCAATCTAGCTAAAACATCTGCTCGAACAATTGAAGACAAAATTCTCAAATTGTTTGAAGAATATGAAACTGAAGCTATAGATCGCATCAACGAAGATATCGAATCTCGTCAAGATGAACTAGATGAATTACTAACGCAAAAAGAGAGCGGTGACTTTCAGAAGGAAGCCGAAATCAATCGATTACACAAGCTAGAGAAAGATATCTATAACCAAGTACAAGAACTAGAGTCAACCTACGATTCAATCATAGGCGAAAAAGCCTAATTGACTGCCAGATAAGCCGATTTTAGTCTGAGAAAATCGGCTTTTTTCATCCTGAGTAAATCCACCTATATCTATGAATACACTTGCTCAAGAAATCATTCAAATTAACTCTCAACTGACAGGAATTTCATCTCTAGAATCCCTTCGCAAAGAAGTAGAAATAGTTACCAATCATCAAACATTCCCATTACTACGTATAGCAGTCTTTGCCCCATTTAATCACGGTAAATCCACATTATTAAATGCTCTACTAGGCAGTAGAACTCTACCTATTTCTCTCCTGCCAACTACTGGAACAGCTATTAGTATCAGAAACGGAGGAAAACTGAAAACCCGCATCGAATTGAAAAATGGCGAGACAATCTACTGCGATGGTACTGATATTTTACAAGAGTATACTGTGCTTGATGGAAACCGTAGTATGCGCTCTGATGTAGTTTCAGCTATGGTATTTTGTCCTAATTCCTTACTTGCTAAGGGTGTGGAACTTGTGGATCTACCGGGGACTAGCGATATGGAAACACAAGATGAACTTGTCTATAATCAATTGCTTAGGGCTGATTTAGTCATCTGTCTTTTAGATGCTCGTAAACTTTTAACTATGACTGAAGTTGATAAGTTGCAGGAGTGGTTACTTAAACGGGGTATTACAACTGCGGTATTTATCTTAAATTTTGTCAATCTGATTGAAGATGAAGAAAGCCGTCAAACAATTGCTCAACAAGCTCGCTTTATTGCAACTGAATTTCGCTCTAACTTACCAGATAATATCAGTAATCTGTATCGAGTTGATGTTCTCCCTGCTCTTAGAGCAAAAGTCAAGGGTGATAATGCTTTGGCGATTGAAAGTGGGATTGTTAATTTTGAGAATTCTTTAAATACCATTACTGATTTACTTTTAAGCAAAATTACACAAGTACGTTTACCTAGATTGCAAGTAATTGGTCAAAGTCTTAAGCAATCTTTACAAAGGGAACTAAATATGATCTGCCAAGAAATGCGAGCTATTGATAGTCAAAGGAAAGCTCAAATTGACTGCTTGGTTGAAGAAGCTAACCGAATGCAGAGTATCTTTGTAGCCAGAATTAAGAGTGTAAAAAATTGGCTCTCTAAGGAGGACTTCATAACACGCTATAGCGACCCATGTCTACAAGCTCTATCAAAGGAAGAGCTAAAAGAATTTGTCATTTCTCTGCTGAATACTTGTGGTGAGTATTTTGAACCAATTGAACGTTTACTTAATGAAGGTAGTGAGAAATTTAATAATACTCTCTCTGATTTCCCCACTTTAACTCTACCTGATTTTCCTGAGATTACTTTGCCTAATAGACCTCCAGAATTGGATCAAAATAATGGTTCTGGTGCTGCTACTTTTTTGGGGGTAGTTGGTGGCTTCATTTTGGGTGGACCTGTCGGTGCAGCGGTGGGTGCAACAGGAGCTAGAGCCTTAGCGGAAAAAGCAGCCAAACAAAAGAAAGAGCAACTACAATCTGAGTATAATTCTCAAGTCTTGACAGTTTGCCAGAAATCTGTTAGGGAATATCTAGAAAGTTTTAGGCAAGCAATATTAATACTAATTGAAGAATATCAAGATAGTGCTGAAGTTCTGGATTACGAACCTCCATCTGAATCTCTAATGGTTCTGGAGAAGAGAAAAACTTTGAATCTACTTAAATCTAGTTTACAGGCTTTATCAATAGAACTTAAAAACTATTTATAATTGTCCTGGCATGAGTAAGATACAAGTCAAAATTTTTGGTTTGTTATCCATTAAAAAATAAATCTGCATAACCCCTAACTCATCAGAAAGATGAATTAACAGAACGAAATATTCACTAACTAGGAGCAGTTGGTCTTTCCTAAGAGTCTCTCCTTGTTGAACATTACGGAAAGTGGGTTGTAACGAATCATCCTTTAAAATATAGTAGAGTTCTAAAAAAAATTATTATGAAAGCAGAGTTAACAGCCATCATTGAGAAAGCAACGGAAGGAGGATATTGGGCAATTTGTCCAGAAATTACTGGTGCTAATGGTCAAGGTGAAACCATTGAGGAAGCAAAAGAAAACTTGAAACTTGCTATTCAAATGATTCTTGAAGATCGTGTGGCAGATATCCGCAGGGGATTAACAGAGGAAGCAATTGAAGAGACTATTTCAATTCCATGAAACGTAAAGAATTAGAAAAAAAATTACGACAAGCAGGTTGCTACCTGAAGCGAGAAGGTGCTTCTCATTCTCTGTGGATTAACCCTGAAACTGGAGTCATTGAAGCTGTACCACGACATGCGGAAATTAAGGAATTGTTAGCTAAAAAAATTCTCAAAAGCTTAAATGCTGAATAGGGCGATAGCGCAAGCGCTGCTGTAAGCAGATCGCTTTTCATTGGGTTTGAGTGGTATGGTATGGCAGAGTATGGTTTTGATCTTTATTTAAACAAATTCTTGGGCGATGGAAGCTATGCTTCAGTTCAAGTCAATGCTCATCAAGTTACTGAAGTTCAAATAATTAACACCGAAAACGCTTTCTTTTAAGGAGATCAAAATGGTATAGTAATTTTGCGGTTTAAACAATTGAACGCTGTATGAATTTATTGAAAATTGTTTTAGCATCTACTATCATAGGTAGCACTTTCCCTGTTTATTCTACGGAACTGTTAGCCCAAGTTCCTTCACAACTCAATCCTATTACACCTGACCCCCCAGTTAAATTACCTCAACCTATTCCAACACCTCAACTAGAAATACCCTCACCTGAAGCTAATCCTTCACCAAGTAAGGATATTTCTGGGACAATTATTATTAATGGATTTGAATTTATTGATAACACAGCTTTTACTGATGAAGAACTCAAGCAAGTTGTCAAAGATTTTCTTGGCAAAGAACTTACATTTGCTGACCTGATTAAAATAGAAGACCTCATAACTAACTTTTATATTAGTAATGGTTATATTAACTCAGGTGCTGTAATTGAAGCAGGTCAAACCTTTTCTTCAGAAGGTGCCATTTTAAAAGTTACAGTGGTTGAAGGAGGAATAGAAGAGATTAAAGTTAGTGGAACTAGGCGCTTAAATCCTGAGTATATACGCTCTCGCTTGGGACTAGCCGTACAAACTCCTCTCAATCAAAATCGTCTGCTTGAAGCACTGCAAGTTCTACAACTCAACCCTCAAATTAAAAGTATTTCAGCACAATTATCCGCAGGAGTAAGACCTGATTTGAGCTTATTAGAAGTTCAGGTAACTGAAGCTGATACTTTAAGTACTAATATATTTGCTAATAATGGACGTAATCCTACTGTTGGCAGTTTTCAGCGCGGTGTCGCTATCACCCAGGGGAATCTCTTGGGTTTTGGCGATAGTATTGATTTTATTTACAACAATACTGAAGGGAGTAATTCTTTTGATTTGAGTTATGTTATCCCTGTAAGTCCTTATAATACAACAATTAGATTAGCGGGTGGCTACAGCGATAGTGAAGTTATTAAGCAGCTATTCAATAATATAGACATTACAGGGAAATACTATTACTATGAAATCTCTCTTCGACAACCTCTACTGCAATCACCTACTGAAGAATTTGCCATCGGACTGACTTTGTCTCGTCAAGAGAGTAAAAATTTCCTACAAGGAGAACAATTTCCCCTTTCTATAGGTGCTGATGATAAGGGAAGAGTTAGGGTTTCGGCAATACGCTTCTTTCAGGACTGGGTTAAACGAAATGCTAGAGAAGTTATAGCGGTCAATTCTCAGTTTAGTATTGGGGTGAATGCCTTTAATGCAACGATTAACTCTGATGGTATTCCTGATAGTAATTTTTTCCTGTGGCGTGGACAAGGACAGTATGTTAGGTTATTAGCAGAAGATACTCTTTTAGTTGTTCGTTCTGACGTGCAGTTATCTAATGAACCTCTACTGGCTATCCAACAGTTTTCAGTTGGTGGTCTAGGGAGTGTAAGAGGATATCGTCAAGATCTATTATTGACTGACAATGGGTTTTTGTTAAGTACAGAAATACGTTTGCCAATTTTGCGAGCACCTGAAGTTGAAGGACTTTTACAAATTATTCCTTTTATTGACTTTGGTCTTGGTTGGAATAATGGACAATTTCCCGACCCCAGTCCCAATACTCTAGTTGGGGTAGGTGTAGGGTTATTATGGCAAATGGGAGAGACATTTAATGCCAGATTTGATTGGGGAATACCATTAGTTCCTGTTAATACTCCAAAGGATTCTTTAAACGAACAGGGTCTTTACTTCAGTATAAATGTTAGATTTTAATATCAGAAAACTCCACAACCAGACCTGAGACAATCAAAAATATACCCAGAGTTACATCACTCATATTTTTTTACGTAGCACATCATAATACAATTTTAACAAATTATAAAGAAAATTGGTACTAAACTGACAGATAAAAAATAATATGATAGAGTATAAACCATTAACACTAAATTCAGGGAACCCTACTAACTATGAAAAAACAAATAACACCCCCCGAACAATTGGCTTTCTTCCCATCAATAGATGGTAACCAGATAGTTTATCAAGCATTGAACGTAAATGATAAGAATTTTGGCATTTACGTCTACAACCTAGATAATGGAAGTAATAACTTAATAACGACTAATAGCACTAAAAACATTGGCAAAACCCCAGATATTTCAGGCAATACAATAGTATGGGCAGAATTGGGCTACTATGGATATGCAACGTACGATGAGCTTATTGTGAGTCCAACAAATCCAGTTCCAAGTTCTTCACCTAGCGGTCTTCCTTTAGTAGGCGATAAACACGAAGGTGGTGAAGCTAGGTCGATTGTTTACCTCAAGAACCATATATCTCCACGTATTAGTGGTGATTTGATTGTTTATAGTCATGAAATTACTCCTGGTAATAATGATGTTGATGTGTATAATCTAGCTAATGACACTGAAACTGTAATAGCCAATACTACTGCTGATGAGATATACCCAGATATTTCAGGTAATAGAATAGTATGGCAGCAAAAAGATAGTAATGGAATCTACCAAATCTGGACAGGTCTTACCGATGGAACTGGTAAAAGACAACTCACCTCCGACAACAAAAATAAGTCTCATCTGCGTATTGATGGTAGTTTAATTGTATATAACTATGAAATTACTCCTGGTAATAATGATGTTGATGTGTATAATCTAGCTAATAACACTGAAACTGTAATAGCCAATACTACTGATGAAATAGCCAATACTACTGATGATTATATAGACCCAGACCCAGACATTTCAGGTAATAGAATAGTTTGGCAGCAAAAAGATAGTAATGGAATTTCTCAAATCTGGACAGCATTAAGTAGTGGAACTGACAAAAGACAAATAACTTCTGGTGGTAGTAATAGCGAATTCCCTAGTGTTTCAAACAATACAGTAGTCTGGACACAACTAGATACTGGTAGTGGCGCACTTTATACAGACACACTAACAACAACATCCACTCCCAATACAACAGGCTCAAACCAAGTCTACCGGTTCTATAATCCTGTTTCTAAAGGACACTTCTTTACAATTAATACAAGCGAAAGAGACACAGTAATAGCTAATCCATCTTGGGGCTATAACTTTGAAGGAGTAGGTTTCAATGCTTCAAGCAGTCCAGGTGATAATCTTAAAGAGGTTTATCGTTTTTATAATCCTGTTTCGAGAGGACACTTCTTTACAATCAATACAAGCGAAAGAGACACAGTAAGAAATAATCTTTCTTCAGGCTACATCTATGAAGAAGTAGGCTTTTATGCTTATGGAGCAAGTGACAACATTGGGAAAGATATCTATCGTTTCTATAACCCTATTTCAAGAGGACACTTCTTTACAGTTAACACCAGTGAAAGAGACTCTGTACTAAGCAATTCTTCTTTAGGCTATATCTATGAGGGAGTAGGCTTTGAAGCAATAGCCTAATTATTTCAATGATTACAAAGGTAAAAGCAAAACACATTAAGATTACTTCTTCAGCAATCTGGGGAATGTTTTTGACCATCTTCAGTGGTCTAGCCCATCAAGAAACAGCCATTGCACAGATTATCCCTGATAACAGTCTTGGTGTAGAAAATTCCACAACCAGACCTGAGACAATCAAAAATATACCCAGTGACCTCATAGAAGGCGGTGCAAGTAGGGGGAGTAACCTATTTCACAGTTTTAAAGAATTTAACATCAAAGATGGTAGAGGGGCTTATTTTGCCAATCCTCAGGTCATTCAAAATATCTTTACCAGAGTCACAGGAGGTAATGCCTCTGCTATTCTTGGCACACTAGGAGTATTAGGAAACGCTAACCTATTTCTCATCAATCCGAATGGTATTATTTTTGGACCCAATACCCGTTTAGACATAAGAGGAGCTTTTACCGCTTCAACTGCCAATAGTCTCATCTTTGATAATAACTTTGCCTTTAGTGCCACCAACCCAGAAGCACCCCCATTATTAACTGTAAATATGCCAATAGGGCTGAGATTTCGGGAAAAAGTAGCAGATATCAATAGTACTTCCAATCTAGCAACTCCAGGCAATCTCACCCTCCAAGCGGGCAATCTAAACCTCTCAGGGAGTATAACAGCAGGAGGGGATTTAAACTTAGAAGCATTGAATACCCTGACTATTAGGGATAGTATAGTTAGTCCTTTTATAGCCGCAGTAGGAGGTAATTTACTCTTACAAGGCAATCAAGGAGTTGATATTTATGTCTTGAATCATCCTGCGAGTGGAATTATTGCTGGTAAAGATTTAATATTACGTTCAGCTAATGCCGTCAGTGGAGATGCAAATTTTTCGAGTGGGGGCAACTTCAAAATAGAGACATTAGATAAAAGTTTAGGTAGTTTAGTAAGTCTTTATGACCCTGTAATTCGCAGTGGTGGTAATGTTTTAATGGATTCCTATACAGGAACCTCTTTACATATTTTAGCGGGCGGTGTTGTTGTTATTCCTGGGACAATTCAGATAACCGGTGTCGATACTACAGGAACATCTCTAGTAGAAACAGTTACCTTATCTGATGGCACCAAGATTAGCATAAATGGAAGTCTCGAACCAACATTAGATATTAGGGCGGGAACCTTAGCGGCTGGCAGTCCAGTTAATAATACTGAAACACCAACAAGTGCAGATATTTATATTGGAGCAATTTCTACAGAGGTTGTTGGAGGAAAAGGTGGTCAAGTCTTCATCACTAATCAGTATCAACCCAATACGGTATTACAGTCATTACTGGGTGGAATTAGCTTGCGTACCATCAGCAGTAATGGAGGAATAGTGACAATTGATGCAAGAGATAATCTCAATCTTACAGGAACAGTTGACGTATCTTCAAAAGAAGCAAAAGCTGGCAATGTCAAGTTACTAGCACAAGGCAATATTAGTTCTAGTTCTAGTATTCGGGCAGTAGGTCTATTTGGTGGCAATGTTACAGTAGAAAGCAGCCGAGGCGATATAGTTTTAAATAACGGTTTAGAAATCAACGTCAAAGGTGGTGATGAAGGAAATATTGCCATCAAAGCTCAAAACGTCAGTCTGTTGGGCTTCAGTAAACTAAGAGCAGGCATTGAATTAGGTTTAGGAACAGTAGATACTCAAGCAGGAAATATTGAGATTAAGGCAATAGGTACGGTCAATATCTCAGATAAGAGCTCGATTTCCAATGTAGTGTCCTCTCAAACTAGGGGAAATGGTGGAAATATTAACATAACTGCAGGTTCTCTATATCTCAACAATGGAGCAGAGATTGATAGTAGTACGTTTGGAAAAGGCAATGCAGGAAAGATTAAAATTACGGCGACTGATTCTATCTCTCTCTCAAATAGCAACGTTTTTAGTCAAGTAAAATCTAATGCAGAGGGAAACTCAAGTGGTATGGAAATAACCACAGGCTCTCTCTCTCTTAGTAATGGAGGACAAATTAGTGCTAGTACATCTGGCAAAGGGAATGCAGGACTGATTAAAATTACTGCGAATGATACAATCTCTCTCTCAAATAGCGATATTTTTAGTCAAGTCTTATCTGGAGCAGAAGGAAACTCAGGTGGCATAGAAATTACCACGGGTTCCCTGTCTCTCAAGGAAAGAGCAGAAGTCAATTCTAGTACATCTGGCAAAGGGAATGCAGGACTGATTAAAATTACGGCGAATGATTCTATCTCTGTCACAGGTGGTATTTTTAGTAGGATATTGTATGGAGCAGAAGGAAACTCAGGTGGCATAGAAATTACCACAGGTTCCCTGTCTCTCAAGGAAGGAGCAGAAGTCAATTCTAGTACATCTGGCAAAGGGAATGCAGGACTGATTAAAATTACGGCGAATGATTCTATCTCTGTCACAGGTGGTGGTATTTTTAGTCAAGTCTTCTTATTTGAAGCAGAAGGAAACTCAGGTGGCATAGAAATTACCACAGGTTCCCTGTCTCTCAAGGAAGGTGCAGAAGTCAATTCTAGTACATCTGGCAAAGGGAATGCAGGACTGATTAAAATTACGGCGAATGATTCTATCTCTCTAAAAGGTAATTACATTAGTAATATTCAAAGTCAAGTCTTATCTGGAGCAGAAGGAAACTCAGGTGGTATCGAGATAACTACTGGTTCTCTATCTCTTAATGATGGAACGTTTATAGTTACCAGTACATTTGCTAAGGGAAATGCTGGCTTAATTAAGATTATGGCTAGTGATTCAATCTCTCTTTCAGGTGATGGTGGTATTGGAAGCGAAGTATTGTATGGTGCAGAAGGAAACTCAGGGGGTATAGAAATTACCACAGGTTCCCTGTCTCTCCGTGATGGGACACAAGTCACTACCAGTACTTTGGGAAAAGGAAATGCCAGCTTAATTAAGATTACTGCTACTGACAAGGTGGAGATATCAGGCACTTACTTTAACCAAATTTTAAATAGGGAATTAGGCGGTATTTTGTCCTCCACACTAACCACAGGAAATGCTGGTAACATCATCATAAACACCCCCATATTCAATATCTCAAACGGTGCAGAAGTCTCAGCCTTTACAACAGGAACGGGAAATGCGGGCAGTATTACTATCAACTCACCCCAAATAGTAGATATTGGTCAAGGAAGTAAGATAAACGTCGAAACCTCTAGTGCAGGAAGACCAGGCAACATTAATATCACTTCAGACACCATTAATATAGGTAAAGATGCTCAACTCAGCGCCACAGCTACTGCAACTGCTACTAATCTCCAAGGTGGTGGAAGTATCACATTAAATGCCTCTAACCTAAATATAGCTGGACAACTGGGAATATTTGCCGAAACCCAAGGAGAATCACCCGCAGGAACACTTACCCTTAATCCCGACAACTCTAAACCTAACCTCAACATCCGTTTTATAGATCAAGGAAAAATATCAGCATCAACCTCAGCAAGTGGAAAAGGTGGAGATATTAACCTCAGTTCATCCGATACCATTGAGATTAGAGGAATAGGAACGATAGCTGTAGAAACCACTGGTAGTGGTAATGCAGGAACAATCAACTTTAACACCAATCAACTAACCCTAGCTGAAGGAGTGAGAGTTACAGCATCAAGCATAGGAACAGGCAATGCAGGCAACATCAATCTTAACGCTACACAGGTTAACCTACAGCAAGCCACTATAACAGCCTTTACTAACGGAACAGGCAATGCAGGAAGTATCCTAGTACCAAATGCCCAAAATATAGACCTTAACAACAGCACAATCTCAACAGAAATACAAGCACAAGGAATAGCAACTCAACCCAGTAACATCAACCTCACCTCTAAGACAATCAACCTCAATAACAACTCAAATATTACAGCAAGTACTTCAGGAAGAGGAGATGCAGGAGATATCACTCTTAGCAACCAACAATTAAACCTCAATAACAACTCAAATATCACAGCCAGAAGTACAGGAACAGGAAATGCAGGCAGCATCAGTCTTCCCAACACCAAAAACCTCAACCTCAATCAATCAGAAATTAGTGTAAGTACCAGTAACAAAGGGAATGCAGGCAGCATTAGTGTACCAACAGCCCAAACTATTAATCTAGATAAAGGTCAAATTACAGCATCCACATCAGGACAAGGCAACACAGGCGTTATTAACCTGACAGGAACAGAGAAAATAGAACTACTTAACAATAGCAAAGTTAGCAACGCAGTAGAAATAGGAGGAGTAGGTAATGCAGAAATTATCACCC
>Ga0209085_1001040_pt1 | contig 18076 bp, 8 predicted proteins | sample C_131016_EF_Meta_FD_187310 | JGI IMG/M metagenome (GOLD analysis project Ga0209085, IMG submission 187310) | Freshwater microbial communities from Lake Croche, Canada to study carbon cycling - C_131016_EF_MetaG (SPAdes) (version 2) | ecosystem: Environmental > Aquatic > Freshwater > Lake | place...
ATATCACTGCTTAAAAATATCACCATGAAACCCAGACGATTAATTGTCTGCGCTGACAATCGAAGTCCCTACGAAGGAACCGATGATTATTGGACATATTGTATTCCAATGACAGAAGCTTACGCAAAAATAATCGGTGTCGACTTTAAATTTGAATTAATTAAAGATTCGATTCGAGGTCGCCATCCTGCTTGGACCAAGATTGCAGTGTTATCAAAATATGTTCAGACATATGATGAAATCATGTGGTTTGATTCAGACGCCACTGTCATAAATCACAAAGTCAATGCGTTTGACTATATTAAAACTGCTCCTACATCTGAATGGAAACGAGACTCGACAAAAAAACCCATTCTATATGCGTTGGCAGATAAACCCTTCAATAACACTCGTGCTTGTTCTGGTATTTTTTTGCTCGATTGTACAGATAAAAATTCTGCGTTAAAATTGCTAGATGAATGGTGGAATGATATTCCTGATGTGAAATACGAGTTAACGCATCCGTGGGAACAAGCTGTATGGAACGAAGCATGGAGATTTAATGAAAAGTCGTCCTATCTCCGAGTCGCCGATGTATTTAGCATGATTGATGCTGGGGAAAAACAAGTCTTTATTCACCTCATTGGAACTTATTACAATATCCGTTGTTCTCTGGCTAAAAAATACTTTTATAGACAATTGTATCCGAAACAAACACGAATCGGAATTGTAGTACGTCAACAAAATTATTACACAAATGGATGCGGTCAAAATTGTATTTTCATGATGCAATCATTGGAAGCATTAGGATATCAAGTTGATTTGCTCGTCAATTTCAAATCAGATAAACCTGACAAGGTGTCAGAAGAGATTCCTCTCTTTTATAAAAAAATAAGTGAGGTGAAGTTTGAACATTATCAAACTATAATTTTCGGCTCCGAAATTCCATTTCTAGCAGATGTAACACGTATGAAAGAAGCAGGAGTTCATCGCATTATGTTTAATCCATGTAATGTTATAGATGCCTTTCATGCCGAAAACTTTATTTACAAGTGCCGTGAAACAACCTTACCACTCCTTGAAATGACGTATAAAGACATTGCGGATGAAATTTGGCTCACTGAAAATCATGAAAGCTCGTCTCGCACTTACTTGGAAGTCCTAAACAAAAATAAAATTCCTGTATCTGTAGTGCCACTAGTTTGGAACCCCTTGTTTTTAAAAGATGCGCAGGGAATCTTACCAACAAATAAATCGTCCTCACAGAAGCCCTTAGATATTGTAATTATGGAGCCTAATATAGGCTACTGTAAGAATGCGTTAATCCCTCTAATGATCTGTGAAAAACTTTGCTTAGAACACCCAGATCTGATTCATAATGTGTATTTGTTTAATGCGCCCACGTCTAATCCGACTGCTACAGGAATGATGGAGGCCTTAGATCTTTGGAAAACAAAAAAACTGCGCCTCATGACTCGTATTCCCATTACACAAATTCTTAGCTTCTTTGGTAATAAAGATAAGCACGGTGATTACACACCTGTGTTTCTGTCTCATCAAATTAACATTCCCTTAAATTACGCTTATTATGATGCCTTATACACTGGCTTCCCGTTTGTACACAATTCGCCTTCCTTACATGCGCAGGGGTTGGGATATTATTACGATGGGATATCTATGGGCGCAAGTGTGATTCAAACCATTCAAAATACCTTTCTGATAAAGGACTCTCAACACAAAGCACACACCATCTTATTTGATCAAGATCCCATAAATCCAAAATGTACAGGTGTATTTGAACGGCTTCTAAATACATCACCACTGTCTTTGCCATGTGAATCGGTTGTTATCAACCTTGATCGTCGTAAAGATCGATATGACCTCTTTCAAAAAAATCATCCTTCCTTTGCGAAAGATGTCAAACGAGTGTCTGCGGTGGATGGACAAAGCCTCGTCTTAACAAAGGATCTTGTACATCTCTTTCGAGATAATGAATTTAAGTGGTCCAAGGGCGCCATGGGGTGTGCGTTATCACACTACGAACTTTGGAAGCAGATGAAATACAGTTCTCCAGTTCTAGTATTAGAGGATGATGTACTCTGTCCTCCTGACTTTCTAAACAAACTCAACCAGATATATGCGAATATGCCTACGGATACTGATATTTTATTTTTGGGAGGCTTGTTACCCCAAAATAAAGAGGCCTACGCACAAAAGATAGAACAAGTGAATCCATACATAAGTAAGATAAAACGTAACGCAGAATCAAAACGCCAATATATTCATTTTTGTACTTCTGCGTATATTATCACGAAACAAGGAGCCGAAAAAATGATAAACTATGTTGATAAATTCGGAATACACTTTCAAGTGGACTTACTCCTCTGCTACAACTTTCATTTATTAAATATCTACACCTCCTCGCCTCTCCTTACATCTGTCATTGATCATTATGATGCGACCTATGTGAGTTCAAATAAGACGCACTTGAGCGATATTAGTGTTAACCCTACCTTTTTCACTGAAGAAGATATACAAAAAGTGACAAATCCAGTTCAAATTCTTGTCGTAACGGCCAGTGATTCTCGAAAGGCAATCATGGAACAACAGTTTCGAGATTTAAAGATTTCGTATCCCATCCAGTATTTAGAAGGAAACATATTAGATGCGGAAGCAACCGACTATTGCGGATCAAACGTAACTCCTGAACAACGAAGATGTATTTATTCCACAAGAACTCATATTTTAGCCTTGGAACGTGCGGGTCTCGATACCAGCCCTCCCTTTACTCTCATTGTAGAAGATGATATCGCAATTCATAAAACTGAATTTATATCTCTTCTTTCTGACATCCTTGCGAAATATGATAGTCTTGTAACTCCTCATTCGAAGGTTCTTTCCCTCGGATGGATTCCTTGTAATCCTTACTCTTTCTATGAACCTCTCGAAGCAGTGTCGACTGTAAACTCCACCTACAAAATCTTACAGCGATTTACACCTGGCACACAGGCCTATTTAATCAAGCGCAGCGTGGCTAAGGAATTTACGCCCCTGTTCAAACATACAACACAAAAAGCACTTAGTGATGCGATTCTTTCGAAAAACCATGCGTTAATTAAGACAGAAACACAGACCTATGTATTTGATGACTTTGGAACAAAACTGCTCCAACAGTGCGTCCTCTTTCCTCCCCTTGTAACAGAACAACCGAATACATCTTTAATTCGAGGGACTGTTGAAAATCCCTATTGGACACAATTCTTTGCGAAAATACCTTCTTTGCGAGACCAGTATTGGTCTTTAAACCATACAAGGAGCGGTAATCTCGACACTCCTCTTCTTATAACCTATGATAACAAGCCAACAGAAAATACCCTTTTTTTTTTAAACACCTTAAAAACGAATAATTGGGATCATGTATTATTGGGTGAAGGAGATGTGTGGGAAGGATGGACTACACGAATGAATGCTTATCGCAATTATATTAAGACCTTGCCTGATGATAAAATAGTGGTTTTATCTGATGCAAGAGACGTTGTTTGCTTAAGAACCAGTAAAGCCTTTATGGAAGCCTTTCAATCCTTCAAAAAACCTCTTGTGGTCTGTATGGAAACAATGTGCGGAGGTTACATGGATGTAGCGGATGACTTCAATTGTGTTCAGTGTAAACCTTTAACAAACTATTGGAAACATCATAAGATATCATCTTTACCAATTCGTAAATATGTTAACAATGGTTTAATTGCTGGTAATGCGAAAGCCATTCGAACCTTATTACAATGGTCTATTGACAATAAATATACAGACGATCAATTGGCGCTTGGGAATTATGTCAACACCTTTCCAGACCTTGTTGCACTGGATACCTCTGCAAGTGTGCTTCATACTACACTCTTTGGTGTTAATGCTGGAATTCAAAACATTCACATACAAAAAGAAGATTCACCCACTTTTTCTGAATTTTTTGGACGAGGTGCGTTTTTCCTACATATTCCTGGCTGTGTGAATAAAGGACAACGTGTAATCTATGAATCTGTGTGTAAATCCTTACAACTTGGATTACATGATAAACAACTACGAACTCCATATGGATACGAAGAACCGACGTGGAATCAGAAGTTTTAATAATTTGCGAGAGTTATTGTATAACTCAAACAAATTTAGGCCGAAGGCTCAACACGGGCAAGACGCGCATCAAGTTCCTTGACTGCGGCGACCAGGAGAGACACAATACGGTCGTAAGACACAGCCTTCTTTTGGAAGTCATCGGAATGGTCCGTAGACACAACACCGGGCAATACAGCCTCTACTTCCTGCGCAAGAAAGCCCATTTCCTTGTGACCAGGGTTGATGCCTGGGTTTCCGTTGTTCCAATTGTAAAGAACAGGGTGAAGCGCACGCACGATTTCAATGCCATTCGTAACATCCTCCACATCTGTCTTTAATCGAGCATCGGAAGTGGTGGAGAAGGAAGCGCCAGACACAGTGCCAGTTACCTTGAGCGAATACGCATCAATCTCACCAGAGCAAGCCAAGCCATAACCACCATCAATTGTAAGGTTGCCAGTGAAGTGAGTGGTACCACTGGTGATACCAATTTCAGATGATGTGGCACGAGAAATCTCCGCACTAAGGTTGACCGTCAAGGTGCTTTCCGCAGCGGAAGCACGAGACTGCTCTGTGCTCTCGGCAGCCTTAGCACGAGAGACCTCCGCACTGATACTACCTGTAACGCTGGCTTCAGAAGATGTGGCACGAGAAATCTCCGCACTGAGATTGACTGTCAGGGTGCTCTCGGCAGCAGAAGCACGAGACACCTCCCCACTGAGATTGGCCGTCAGGGTGCTTTCCGCCGCAGACGCACGAGAGACCTCACCACTCACATTGGCAGTGAGGGTGCTTTCCGCAGCGGACGCACGAGACTGCTCAACACTCTCCGCCGCCTTGGCACGAGACACCTCGGCACTGAGATTGAGAGTCAATGTGCTCTCCGCAGCAGACGCACGAGACACCTCACCGCTCACATTCGCCGTCAATGTACTCTCGGCAGCAGACGCACGAGAGACCTCACCACTGAGATTGGCCGTCAGGGTGCTCTCGGCAGCAGACGCACGAGAGACCTCACCACTGAGATTGGCCGTCAGGGTGCTTTCCGCAGCGGTCGCACGAGACTGCTCGGTACTCTCAGCCGCCTTCGCACGAGAAGCCTCAGAACTGACTCCAGAAGCGCCCATAACTTCAGCGGATATGGCACGAGAAACCTCCGCACTGAGATCAGCCGTTAGGGTGCTCTCGGCAGCCTTCGCACGAGAGACCTCACCACTCACATTGGCCGTCAAGGTGCTCTCCGCAGCAGACGCACGAGACACCTCGCCACTCACATTGGCTGTCAGGGTGCTCTCCGCAGCAGACGCACGAGACACCTCGCCACTCACATTGGCCGTCAAGGTGCTTTCCGCAGCCGACGCACGAGACTGCTCCACACTCTCAGCCGCCTTAGCACGTGACACCTCACCACTAAGATTGGACGTCAATGTGCTCTCCGCAGCAGACGCACGAGAGACCTCACCACTGAGATTGGCCGTCAGTGTGCTTTCCGCAGCGGACGCACGAGAGACCTCACCACTGACATTCGCCGTCAAGGTGCTCTCTGCGGCAGACGCACGAGAGACCTCGCCACTGACATTCGCCGTCAAGGTGCTCTCCGCAGCAGACGCACGAGACTGCTCCACACTCTCCGCCGCCTTGGCACGAGACACCTCGGCACTGAGATTGAGAGTCAATGTGCTCTCTGCGGCAGACGCACGAGAGACCTCACCGCTCACATTGGCCGTAAGAGTACTTTCCGCAGCAGACGCACGAGAGACCTCACCACTCACTTTGGCCGTCAAGGTGCTCTCCGCAGCAGACGCACGAGAGACCTCCCCACTGAGATTGGCCGTCAGTGTGCTCTCTGCGGCAGTCGCACGAGACACTTCAGCTGACAATGATCCAGCTTGAGAACTAATATCACCCATCGTGGCAATCTCAGAACTGGACGCACCAGCGGTACCATAGTAACTCTTCACGCCAGCAGCCTTTGTGAGAGTAATATTGGAACCACTGTATTGTGCGATGGTATTCACATCCAAAATAGCAACTTGAAGAGATGCTGTTCCAAAACTAACATTACTATCCGTAAAGGTCAATGAAGGAGGTGCAGAGGCAGTCGCATCTACAAACTGGATCACGTTACTTGATACTCGTAACGTTGAGGGCATATTGGTTTATACCTAGCCATAACATTTTATTTTTGGCGAATCAGATCCATGAACCCAGAAGTATCATCTTCAACGTTCATAAAACTACTTTGCTGTGTAAATGTACATAAGAGTGGAATTAAATTGCCAAACTCCGGGAGAATGATAAACGGACCGTTAAGTGATCCGGGAACCTCACCACTTAAGCAATCTGGATGTAAAAACGGATCTGAATACTGGATCCGTCGATTATGCCCAAATCAACTAAACTCTTGGACCCATCTAGTTCCGCATCATTCTTCATAAGCACCGCATTCGTAACCTTGGAAGCATCAATGGCTAGCGCAATTTTAGAAGCCGCAATAAGCGCATCACCATTCGCCGAATTATCCACTTCTACAGAGGCAGACTTACCAGTGACAGGACCCACAACGGCAACCAACTCTATTTGAGAGTAACTACGGTTAGATAGTACACGGGCGACAGAGGACACATTCACCTTCATTCTATATACCCTACTAAGAATTTAATTTACATCAGCAACCGCTAAAAAACGACTTGACACTAAGACACTGCCTTCTTCACAAACATCATCTTTACTAGATCTTTTATATCGCATAATTCCTTTTCCAAATTCTTAATCCGTTCGCTCTGTTCCTTCACAATCGGTATCAATAATACTCCTATACGATCATACTGTAAGGACTTCATGCCCTGTTGGGTCCTTACAAGCTCTGGTACGACTTCCTCCACATCCTGCGCAATCAAGCCCAATTCTATAGTGGTTGCGCCTATATAATTGTACAATTTCGGTTCCAACTCCAACATTTTAGTCGCAGGTTTATACGTCACAATGTTTTCCTTGAATCGACGATCCGACCGTGTAGTTAAGGAATCTGTCACAATGTCTTTGAAAAACGACACACCGCTCACATCCAAGGTCAACGTGGCGTCGGATGACGTCGTCTTACCCAGCAAGAGTTGCCGACCTGTCAAACCAACTGTCGTCGGTGTCACAGTCCATATATCACCGTTAAATTGACCAAAGGTTCCTCTGTACACGTAACAGGTAATGGCCGGCGGCGAGTCCTTTGTAATTGGATTGGGCAAACCAGGACTTGTATCATTCGCATAACATGTAAAAATCCCTGTATCATAGTCAAAAATGTATGCTAATTGTTGTGGTAAGACAACGTCTCTACCCCCCGCACTCAATACGCCCGTATTCGCAACGGTACGTTTAAAGGTTCCTGTATACGCACCTCCTGAAAATACAAAAGGAATCACATTGTGTAACAAGTTCACCTTTGTTTTCGAAGTGTAACCCGAAAAGGACGACATAGGATTCGAGATAAACGGTTGAAGAAGACAGTGCGAGATCTTCAAAATGTGTGGATATGCCGTGCTTTTTGATATCGAAAAACACGAGGATCCAGCCACGCTGGTTTGAAAATCAGCCAATTCCGACACATGAATCATAAACTCTGCCGCAATCTCTGTGGATGTCATTGCGACAAAATCTGTAGGAGGGGTGGGCGGCACGGCCTGAGATGTCATATTTTCTCGAAACGCAATGGGTAGAGCCACCGGTTCCTGATAGTATTTTGTTTCTATGCTCGTATTACCACGTTGTAGTCCTTTTTTAAAGGCGAACGCAGCAAGGTTATTTGCTGTAAATCCTGGCCCCAGCCACTGCGTGGAGCCCGATATCATCGGATTGACCAACCTATCCATTCCTTTCAAGGACCGTTGTTTTCAGACATTTCTAAGAACGCACCGTTTCAAACACCGGAGAAAGAGAACGGTCCGTTTTCCGCAAAATGCAGTCCTAAGAATTCGTTAAAGACACATTTAACCCTTGAAATGTAATTGGAAACCCACTGTATTGTGACGCATCTTGCGCAATTCCAATTCGAACAAAGGCCATCACCTTGGTATACAGACGCCGACCAATTTGCGCCTTGTACACTACATTGCTTCCATCAGGAATCACATCAATCGCCGCTCCCGTATCAAACACAGAGTCGTCAAAGTTGTAAAAATCCAATTGTTTCATACAATTCAACCAAGCTGTTCCAAAGGTTTCATAGGTTGCTAAATCATAGGTTCCTACAAGTTTGGCATGCATGCGTACCTTCATCGATGAGGTTAAGGTGGGGGATACCGTGGAATCCGGCCACCAGTTGTTTTCAGTTCGATCGCTCCCAATCGAACTAATCAAGGACGGTGCGTTCACTTGAATGTTGATGTAGCCGTAGAGTTGTGGCGGGTTCTGTGGCGCCCATTCAAACGCAAAGGTCGCATATCGGTATCCAAAGTTCGAATCAGCGTCCAAATCATATGTAAAATCCGGATACACGTTACTCCCCCCATTAAACTGAGCAAAGTTAAACCCCGCTGGATGAAAGTAAGTATTACTCGTAAATAACAGTTCACGACTGTAGAAATTAGGATATGCCAACTGTAAACTGCTTCTATGCTGGTACAAAAGTGAGGATGGCAGAGACACGGTTGTGGGGAGAGTGACCGTAATCAAACTGCTAATATCAGTATTCAAGCCTAGACCAAATTCACCTTGCGCATTTACACCATCATCGATGTTATTCGCCGATCCTGGATCATCAATATTGGGTAATAAGGACATGATTCGTTGCCCATTCGACCCCAGTGTGCTCATAAAGGTCGTATAAGTGTAATATGAATAAGTATCCGCATACAAGGAGGATAAGAGGGTGCTCCTTAAAGTCACTGGATACGGAATCGGCGACGCCGGTGTTACTCCCGCAATCAGAGTATAATCCCTCGGATCATTCGGATCGACATACATATAATTTCCCACGGGTGCTGTTAAGGAACTAAGCAGCAACAAGGTATTTTCAGGAAAAGGCAAGCTTGTTACTGGCGTACCGTTACTCAAGATCCGAACATTCGTTGAATACTGTTGAATAGGTGTCGTGGTCAACCCATTGTACTGTAAGAATCCCTGCGCAAAACTCGACGTCGCATACCAATGCGCAAAATTAGTACCACTCATATCATACTTAATAAGACTGTTCGGTGTAGGAGTATAAATTCCACTAATTTGTATGGTACTCGTGACATCTGTAACATGAATCTGCGCCGTACTAACAGTATTGGCGGGTTCTGTTCGGAACCGAAACACGGGCGTCGACAAGACCTGTGGTAAAGCCGATGTATTTGAATCCGGTATTTCACGATTCGATAAGATCACTTGAAGATAAAACGGCTGGGTGGAGATTGTACTTACATTCACCTGTCCCGCCACATCCGCCGCATAAAAGAACTTTTTGTAAAGAACGTCGGACTGTGTTTCTCGAATCGTCGCATTCAAGACATTGAACGATGTAGTGACCGAATTGGATACATTTAGGACGTAATCATAGTTTGTAGGATTGAGGGTCAATTGTACAGGAGTTGTAACGGTCCCCACAGGGTCTCTTAGATTCGTTGTGTATTGAATCGACCCTTGATCTCCTGGGTAGGTGAAATCATTAAATTGTGTAGGAGTGCTCAAGATAAACTCAAAGGGCGCTATAGTCGAGAGAAAGAAGACCGCATCAGGAACTGCTGTTTGGACCGTCCAACCATTGCCACCATTTGTTGTGGTAAACAAGGTGCTAGGGGCTCTAGCCTGCGTCAAATCTCCTACTTGAATGTTCACACTCGAGACATGGGGTGTTGAAAGGGAAGGAAACGCCGTATTCGCAAGGGGTCCTCCGAAGGGGACCCCAGAAAGAAAGGCTTCATTTACAGCATAGGTGCTTGTACTAAAGACCACACCAGGCAGCAGCGGTCTTGCTACCGTCCCCGTAAGATTTATAATCTGCGTCGATGCGTAATATACAAAGGACTGCTGAAAGGTGGAAGTGATATAGTTTCGCAAAGTACTTGGAAAGGTTGTCACATTGGATAATCCGTACTGAAATCCCTGACCTACTGTATTGGCAGTCGCCATTTGTCTTACAGTATATTCGGTCACATAGGTACTAAAGTATGGAGTGGAAAGTTGCGCATTAGCGTCACTATAATCAGGTCGTTCGACTTGAAGTTGAACCTGTTGTTGTGCCAGACTTATCTCTATAACATCGTTAGGCGCACTGGGAGCCCCCGTACTTGTTTGAATCGTGGAGAATTGTATAATATTTGCTTGCGCCGATGTATTGTTGAGATAGATAATACTGACCGGGACAGGCGTATCCTTTGGATAGGCCAATTCAAGATTCGGTAAGAAGACTGACATCGTGGTATAGGTGGATGTTCCATCCGTGGGCGTAAATCCCACCACCTTCCCCGTGGCAGAAAAGGTGGCATCTCCTGATTCACTAACAAGTCTCACGCAGTGAGACTGAAGTTGGGCCTTTGTATACGAGATCGGGATGTTCTGTGGAAAGAAATCTGTAAAGACTTGTAAGGCCACAAGGGGTGTTTTGTACGGACTAATGCCATCCGTGTAGTTTTTGTAAGGAAAATAAGCATCATCCGAAATTTCCAGTGTACAGTAATTGGGAGTCGTCGGATCACCAATAATAATCACGATACTCGTCACATATGGCACAGACTTATCCAAAATGGAGTAAGTATTAAAATTCGTCCATTGTAGGCTGCCATACATGGAATTGGGGGGGCCTTGAACGGGTGTCACAGCAGGAGGTTGATACAAAAAGGCGTTCGCTATCCACGCATCCAATTTGGCCAAGCCATTTGTTACAGTATCCGGTGCGCCCGATAGCGCATCCAACAGTCCTGCGCCACCAATCGTACTTGGCGCAAAGGAGTTGACGGGGGCTGGAAACGCCGGTGCGAACGTACTCACATATCCCAAGGTAGTGTCACGCAGGGTGATCAAACCGTTCTGACTCACTTGAAACTGTTTCTTAAGAATGGAACGAATGCCCACTGGTTCAAAGGTCTCGTATATAGTGCTATTTGTTAAGGTTAAGGTGCTCAAGCCTGTACCTGGCATTCCCTGTGCGGATAAGGTAACAAGAGTCGAGGGAAGAATCGGAAAGTTCGCAGGATCCCAGCCTGTGGAATCGGCGAACACCAGATTTCCGGTGGAAAAAAACGCAACGGTTGCCGGATACGACATCTCACTATTTATGCGGGGGACAAAAAGCCGATGTATCTAACGCTCTTTTTTATAGCAGTCTAGAGTAAGATGACCAAGTATGATAAAACCGTCATGAAGTTATCAGATGTAATTTTAATTGGTACAGACTGGAAATTTGAACGATATGATGCTATTTCAAAGTATGTGAAGCTGGCGACGGAACACGTATCGAACCGCCCCATCGTGATAAATCATAATTTGGAAGTCATCAATTTCACCGATGGAACTGCGCTATACAAGACAAAGATTCCAAACGATCAAAACTTTATCTTTGGTACAGATAACCCAAGAAATTTACTGCTGAATCAAATCTTTCAAACACTGATCGAAATCCAACGAATGGACCATTTCTTATCCATGATCTTCACAAAGGATGAACTCCTACGTATAGTAAATACGGAAAATGGAATTATAACTCAAAAGAGGAGGAGTAACCTTCTACACAATACCTTTGTCATGAGTAGCATCTTTCCTAGTTTTATGGAAGCGATTTCTGATAAAAGTGTTTTAAAGATCTATTCCTATAATCGTGTTGTTGCGACCTATCTTCCTATATTGTTAGGAAATTTGGAGCCGTTACCAATAAGTGTACCGGTTACAACAATTGAAGAACGCAACGACCGATTCCATGAAATATTATCGGCGGTTCATGCTTTTTTAGATGAAGACATCATTACAAATATATCAAAACTACCCTTGATGGACAAAATGGTTGTGATTCTAGTTAATAATACAAATCTTGTAAGTATGTTACAACAGTTACTACAACATCCAGCAAAAATATTGAATCCCCTACAAATCGATGATCGACATTCTAGTTTGGAATCGAGTCTCGTATATGGTGAGACCCTCATGACCAAACTTTTGGAAGACAAGGCCTTAGAAAATAAGCGAAAAGAAACAGAGGCCGTTTCGGCATTGGAAGCCGAATTGTTAGAAGAAACTGCGAAAGGAAAAAAGACAAAAAAACCAGGTAAGCCATCCCCACAGTCTGTTGCTGCTGCGACTACTGCTGCGACTACTGCTGCGACTACTGCTGCGACTACTGCTGCGACTACTGCTGCGACTACTGCTGCGACTACTGCTGCGGCCAATAAGCCAAGCACAACCGTTGCTAAGCCAACTACAATACTTACTGCGACCAATAAGCCAAGTACAACCCTTGCTGAGCTAAGTACAACCGTTGCTACGAAAAAACCCTCCTCACGAAAGGTGAAGGCTGCTCGATTGAAAGCAATCGAAGAAGAAAAAGCGATTGTTGAAGCAAGCACAGGAAACGGATCGACCGGTGGAACAACAGATATTATAAAAGACCTGTCCCTTGTTGGACGAAATGCGGCCCTTCAAGAGGCCTGTCTACGATTTGCCGGCGGACTCCAGAATACACTTTCAAGTGTGCTGTTAGATACCTATCCAGCATTAGGCACCGACGTGGTACGTTGCCAACTCGTTGGAAGTAGCGCTGAAATCATTTTATACAATCCTACACGAATTCCCTTTCCCATTACAAAGGATATTGATTTGCGCATTTCGTTAAGACCGGATTTATACAAGGATAATCACATAAAAAAGGCCTTTCTTACAACACTCCAGGTGGCCGTGAGAGACTTTCTCAATGGACCTCTTCCTTCTGAAACCGAGTTATACGGATCGAATGAACTGATGCCACCCGTTGAATTTATAAATAATCATAGAGTTCCGCCACGATTTGAGATCGATAAGGGCGCAAGACTAATTCGACTCGATTGTCCCTTACAAGCCATTCTCCTCTACGATGTATCCAAGGGAACCAAGGTCGTCATGAAGATTCAAGGACGTCAAGTTACAGGATATACGCCCAATCCTTATGGCGACCCCTATCCTACCTATGACCAAATCATCGATATAACGACCAATGTACTAAATGAAGTCGGATATCCAGAGGAATGGGCCTCCATGGAGGACTTTATCCGTTTTCCCTACAAGGATGTTGTGATACCCATTCGTTCCGTCGCCGGTCTCCTCGAAAACAACATGAAGGCGCTCGTATCCGAAGAGTTTACAGTAGGGCATCGAAAAGACAACAGACCCCGTCTGGAAACTCGCATATCGACACTCAAAACAAGACCTCCTTCACGCCGTCTTACGCATCGCAATCGAAAGCGAATGCGTGCGTAAAATCGCATGAACTGCTGTGGCTGTAACTACCCCTCCTACATGGGCTGATTGCGCATGAATACCGCCCCATTGCCTCGAAATACCGGCAGACTCCGCCATAGCCGCCCAGGTAGTAAAGGTAATAAAGACAGGTGCTGCTGGCACTAACCCCGGTTGAATCTCGGATCGTCCAGCGGGGACTACAAAGGTTCCAAACGGCTGCGTGTCCGTAGGTAGAAACATGGGCGAAAACTTGTTGAGATTTGTCATGAGTACTGGAGGCGTGGAAGGGATTGTAGGACCAAACCAATCTGTCATCACCAGCGCAAAGATCTTCGAATAAGAACTGTGACCCGAGACGAAATCGGGAAACGGCGGTGTTACAAAATTCAATACCTGGTACGGCATCCATAGACATCCACTAATATCCGCTGCCGGTAATAGATTTCCAGACAGATCCCGTGTCGTGTTCCAAGATCCCAATCGTTGGGTTGCGTAAATGCGACGAATGTCCTGAATCGGTCTTGCTTCCTGATACTGTAATTTAATTCCCCACACCATTCGTCCCACTTCGAATAACTGAATCGCCATATCGAGTGCTGAATAGATGAAGGTACTACGATTATACACGTTGTAAGCTACAAAATACTGTTTAAGAAGCCACATAAACATTCCAGGCGGCGATATGGTGTAGGGACTGCCAGCCCAGAATTCTGCCTGTATCTTATGCGCATCACTGTCGACCCCTGGAAGGCCGAGAGACGCCGTCTTTTGGACAAGATCTGCTAATTCAGCAATTCGTTGAGTTTCTGTGCTCGGAAAATAGGGGGCTACAAGGGCTTTAATATTTATTTCATCTGTTGCCGTAAGTCCAACAGGAGTCACATCTTCCCACAGTCGTGTATAATAGTTTTTTAGCACTCCTGCGATACGAAGAGGCGTCCACGCCATTGGATTCGGATAGGCTGTAATATCCTGACAGACTGTAGGATTGAGCGAGATACCGCCATTCGGCAAGAGACTGGTGGCAGGTGGCACAGCTGCTGCTACGGAACCGTCATTGGTTCTTGTGGTAAACCATGTTTGCCATGCGGCTTGCCATGTTGTAAAATTTCCGGCTGTCCTCACATAATTGATCTGCGTCGTATGCTCGAATTGCGTCCATCCATTCATGGACTGTTCTTGCGTTACAAGTTGCGCCGAATTGTAACCTGGAATGAGGGCGGGCAGGATGACAGTGAGAGCCTGTGTCATCCAAACAGCGACGAAATCGGAGGTTGATAAGGGATATGTCGTTGTCCAGGCCCAGCCGTCCGTTGTTATCGTGGTATACGGCGTCGTGCCCGTGACCCAGTTGTAGGCGGTGGCAATCGACATCGACCAGATGTAGAACAGACGGGATGTCTTTGTGGGCCCCAGATTCTGCGCAGCGACATAGGTGAACATGGAATCCATGGTGGAAAAGAGGAGTGTTTGGCACACATCGCTTGTATTTGTTGTTCCTCCTGTCGTAGTTCCCGCAAGGGAAGGGGGCACCTGTATTCCATTGTAAAAAAAAGGCCCTCTGCCGGCCCGTATGTCGGCGGACACTAGCGCAGTGTTTCCACCGGAAGCCCTAAGCCTAGGCTTTAACTGGTCTAACTGGTGAGACAGTGCGCCAGCTGCGAGCCGCCGCCGTTGCGTTAGAAGAGAAGAGTCCATCTGCTCTTCTAACGAAAAATATAAACACCTGTACACTAGTTTATTAATGTCATGGGTGTGGCTGTAAAATTTGTCTCACCGTACAAAATCCGAGAAGCATTTCCGGGAAACGTTATATTATTATTGTAATAAACCACAGTAGCAGTGGTTCCTACACCACTTGCAATAACTGCATTTGTATTTGAAGGAGCCCCTGCTCGTACTATAAACAATGATCCGCTGATAAGAGTTGTACTTCCATTTGCATCCAATGAGATAGCAGGAGTTCCCGTTGCACCTGGCGTTGTTGCTATAATAGATACCTGTGCCAATGTATTAAAAGTGATGGGTGAGATAGAATTTGCTAAATAAATAAGACCTGCGCTAATTGTGGAAGCGGAAGTACATGTCAGTGAAGTATTCGCAACTGTTAGAGGATTGAGAGATCCTCCCACCTGAATCATCGGCGTGCTGCTAATTGAATTAAAGGTGCAGTTTTGAATGTTTGCTGTACAACTACTCAACAATATCAGTGGCTGTGTAAAGTTAAGTGCAGAGTTTTGAATTGCGACCTTATTCATCTTCAATTGAAATCCACCACTCACATTTATATAGTTTGTAGCATTACCTGAGCCTGCATCCGAAAGTTCAACTGTATCCATGATTAAGGTGCCGCTCCCGCTTCCATACATATTGATAATGTTACTTGTTCCAGTCAGCAAAAGATTACGAAATGCGATCGTATTATTATTTGCAGTACTTCCTGTGGTGTTGATGGTATGATTTCCATTAATTACAGTATTTGCGGGTATTGTATCAAGCGATGTTCCCATAAGTATCACATTCTTGTTACCAAGTGTTGTAATAGATTCCGTATAAGTTCCTGGTCCAATGCTGATTGTCACACCCGATGAAGATGATGCCGAAATAGAAGAAATCGCACGAGTGATCGTCGACCACGGAGCATAGGACGTTCCTGGATTTGAGTCAGCCCCGCCTTTTGCTACATAATAAATATTTTGAGATGACACAAGGGAACCAGGACCTATAGGACCCGTGTTTCCTGTAGGACCTGTTACAGTGCTTTGGGGACCTGTGGGACCTGTGGGACCTGTGGGACCTGTGGGACCTGTGGGACCTGTGCGCCCCGTGGCTCCCGTTGGCCCTGTGACCGTGCTCGCTGCACCTGCGGCCCCAGTTGGACCTGTGTTACCTGTAGCGCCTGTAGGACCTGTGCGTCCTGTTGGACCTGTAGCCCCTGTATTTGTTGCTGCTCCAGCCGGACCCGTATTTCCTGTCGCACCTTGAAGTCCTGTTGGACCTGTTGCACCCGTGCCTGTTGCTGTTCCAGGTGCTCCAGTGGGTCCGGTATAACCAGTAGGTCCTGTAATTGTACTCTGAGGGCCGGTATTGCCTGTAGGACCAGTATTTCCTGTATTGCCTGTGTTGCCCGTGGGTCCGGTATAACCAGTAGGTCCTGTAATTGTACTCTGAGGGCCGGTATTGCCTGTAGGACCAGTATTTCCTGTATTGCCTGTGTTGCCCGTGGGACCTGCTAAACCTGTAGCACCTAGGGCTCCCGTTTGCCCTTGCGCTCCAGTAGCTCCCGTCGTACCATACGGACTCTGTCCTTCAACCCAAAAATTAAATGAATTTCCAACAGTAAGACCAAAAGGCAGCATAGTATAAGGCTGAATCGTCCAGACCCCACTTGCTAATACAGGTGTGGATGCAAAGCCGATTATGGGAGGGTAAGCGGTAGTGTTTTGCGTAGCATTATAAATTTTTAGAGTTACATTACCTCCTGAAATGAGTGCCGTTAGGTAAGCCATAAACGTACTGACAAGAGGCGTATTACCAACCAAGAATCCAGTCACATCTGTCGCCCATTGTCCTGCCGCTGGAACGACTGAATCCCCAGCATAAGTTGCGGAGATGTAACTTCCTAATCCTGCAAGGCCAGTCGGCCCTTGTGGGCCGGTGGGACCTGCCGGAAAAGTGTTGTTTGCATACAAATTTCCCATAGAATCTGCTACAATAAAGGATGTATGTTCGGCGGTTGTACTGAGACCTTGAATCTGTACAAATCCATTCGGGGTTAGCATTTGGATACTGCTTGTGCCATTGGCGTTCAAATACAAGGTTGCATTACTGTATAGACTATTGTTGTTCCCAATCGTGGTGGGACCTAAGATATTGACTAAATTCAGCGTCGGTAAACTCCCACTGTTTATTACCTCCATGTAGGCACCAGTTCCCTGGGTTGTATCTCCCTCCAAGATATCACCCTTGATGTACGTTGTGGACGCCGTAGCACGAAGGTTGTTTCCATCCCATCTCAAAATCGGATTCGAATAGACAGTTCCGCTTGCTCCTACAAATAAGTAATTGCCGGTATCCCCTGTTGCGGTAGATATAGGAAGTGTCGAACCAGTCGGTCCTTGTGGACCGGTGGGACCTTTCAAAATCGTACTTGTCACCCAGCCTGTTGAACTCATTCTAGTATTCCTATGATGAGTTCAGTAATTATTACAAGATGTTCTTACGCCGTTTTGGGACCGTACAGGGTTCCTGTGAGAAGATCCAAATAGAAATCTCCTACTGCGCCTACACCTGGGGCCGGGGCACCATTGCCACTGAGGATCTGCGTTCCAGCAGCACCAGTTTGGCCTGTTGAGCCTGTGGCACCTGTTGAGCCTGTTGCACCTGTTGAGCCTGTTGCGCCAAACACAATTCCAGTATCTCCAGTTGGACCCTTCGCACCTGTTTCTCCAGTGGAACCCGTTGAACCAGTGGAACCTGTGAGACCCGTAGAGCCAGTGGAACCCGTTGAACCAGTGGAGCCTGTTTTACCAGTGGAACCTGTGAGACCCGTTGAACCAGTGGAACCCGTCAAGCCTGTTGAGCCAGT
>Ga0209085_1001042_pt1 | contig 18043 bp, 18 predicted proteins | sample C_131016_EF_Meta_FD_187310 | JGI IMG/M metagenome (GOLD analysis project Ga0209085, IMG submission 187310) | Freshwater microbial communities from Lake Croche, Canada to study carbon cycling - C_131016_EF_MetaG (SPAdes) (version 2) | ecosystem: Environmental > Aquatic > Freshwater > Lake...
GGAGTGAGGATGGCTTCAATAATCTGTTGGCTCTCCGTATCGCTTGGGTTAATGAACGCTTTGATGCTCTGTTTCCAACTGTTTCTTTGTTTGCACAAAAATACTCCCCTAACCCTTAGATGCGCCCTTCACGTCTTACTCTATTAACAGGAAAAAGTTAAAATAATGTCTACTAAACGCCCCACCCTGTCCCTCCCAACAACATCTCCCACGGTCGATAGTAACACAGCCTCAATTATTTCAGATATTCATGTGGGGGATCCACTTGGAAGTTCAGTACGAGAACGACTGACCGTGAGTGTCAGTCATGGAAAACTAACGTTCGGAGACACCACAGGGTTAAGAGTTACCGGTGGCAGCTACGGCAGCAGTCGTCTAACTGTAAGAGGGAATTTACACTACCTACGGACAGACTTAGCTACATTAACTTATACCAGTGACGTGGGTTATGGTGGACCAGATACCTTATCTCTGAGACTGGTAGACACAACCGATAATAAAAGATTTGCAAAAGGTTCTTTAGATATTACAGTTCTACCCCCCACCATTCCCACCATCAGTGTCCCAACAACATCTCCCACGGTCACTAGGGGAATAGACTCACCTATTTCAGGTATTACTGTAGGGGATCCAACTGGTACTCAAGAGCGACTCGATCTGAGTAGCAGTCGTGGAAACATAACGTTCGGAGATACCACAGGGTTAACAGTCACCAAGGGCAGCTACGGCAGCAATAGTGTAACAGTAACAGGTACTTTAGCCGATTTACAGAGAGACTTAGCTACATTAAGCTATAAGAATATAAGTGCTAGCAATACACAAGATACCTTATCTCTGAGAATGATAAACACAACTAATAACTTATCCGCAAAAGGTTCTTTAGTTATTACGGTCCTAGCCCCCCCCACTCCCACTATCACTCTCTCAACACCATCTCTCACGGTCACTAGGGGAATAGACTCACCTATTTCAGGTATTACTTTAGGGGATCCAATTGGTACTCAAGAAGAACTATTTCTGAGTACCAAACGTGGAGCCCTAACGTTCGGAGATACCACAGGGTTAACAGTAACCGATGGCAGCTACGGCAGCAATAGTGTAAAAGTAACAGGTACTTTAGCCGATTTACAGAGAGACTTAGCTACATTAAGCTATAAGAACATAAGTGCTAGCAATACACCAGATAGCTTATATGTGAGACTGACAGACACAACTTATAACTCAAAGACAAATAGTTCTTTAGCTATTCCGGTCTTACCCCCCCCCAGTCCCACCATCAGTGTTCCAACAACATCTCTCACGGTCACTAGGGGAATAGCCTCACCTATTTCAGGTATTACTGTAGGGGATCCAATTGGTACCAAGGAACAACTAGTTCTGAGTGCCAGACGTGGAACCCTAACGTTCGGAGATACCACAGGGTTAACAGTAACCAGTGGCAGCTACGGCAGCAAGAGTGTAACAGTAACAGGGGATTTAGCCGACTTGCAGCGCGATTTAGGTACATTAAGTTATACGAGCATCGGTACTTATAATCGAGATACCTTATCTCTGGGACTGACAGACACAATTTATAACTCAAAGACACAAAGTTCTTTAGCTCTTACAATTGTAGCCCCCCCCCCCTGATCTAAGTAGAGTGGCATAAATAAAGATGACTCCCTCCGCAGTCCCTCTGGGACGTTGCCACACCAGTGGGCGGGGGGACTTTTTCTAAAGGAGTAGAAAAGGAATAACGAAGTTTTTAGAACTATTAAGATTATTACAAGAGCAAACTTTCCACAAATTTCTGAGCTTCTTCTTTATTGGTAATCTTATTATCTAAAGTAGCTGCTAAAACTTCATCAAGGATTACTTTAAATTGAGGACTAGGACGATAACCCATCGCTTTGAGATCTTCTCCTGAAAGTAATGACTGTTTTTTGGTTAGCTCGGTTAAATAATACCAAATCTTACGGCGGTTAGGTAGAGTGGTTTTAGAAGCTAGAATAATGAGGTTTGGCAGTTTAAATTGACGCAGGAACTTAACTAGACTACTAGGACTCTCTAGAAACCCTAAACTCTCAGTTATCTTTGTTTGGTCACTTTCGAGAGAATTTAAACGCTCTAAACTCTCTTTCGGTAAGACTAAACTAGTGGCTAAAGAAGCTCTTTTTTCGGGGGATATTGCGCTCAGGAGAATCTCTAAACGTAATAACCAATGTGACAAAGCATGATGAGGATCAAGTAATTTTAACCAACGACTAGCATAACGTAACTGCCACCAGAGATGAGCATCTAAAATTAACTCTTCAGAGAGACAAGATAAAGCATCTAAATTAGATAACATTTTTAGAGCATTCTGCCAGTATTCTGCTTCTAAAATTAGCTTAAACTCTGCTTTGAGACGGGTTGTTAAAGCAGGAATATTCTGGTTAGAAAGGCGTAGTTTTTGATAGACTCCGCTTTCTATGGCATAACGAATATAGCCTCTAGTCTGAGTTTCTATCTGAAAACCGAGTCTCACGGCAAAACGCACCGCCCGATAAATGCGTGTCGGATCTTCAATAAAACTATTAGCATGGAGTACCCTGACTAAACCTAAACGTAGGTCTTCTAGTCCAGCAAAAAAGTCTAATAGTTCTCCTGCTTGAGGCTCGGTGAGGCGTAGTGCTAAAGCATTGATGGTAAAATCCCGCCGATAGAGATCTTGTCTAATGGAACTCGCTTCAACTTCTGGGTTAGCTGCTGGATAAAGATAAAATTCTGTTCTAGATGTGGCAATATCTACACAGAGAGCTCCCAGTTCACTATCTTCAGGCCAGACTAAAGAGGCTGTTTGAAAACTACCATAAATAGATTTGTGGACATTAGGGTAGATCTGCTCTAGCTCTGTAGCCAGTTCTACTCCTGCACCTATATCAGCCGAACGATGAAAGCCATCTACCACTAAGTCTATATCAGGGAGTAAAAGGGGTCTACTAGCTTGGTTGAGCAAAAGATCTCGCACTGCCCCACCTACTAAGTATAAATGCCAACCTCTCGCGCTCGCTGCTTGGGCTGTATCTGTAAGAAAATTCCAGATAGTAGGGTGAATATAATCTTTTAAGGATAGTAAGAGACAGGATATTCTCAGCGCCTGTTTTTTTTCTTCTTTAGTTTGCTGTTTTTTGAAAACCTGATTTAAAACATCAGTTCTAGTGACAATCCCCAATAAAGTATCATTTTCGACAACAGGTAAGCGTCCAATATCGTAACGGACCATGATATTTTCAATTTCAGGTAAAGATGTTTCAGGAGAGATAGTTTTAGGATGTCCTGTCATATAACCTTTGACAGGTGCATGTCCAAAGCCGTGATGCAGTGCTAGATCTAGGTCACGACGGGAGATAATACCAACTAACTGCCCCGCTTCATTGACCACAGAGAGACCAGAATGCCCATAACGTAATAATAAATGTTGTGCTTGTTCGATGGTGGTTTCTGGGCGAATAGTGCGGACTGGAGAGGACATTAAGTCTCTGGCTAGAGGTGGTTGAGGGAGTTGAGAGAGAAAGTCGCTTTTAAGTTGTTTTAGGATTATTTCCGGGTTAACTTGACGTAGGTTAACAGAAGCTGCTTGTGCATGTCCTCCCCCTCCTAATGGGGTAAAGAGTGTGTTTAAATTAGTTCCTTCAATGCGACTTCTGCCAATGATCGTTAAACGAGGACCATGTTGCTCATATTGATGGGCTAAAAATAGAGCATCAATATTAGTTAATTCCACTAAGCGTTCAGCCACACTAGAGAGACCCGGAACAAAGAAGTCAGTAACAAGGAGGAGAGAACCTAGGGTATAACCTCCTATACTTTCAGTAGTCATCTGTTCAAGGGCTTGTGAGAGTAAATGTTGCTGTTCGGGGGAGAAACTAGGGGAGATATACTCAGCTAAGATACCTAAAGAGCATTCTTGTTTCATTAACCAAGCCAAGGCTAGGGCGTCCCGCCAAGTTGAACCAGCAAAGGTTAAAGAACCTGTATCGACGTGAATACCTAAGGCCATGACTGTGGCTTCGATGGGAGTTAGTTGAATTTGAGTTTTTTGTATTCTTTCAACAATGATGGTCGTAGCTGAACCGATCGGTTCAATGACTAGGTAGGTAGCTGGAATATTACATTCTGTACTAATATGATGATCATAGACTTCGATAGCAGTTAGATGGGGAAGGCTTAACCATTGCGCCGCTTTCCCAAGACGATCTTTCTTTTGGGTGTCTACAATAGAAAGGGAAGTAATATTCTTGGGGTTGATACTACGCATTTCTAGTAAGGGGAACTCATCTCGATAAAGGGAGAGAAAGTCTCTCACTCCAGGATGTGTGCCGCCTGTTAACACAATACGACTACCCTTTTTGAGACGTGCTAAACCTACAGCAGCACCAAGTGCATCGAAGTCAGCTGTTTGATGACATAATATCAAGTCCATATTTTGGTAAATTAACTATTAAGCAAAAAATATAAGATCTGACCGAAGGTCAGAAAAACAGCCTGTATATACTCAATCTAACTGATCAAGAGTCAATCATTTTTTTAGGAGAACCTCAGTCATGTCCATTGTATTTCAAATTACTCTAGCTGCTTTAGTACTTTTTTCCTTCTTAATGGTTATTGGTGTACCTGTAGCCTATGCTTCACCCCAAAACTGGGATCAAGCGAAACCTTTACTCTATATCGGTTCAGGTGTCTGGATCGTTTTAGTTGTCTTAGTAGCTATCCTCAATTTCTTTGTTATTTAATTAATAGGGAACAGGGAACAGGGAACAGGGAAGAGAAGAAAGAATACTTAACCTACCCCCTACTCCCTACCCTCTACTCCCTACCCTCTACTCCCTACCCCCTACCCCTTACCCCCTAAAATAATATGACTGTATACGAAGGAAGCTTTGCCGGGGACATGACTGGACTGCGCTTTGCTATTGTTATTGGTCGTTTTAATGACCTAATTACAGGTAAACTGTTGTCTGGCTGTCAAGACTGTTTAAAACGGCATGGTGTTGATATTAACCCGCAAGGAACACAAGTAGATTATATTTGGGTGCCAGGTAGCTTTGAAGTGCCTTTGATGGCTCGTCAAGCGGCTCTCTCAGGTCTTTATGATGCCATAATCTGTCTAGGGGCAATTATTCGAGGTGATACCCCCCATTTTGATTTTGTGGCAGCAGAAACGGCTAAGGGTATTGCCGCAGCAAGTTTTCAAACTGGTGTCCCTGTAGTCTTTGGTATTTTGACGACAGATACGCTCCAACAAGCCTTAGAAAGAGCAGGTATTAAAAGTAACCTAGGTTGGAATTATGCTATGAATGCTCTAGAAATGGCTTCTCTGATGCGTCAAGTAAGGAGAGAGTTACCAGCTATCAGTTATAATCAGGTCTCTTTACCTGCTTCTTGAAGTTTAATGGATATTAGGGAGTTGGAGATTTTAATTAGCCATGAGATTAATCAAGTTGTTGTGAATATAATTGAACGCAATAACAGAATTAGTATCTCAGCAAAAACTCGTGCTGGTGCAGAGATTAGCGAATGGCTAGAAAATCAGTTTGTACAATACACGAAGACTCACTTTTATCTAAAAAAATCCGAATCCTCTCCTAAAGGAAAGACCAAAAATGAATGGGATGCAAGAACTTTTTTTCAGATTAATGATCACATTGAAGAAATATGGATTGATTTTAAAGCTCTAAAAATTTCGAGTAATGATAGTAATCCTGACATTGGAACACCAGACAAAATTATCAAGTTTATTAATTCAGGAAACTTTTACTTGCTGTATGTCCATGTTTATTATCAAGAATGCGAAGATGGTTTAGAATTTGTTAGAGACTCTAACGAAGAATATACTAAAACATATTTTTTGAAGGATATAAGTTCTACATTTCGCCGAAACCCTAAAAACCAGCTTCAGGTGAATATGTCTGCAAAACCAGAGTATAGAACGCGAGAGGAGTTCATAAAGCTTTTGATAAGTAAGCTAAAAGAAAGTCATCTTAGACAAATTAGAATATCAGAGATAGCACTTACTCAGTTACCAGATCAAGAAAAAGAATTAATAGAAGTTAATTCTATAGCGCAGAAAGCTATTGAAGAAAAGATTCGATAGATTCTTCCAAGAATTTTATTTCTGCATTTGTAAGTTGATAGTAATCGTACAATAACGCATTTATCTCAATCTGAATTTTTTCAAGACATACTGTTTGATTATATAAGCTGTCAACTAATGTAGATATCTGAGACTGAAGGTCTGTATTAGTAGGTATTTTGATTTGATATAAATCAGAAATCTTTATTTGAGGTTGCTTTCCTTTGTTATAGCGAATAATTCTTCTTTGTTGTGCAAAAAAAGTATAAATATTTGAGTTAATTAGTCCACATAAGTACTTCAAAAAATAAATTGATGAATCAGAGTTATCGCGTAAACTAAAGACATATAAACTATTATTAGCTGCACTTGGACTTTCATCATAGGTTGCAATTAATTCTTTAGCAGATTGCCTAATATATATTTTAGGATTATCATAAATTATTATTTCTCCTAAACCAATTCTCTTTTTATTTTTAATCCCCTGTTCTGTTAATTTTTCTTTGAGCTGATCGTTGATTTCATTCTGTAGTATCTTATTATATAAAAAATATTTGATGTGATTAGGCTGATCATACTTATATTTAATGCTCTTTGACCCTTGATAATAGGGATATGCCTTGACATCAGAACTTTTTGGTCGTTCATCAGTTGTAAACCTATCTTCCATATCCAGTAACATTGTGCAAGTTCTAAGATTTTTTTGTGGATATAAAATATTTAACGTTGGATCATCTTTAGCCAGAACTTTACCTAAGATCAAATTGGTTACAGAACAAGTATCTAGCCGAAATTTATATTCATCTTCTTCTTGATTCCATTCTACTTGATTAATATATTGTTTAGTGCTTTTTTCTAAATCTATAGTTAGTACATTATTTGAGATAACCTTTTGTTTTTCTAGAGATATAACTATTTGACCACTAGCTACAGAATCAAAACTAGTGATATTGTAAACCAATCTTTGTATACGAGTGTTTTCTAAAAGATATTTTCTACAATATTTATAGGCTGTCTCAAAAAATGAAATATCTATAATATATGAGATCATTCCATTGTTTTTGAGAAATTCTAACCCATGCTCAAGAAATAGCATTACATAGTTAATTTTACCGTTTTTTAATTCAGCAGGAAATTGATTGTAGTTTTCTAAATAATATATTCTTTGACTCTCACTCTTCTTTTTATCTCTTCTGCCATAAAGAGTTATATAAGGAGGATTGCCAACTACATAATCAAATCTTCCGTAATAATTATAGAGATTACTTTGTTGCTGCTTGAGGGTAAAATCAAGACAAAAAGAGTTAAATTTACCTAAATATTGCTTTTTAAATAAAAAATTATAAAGCTCAGATATATTGGACTCTGTGAACTTAATCATTTGATATTCAAGATCCACAAAAAACAAATTTTTTTCGATAAAATCACGAATCGTATCTGGGCAAGGTTTGATTAGATAAGCCTTGAAAATAATCTCAAGTAAAAATATTCCTTGTCCACAGGATGGTTCTAAGATAAGTTGAGAAAATAAAGAATCATCACTAGGCAGATAACTCAACACTGTTTTAATAATGGCAAGATTATTCGTTAAAAAAGTACCATTTTGTTTTCTATGTTTAAGACAAGATTTACCTTCAATATCAATTTGAGTTAAAACAAATTCAGCAAGTTTATTGTTGACAAGACTTTGCTCTATTAGCATTAAAGATTCTTTGAATAGGGGTACAACTACTATTAAAACACGAAAAAGTTCAGCCCGCTTAGCGGCAAAAACTGGTTCGGGCTGTTCCTTTTATCGGGAATTGACGTTAATTAATTTCTGTACTTCTTCTGCCTTATAAGAACTGCGAGTGAGGGGACTAGAAACAACTTGGAGAAAGCCTAAAGACTCTCCATATTCTCGCAGAGCCTCAAATTGTTCTGGGGGAATAAAGCTATCTACATGGAGATGCTTGGAGGTAGGTTGTAGATACTGTCCAATGGTGACAAGATCACAGTTTACCTTGCGTAAGTCTTCTAGAACTTGCTTAACTTCTGGGATGGTTTCTCCTAGACCTACCATAATGCCAGATTTCGTATAGATCCGAGGGGCTAATTCTTTTGTCCGTTGCAATAATTCTAGAGATCTTTGATACTCTCCTTGTGGACGAACTCGACGATAGAGTCTTTCCACTGTTTCTGTATTGTGGTTCAGTACATCAGGGTTTGCTTGTACGATTGTGGCTAAAGCTGACCAATTACCACATAAATCAGGAATTAATAATTCTATAGTAGTTTTAGGTGCGCTCTCTCTGAGCACTTCGATACATTTAACAAACTGAGAAGCGCCTCCATCAAGTAAGTCATCTCGGTTGACTGAGGTAATGACTACATGTTTTAAATTTAAACGTAAGACTGCTTCTGCTAAACGCAGTGGTTCTGTCTCGTCTAGAGGTTTAGGTTTTTTTTCAAAATCTATATCACAGTAAGGACAGGCTCTGGTGCAGGCGGGTCCCATAATTAAAAAAGTAGCTGTTCGAGCCTGAAAACATTCGCCAATATTGGGACAGGACGCCTCTTCACAAACAGTATTCAGGTTGAGGTCTCTGAGAATCTCTTTAACTGTACCTACTTTTTCCCACTGTGGGGCTTTGACTCTTAGCCATTGAGGTTTGGGCTGCATTATTTTTTTTACAGAGAACAGGGTGGCTACACCGGAGGATCTGGGAAGCCTGGTTTAACTATCTTAACAAAATGCTTTTCCCCTTTGATATAATTCTCTCGCATAGTCTGTCCAGGTTCCTTGTCCCCAATAGCGAAAACAACTGGTCTGAACTAAGAGATTATACAAAAGAGCCTCTTGATAGTCTGGTGGTAAGGGGAGATTTGCGGCAACTAGGGGATCATATTTTTGATGAAAGAGTGCGCTGAGTTGATTCATTGGTTCTAGAACATTTTCATATCCCTGTACCCAACTGAGATTATTTGTCCAGGAGGCACCTTCTACATGAAATTGATGATCTGTTGCTTTCAGTTCTTGAATAGCTGCTTCTACTAGTTGACGGGTAGCTGTTTGGGGTGGGACTTTTTGCCAGATTTTATACTGTTGTACGGCTTGACAAATGGGGTAGTTTTCTGAATCAACTCCATTGGCTTCTAGGAGTTCTAGATATTCAGTTCCATTGATCCCTACTACGCCAGAGTGATAAATGCCGTTCTCTTTGATTTGATCCCATAAGGGGAGAAAATCCCGCGGATATTCATTCATCATCACGCCGCCATTTTCGCCATCTGCTATTTGGGAAACGAGAGAAGGAACTGTCAATGAGCCTATTTTCTGTTGTTCTCTTCCTTTGGCTTCATGGTAGGGTTGATTTTGAGCCACTAGTTTTGTATCAGAGCCTTGGGTTTTAATCAGGACTGTGATACTGATTTTTTCTCCTTGACTGTTATAGGCTTGGAGCCGATTAGGTATATATTTATCACTCTGGGGCAGGGGAGAACCATCGAGACGTTCGATTGAATGTTCTTGTACTAGCAACCAACGGTAACCACATTCTTTGAGTGCTTTGATATATTCATAGAGGGTATCAGGATGGTTGGGGAGGTGCATTTCTGGTGGTGAGAACCCACGTACACGATTGAGCGCTTCTAGACCGAAAATAGAGGCAAATTGATGTTGCCAGGCTCTTATATGGAGTTTAATATCAGGTATGGGGGTAGAAGGTACGACAGCATGACTCCACATTGTGCCTAACCATTCTACATAGGGACTATATTGAGGGTTACAGGTGATATTTTTCAGTTTGTCTAAAATATCAAATCTTCCCATCTCTTGAAGACCCCAGAGGAGATTCCCTGAGTAGTCCAACATGATCCGAGGGTTTTTTCCTGCTTCGACTAATTCGGGAATAAAGTCTCCCATCCGACTATAACACCAGGCAAAGACTGAGGCATTGTGATTATCTCCTTGGTTGGGGTTTTCAAACATGTATTGGAGATTACTGATCAACCTGCCATTTACTGGGATGGTCGGTTGGTGCATATGAAGGGCACAAGCAAAGCCAGCTTTGATTTTCTCTAGATGTAAATTTGTTGGATATACGTGTACATCCTGCCCCATAATTGAGTCTATTTCGCGAGTGTTACCACAAATACTGGGCAAGGCTTGTGCTGTTTGGTGGGGCATTATAGGGGGTGTGAGTTAGGTTGTTAGTTGGCTAGGAGATTAATATTGCTAAATTGGAAAATAACCTCTGTGGTCTGACCTTTCTCGTCAACTGTTGTAATTACTTGACGCGATGGTAAATAGTAAGCGCCTATTTTTTCGTAAGTATCGATATGATGGCGAGTAGCCTTGAGGTTTTGTGTGGCCGCATCTCGGAAAATAGCTTGATAGTGAGTTGGTAGGTAGCCTTCTTCTGTTTGTTGGGTTGACTCGGTGTCTATTGTAAAGGCTAGTCCTCCCATTTGACGACTCACTTGGCTGATTACTTTTCCTGTTACTTTGTAGTGTGATCCCATAGACTCACCTGAGACTAGTATTTCTACAGTCCCCTTAGCATCTTCTTCCCCTAAAGTAAAAATATTATTACCATGAGTCTGGATAAAGCTAGAACGTTTTCGATGGGTGACGATATCCCAAAGATGCTTTTTGATTGCCTCTTTGATGCTTTCATTTTCTATACCTGTAACTTCTACTTTGAAGTCAGGTTGAACTGTTATTTGGGCTTGATAGGTGTCTTGAGCTTGTTGCCATGTCAGATCAGCCGTATAGCCGGGAAATTTTTCATCCCAAGTGTAACGGTTTTCATAGGCAGCTTGAAAGATTTCGCGTGCTTTGTCAATAATAGAGGCTGTCATAATGTTTGGTTACTAGAGTGATTAGTGTGCGTAGGGCCAAGGGGAAATTAAGTAGTATATTTTTTATTCCACTATTTCCCTATTTCCCTATTTCCCTACTTTTTCAGTCATTCCATTCTCCTCTAGGAGGTACTTCTGGATTACGTCTCAAGGGGCGTGCTAGTTCGTTGTCTTGGTCTCTTTCTCCTTTAAGCCATTGTTTAATGGCTACTTCTATGACTTTACTGGGATCGTTGGTAAGGTGTCGAAGCTGTTCCAACAATTCTGAGTCAATATGAATGGATATTTTTTGTTTTTCAGCCATTTTTTCAGGCAATGATCTTTCGTCCATAGACTTTTTTCCCCTACTCTATCTACTATTGTATAGAGAGCTAGTAGTCTAGCCAAGTGCCTATGTCAGCAGTTGTTGTTTTTTCTGAGTTAAACTAAGAAGCACTAACAATGGCATTTTCTTAAAAACCCTATCTTCCTAACCCCTGTGTTAACTAGGGTACCCACAATTATACCCTCTCCGATACCTCTTTGCTTATGTTTTCTGAAAATAATCTTTTTGCCCTCTCTCTTTTTCCCTATTTGGGTTTTTTATGGTTTCTGACTCGTTCTAAGCAGACCCCAACTCTAGCTTTAATTGGCTTTTATGTTTTGTTAATTTTTGTGGCTGTCACTATTCCTGCTGGGATTTATGCCCAGGTTCATTACCATGATTCTCTAGCTAATATTGATTGGTTACATGGATCTGCTGAGTCTTTTTTAACTTTTTCTAACATTCTAGTTGTTTTAGGTTTTGCTAGGGCTATTAGGAAGGAAACTGATCTTCCTGAAAAGCCTTAAGAATATCAAAAAAGTCTTCCCAGACTTGATAGGGTTTTTCTTCATTGTCGAGATAATTGATTAGTTTATCTCTCGCAAAGACGCGGTCAGCCTTGAGAGACATATTTATATCTGTTACAGAGTCCCCTATAGCTATTGTTTCTTCAGCTATATATTGTTGCATTACCTCGGCTTTGGCGACTAACTCATTCCCTTCTTCAAAAGATGAGTAAACTTTTAAATACTGACCTGTTGTTTCTACTTCTATGGCATAGATAGCACTACAGAGATCTTCTAGATTATGTTTACTCAATACTATTTCGATCATCGAGCGCAGTCCACCTGAGACAATGATAAAAGGAATATTTTTTGTCTTTAAGTACTTTAAAAATTCGCTTAGTCCAGAACGGATAGGTTGCTCTGCTGCATATTCCAGAATTTCCTGGTAGCGTTGCGAGGGGATTGACTCAACTAACTTTCTCACTCCTTCTCTTAAGCTGAGATGGCGGTTGTACATTTGTGGCATTAACTGAGCAGAAAGTTCTGGCGTAAAGACTTTCAGCATACCTACAAATGTTTCTACTGCTGTCATTGTTCCATCAAAGTCACAGAAGACTATTTGTTTATGAAGAGAAGCTTTCAGCATAGAAATTTAAGGAGAAATAATTAGACGAAGCAGGGGAGAAAACCTCTCACCTGCTCGGTTGTTTTAAACTGCTGCGGCTAGGTTAGCGGCAACAAAGTCCCAGTTTACTAGTTTTTCGATGAAGGTATCGATATAAGCTGGACGTTTGTTTTGATAATCTAAGTAGTAAGCATGTTCCCAAACATCCATAGTTAATAGGGGGATCTGTCCTACTGTGAGTGGGTTGTCTGCGTTACCAGTTTTGGTGACTTTTAGAGTCCCTTTATCTAGAACTAACCAAGCCCAACCACTACCAAATTGAGTAGCACCTGCTTTCTTAAATTCTTCTACAAAGGCGGAAAAACTCCCGAAGTCTGCAGTAATTTTGTCCGATAAAGCCCCTGTAGGTGTTCCCCCACCATTGGGTTTAATGCTGTTCCAATAGAAGGTATGGTTCCAAGCTTGGGCAGCATTATTAAAAATCCCTGCTTTAGAAGGATCTCCTGCGACAGCTTTAATTACCTCTTCAATGGGTTTTGCGTCAAGTTCTGTATCTTTAACTGCGGTATTATAGTTATTGACATAGGCGGCATGGTGTTTGTCGTGATGAAACTCTAGAGTCCCTTTGGAGATATGCGGCTCTAGTTCTGTATAACCGTAGGGAAGTGCAGGAAGTTCGTATGACATGAGTGTATAGTTCCTCTTGAATGCCTTTTGATTTAAAGTTGATTAAGTTTTGTTGCAAGTTAATGGTTTTTATTGTAGCTTAAAAGGACATATAATTTCCTTAATTATTTTGACATCCTATCCCTAGGGGCTAATTGTTAAAAACGGAAAGAGAATGTGTATTAGTAAGAGCCAATTGTCAAATGATACAATAGCCAGAGAATATTTTGTCAAAAATTTCCCAGAGCCAAAGGTAAGCTAAAGGTCTATGCTCAATTCATTCAAACTCATCTTATGTACTATAACAGGAATTGGTGAGTTGATGTTTTTAAAGGGATATTCCCCAGAAATGCCGTCAAAAATTACAGCAGTTGCTTGGTCATTCCCCACCGTACAAGTTTTACCTTCTTCCCTGCTGGTACAATCTCAATCGTCTCAAACAAAACAGACTAACTGTAATAATCCTCAGACTCAATCTGCTATCAATTATTGTGCTGCTTTATCGGCTGAATCTGCTGATAAAAAGCTAAACGAGGTTTATCAAAAACTCAAATCAAGTGTAAAGGGGACACCTCAAGAGAAACTACTACTTGATTCTCAATTAGCCTGGATTAAGTTTAGGGATACAAATTGTACATTTGCTAGAAGCTTTTTTGAGGGAGGTACCATCGCCCCGACAGAATACTATAGTTGTATTAAAGAGGTAACAGAACAGCGCACTAAACAATTGGCAACATATATACCAACAAGGTAGAAAGGAAATTAATATAAGACTGTAACAGGTTCAGCTACGTTTTCTTTGATAACTTTTGGTTCTTTGAGCAGGAAAGCGCCTAAAGGTGAGATTATACGGGTATAATATATAATTCAAGTAGAATCATTTAGTTATGTCTTCGGATTCATCCAGCAAAGAACAGCAATCGAGTTCCAGTTTAGAAGGAATTCGCGCTACTCGTCTAGCTAAAGTAGAACAACTTAGGCAACAAGGCTTAAACCCCTATGCTTATCAATGGAATTGTACTGACCAAGCAGGTGCCTTACAGGAGCGCTATCAAACTTTAGCTAGTGGGGAAGAAGTACCTGTAGAAGTTTCGCTCGCAGGACGTATTCTCACTCGTCGTGTCATGGGGAAATTAGCCTTTTTCACCCTCCAAGATGAAACAGGAACCATTCAATTGTACCTAGAAAAACAGAGGATCCTGTCTAACATGACTGGAGATGCCTTTAATACCCTGACTAAGTTAACAGATACAGGAGATATTCTAGGAGTCAAAGGCACAATTAAACGGACAGAAAAAGGCGAACTCTCAGTCTATGTCACCGAATATGCCATCTTAACTAAATCTCTGCTACCTTTACCCGATAAATGGTCGGGACTGACAGATACAGAAAAACGCTATCGTCAGCGCTATGTAGATTTAATTGTCAACCCTGAAGTACGTCAGACCTTTCGCCGTCGTGCTTTAATTACTGCAGCTATTAGACGCTATCTAGATCAGCAAGGCTTTATTGAGATTGAAACTCCCGTACTACAACCAGAAGCAGGCGGAGCAGATGCTAGGCCCTTTGTCACCTATCACAATACGTTAGAGATGGAACTGTATTTGCGTATTGCTACAGAACTACATCTCAAAAGATTGATTGTCGGTGGGTTTGAAAAGATTTTTGAAATGGGTAGAATCTTCAGAAATGAGGGAATATCAACCCGTCATAACCCTGAGTTTACCTCCATAGAACTCTATCAAGCCTATGCTGACTATCAGGACATGATGAAGTTAACAGAAGAGTTGATCTCACAAGTAGCTTTACAAGTCCTTGGAACTCAAACAGTTATCTATCAAGACGTAGAGATTAACTTAGCACCACCTTGGACTAGAGTGACTATGCACTCAGCCGTATATGAAAAGACAGGTATAGACCTAGAGAAATATAGTAATTTAGATGAAGCTAAAACCGCAGTATCTCAAGCAGGGTTTAAATATAAGGCTGACTGTGATTCTTTAGGAAAACTCTTAAATGAACTCTTTGAAGAGACAGTAGAAGCAACTCTGATTCAACCTACATTTATTTTAGACTTTCCTCTTGAAATCTCACCTCTAGCTAAACCCCACCGTTCTAAAGCAGGACTAGTAGAGCGTTTTGAACTCTATATTGTAGGGAGAGAACTAGCCAACAGTTTCTCAGAATTAACAGATCCTATCGATCAAAGAGCTAGACTAGAAGCACAAGCAGCCAAAAAAGCAGCAGGAGATCTAGAAGCTATGAGTGTAGATGAAGATTTCTTAACTGCCTTGGAATATGGGATGCCTCCCACAGGAGGATTAGGTATAGGCATAGATCGTCTGGTCATGTTACTAACCAACTCTGCTAGTATCCGAGATGTAATTGCCTTCCCTCTGCTGAAGAATCAGACTAAAACGGATGATTCTGTTACAAAGACAACAGAACATAGTTAGATTCATTGAGCAATATTTAGAAGACCTTCTAGAGATTAAAAAAAGCATGAAATTAGCCACAAGAGTAAGTCAAGTCACACCATCTATAACTTTAATTATCTCAGCTAAAGCTAAAGCGATGCAGGCCTCTGGGCTAGATGTGGTTAATTTTACAGCGGGAGAACCAGACTTTGATACGCCTGATGAGATCAAAGAAGCAGCTAAAAAAGCTCTAGATCAAGGCAAGACAAAATATGGACCAACAGCAGGAGAACCCCGACTAAGGGAGGCTATTGCTGAGAAATTTAAACGCGATAATCAGTTAGATTACAAGAGCGAAAATATTATTGTCACTAATGGGGGAAAACATTCCCTCTTTAACTTGATGTTAGCGGCAATTGAAGCAGGTGATGAGGTCATTATTCCCTCTCCCTATTGGTTGAGTTATCCAGAAATGGTGATAATAGCAGGGGGTAAACCTGTCATTGTGCCAACCACTGCTGAAAATAATTATAAAATTACTCCAGCACAGTTAACCTCTGCTATTACCCCTGCTACTAAGCTATTTATTCTCAATTCTCCCTCTAACCCCACAGGCAGTGTCTATAGTAAAGCTGAGTTAGAAGAACTAGCTAAAGTCATCATAGAGCATGATATCTATGTTGTCTCTGATGAAATCTACGAAAAGATTCTCTATGAAGGCACAGAACATATCAGTATTGCTACTCTAGGTGAAGAAATCTTTTCTAGGAGCATTATAAGTAATGGCTTTGCTAAAAGTTATGCTATGACAGGATGGCGTGTGGGTTATATAGCAGCTTCTTTAGAAATTATTAAAGCGATGACTACCATTCAGAGTCATAGTACATCAAATATCTGTACTTTTGCTCAATATGGAGCCATCGCTGCCTTAGAAAGCCCTAAAGACTTTGCCGCTTCTATGATGAGTGCCTTTACTGAAAGAAGAAAGGCTATGTTAGAAGGATTGAAATCTATCCCCTCAATCACGGCAACTAGACCAGGTGGCGCTTTCTATATCTTCCTAGATGTCCAAGCAACAGGACTCAATTCTTTAAGCTTCTGTAAGGAACTTTTAGAACGCCAACAGGTAGCAGCTATCCCAGGCGGGGCTTTTGGTGCTGATAACTGTGTTCGACTCTCATATACTACAGATTTAGCCTCGGTGGAAAAGGGAATGGAACGTTTAGCCAAGTTTGTTAATTCTCTTTAAGGGAAGGGGGAAAGGTAATATTAATAATACTTACCTAACCCTTAACCCTTGTTAGTGAAGCTTAAGAATCAGAATTATATAATGATGAAAAATATCGCTATATTGCAGTTGCTGAGTAATTAAAGTCAATTAAACCATGTTGACAAGTATTAAATTGAAATCATTAAGTGATGAACAATTTTTCCAACTCTGTCAGGATAACCCTAATTTGAGATTGGAACGAAATGCTAAGGGTGATCTGATTATTATGCCACCAACAGGCGGAGAAACTAGTAATCGGAATTTAGAAATAGCCTATCAACTTCAAGCATGGAGTCGTCAAAACAAGTTAGGAATTGCTTTTGATTCTTCAGGGGGTTTTCAACTCCCCAATGGGGCAACTCGTTCTCCTGATGCTGCTTGGATACCCTTAGACAAATGGAACATTTTAACCCTCAAACAACAGCAAAAATTTCTCCCTTTATGTCCTGATTTTGTAATTGAGTTATTATCTCCTGGAGATATTTTAAAGATATCTCAAGAAAAAATGCAGGAATATTTAGAAAACGGGACTCGTTTAGGTTGGTTAATTAATAGAAAAACGAGACAAATTTACATTTATCGTCAAGGTCAAAATCTAGAGGTTTTAGATAATCCCCAGACCCTATCAGGTGAAGATGTCTTATCTGGGTTCGTTTTAGATTTAGAATTAATTTGGTGAACTAATTTACCCTGGGAGTTGAATAAATTCTTTTGTTCTCTTAAAATGAGAGAACCAACATTTTTAAATGAAGGACTAACAAAATGGACTTGTATGATGCCTTTATTTCCTATAGCCGAGGCGATAGTCTAAATTTCGCTAGCTTCCTCCAGGAAAAATTGACAGAAAAGGGCTTTAAGGTCTGGTTTGATAAACAGGATATTGCCCCTAGTGTAGATTGGCAGGAAACCATATATCGCGGCATAGAATCAGCTCATAACTTCATTTTTATTATTGCACCTAAGTCGGTTAAATCTCCCTATTGTGGTTTAGAAATTGACAGAGCTATTAAATATAATAAACGCCTCATTCCTCTAGTTCATGTAGAACCTCAAGACTGTTGGGATCTCATTCCTCCTGCACTGAGCCAAATCAATTATATTTGGTTTCGAGAAGACCAAGATAATTGGGATGAATCTTTCAAGAAATTACTCAGTTCTCTAAACCAACATAAAGATTATATTGAGCTTCAGACTGGAGTGTTAATTTTGCCACAAAAAAGGGGAATTGTTTTCAGGCACAAAGTGTGTTAGAAAAGGAGAATACCCAAAAACCTTAAAAATAGCTTTTTGAGTAGCACAAATATAAGATAAAGGAAGGT
>Ga0209085_1001045_pt1 | contig 18020 bp, 19 predicted proteins | sample C_131016_EF_Meta_FD_187310 | JGI IMG/M metagenome (GOLD analysis project Ga0209085, IMG submission 187310) | Freshwater microbial communities from Lake Croche, Canada to study carbon cycling - C_131016_EF_MetaG (SPAdes) (version 2) | ecosystem: Environmental > Aquatic > Freshwater > Lake...
CTGCACTAAGACAAAATGCCAGAAATCCGCTATGCAATCTTAGTAAAATACAGTACTTACTTACCGTAAAATTTGACATGGATGGGCCTGATACCCCATGTTCTAATAATTCCTTTTTCTATAGCTTATTTATGGGGGTTAAATAACTTCATAAAAGAGGAAATAAAAAAAGATAATTATAAACCTTTTCTTAGTAGGTATTCTTAAATTATCTGGGGTAATTTAAAGAAAGAGTTGTCATCAAAGTAAAGTTTTTTTTCCTCTTTTCCTAGTAGGCTTAAAAACTCAATTTCTAGGCTTTGTGAAATTTCTGCAGCCATTCCTAAAAAAAGGCTTAAAAACTCAATTTCTAGGCTTTGTGAAATTTCTGCAGCCATTCCTAAAAAACAACTATCATAGCTATCTTGTATTTTCTTTATGGCTTTACCTTGTGGCATAAATTTAAGAGTTCTTAAATTATGTCTTCTATCCATTAATTTAATTAATGCTGCTTCTTCATCTTCACAAAAAATATTATATATTTCTTTTAGATTGTCAGTAGTCAGTTTGCTTACTATCTCCATTATCCTTTTACTAAAACCATCAAGTATCATCCCGGCCGTAACTTCCGTATCTTCGATAATATCGTGCAATATACTAGCTACTATTATATCGGTTTTTAGCTTATACTCTGATATCATGTAAGCTACCTCTAAAGGATGAGTATAATAAGCCTCACCTGACTTTCTTTTTTGGTCGCCGTGATACTTTCTAGCCCAGTAAATAGCTTTATTAATCAAATCAAAATCTAATACGTTTTTATTATCTAGTGATTTAAGTTTTTCTATCAATCTAACCGAATATTGACAAGGCTCTAAATAATTCATAATTAATAATGCACTATTACGATTTCTACTATAAGTAACTTATTAGTCATCATTAAAGATATTTTTGATTCAGTAAACGCTAACTGGCTTTGATTTCCAGAATCTTTGATGTATATTTACCTCACTCCTTTAAATGAATCATTTAAAGGAGACTTCATTAACAATTACCTTAATATTTTTACTTACAATTTAAACTCATTTTTCTTCTCATAAAAAATCCTAAGTTGTATTTTTCTGTTGTCGGATATCAGAATTTATGATAGCTTCTTTGCGTGAATTTTTTTGAATTTATTTATCGTCATTTGATCTTAAATTAATTTATTAAAGGGTATCTACAAGTTAATTGTGGATGCCTTTTGCTTTACTTATCTTTTTAAAATGAATATTTAGGTTTTTAATATATCCTATTTTACAGTGAGATTCATTTTGAAGAAAATTCATCCCCTCATACAATTGAACTTCCTTGTAATCAAGTATTTTACCATAAAATGATATTGCCTGATTTATTAGACCTTGGCGGGCTATCTCAAATAAATATTCCGTTGTCTTGCTTTTGTTGATAATTACGTAATCGGCAACAGGTTTACTACCTTTAGTTATCAAACATACTTTATTTAAGGATAGCACTTCATTTGGCATACCTAAATAGTCTAACTCTTTACTTAAAGCACCTATAACGGCTTTAAAATGTTTATAATTGTTTTTAATAGACTTGCTTGGATTTACACTCATAAAACCTCCTTAATTATTAAATTGCAATTTATCAACTATGCCAAAGACCGATAGCCTTTGAAAACCATCGTTGTTTCTATTCTCTAGGTCATAGGCTTTTACCTCTGTTTCTTCAAACATCTTAGTTTTTCTCGGAGCTTCTTCTTTGGGAATATTAGCTTTTATGCGGAAATTATCATTACCAGTTTTGACGGCGTCCCGCATCTCAAATTGCAAACATTTACCGAAATATGCCATAAACTGGGCTTTTGAGCAAAATATGTTGTCGAGCCGTTTTGACATATCAAGAAGTATTTCATTCATGGCATTTAGGCTAAATTCCCGCCCTGATAGGCTTTGTAACTTGTTGCCATCTTCCTTAATCAAAGGGTAATGGTAATTTAAGTTTTGAGGCTCTTTGTACTGGTTAAAATGGTAAACTCTCACCTTACGCTCGGCATTAGTCGGTTTTTTCCGCTGATTAGAAAGACGTTTTTTTAATTTAACAGGTTTTTTAGAACAAACAGAACTTTTAGAATTTTGTAAAAAATTAGATTCCAGATCTATATATTCAATATTGTTATTTTCTTTATATATATAGAGAGAATCATTTTGTTGAGACAAAAATGTCCCGATAGAATTTTCTACAGAAGCGGTATTTACGAGGTTTTTCTCCTTATGAGCGAACTCATAACTATAACGATATTTTTTACCATCAATAGTAATAGAATTATGATAGGTAATATTTAATATATCCTCTAATTCCTCAATAATTCTTACATTCTGTCTTCTTTCAACAAATGTAAATGTAGAAATATATTTGTGATTTAAGAGTACTTTTTCCCCTTTTATTAGTTTTCCCATCACTGCACTAAGTAATTTATTAGCAGGGCTACTAAGAAAAAAAGATTTTTGACGAACAGGCTTAACTTTTTTATTGGCTCTTTTTATCTTATCCCAGTGTAAATAATGTTTACGATAACGTGCTTTTTCTTCCTTGAATGAGTAAAGCTTGCATAGCTGGTCTTGGTACTGGTACGATTCTAATTGTGTTAACATATTTACTAAAAAAATTTAATTACTTGTAATTTTTTAGAAAAAGTGCCTTGACGCGGAGACAATATACCCTTATACTCTGAATTGCATATATTCAAAGTTATATTGGTTGGTGTCTTGTCTTTTAGGGGATAGGCACCTTTCCTTTTTTTCTCCCTATCTTATTTCAGTTTTTTAATCCTCTCTTTACCTCTTAAAATTACTTACATAGCCATTAACGATAATGTAGTTAAAAAAAAGTTCAAGTAAATTTATTGAAAATTTCATAATAATCGTTATATAATATTATTAAATAAGGGAAATAAGTAGAATGTTACATTTATATATGAAAAATAAAGAAGAGTTTTTTGAAGCATTAAAAGGGTTAGAAAAATATTCTAATTCTACATGTAAGTTAATAGAAACTTTATTAAAAATAGAATCTGATTATAGAGTAACTGGTAGTATTGAATATTTAATGAAAGCTACTGGTTTAACCAAACCAACAGTATATACTTCGCTTAAAATTTTAAAAAAAGATAATATTTTAATAAAAAATGATGATTATCGTAATACCTATGATTTCAATGCTCTCAAAATGGAAGATATAATTAACCAGTATAAACAACATCAATCTATAATATTTAGTTAGAATAAAATTTATATTTTTTTTTATAAAAATATTTGACTTAATTATTTTTATCCTCTATACTCATCTTATAAGGTATAAAAAAACGCCTTAAGTTAGAGCTTAAGACGTTTTTAAAACCTTATATATCGTAAGAATTTTTTATTCAAGAAGCAACAATTCTTACTTTTTATAAATCATTTAAATCAATAGGTATATATGCAAAATATCTTAACCCTACCATTATGTCAAGATGGAAAAAATCACGGGAAAATCAATAATTCGGTAAAGCATGGTACAATAGAGTTAATAAGCCATGATCATTACGAATCTACCATGCCGACTTTAGAAGAAATCAGCGTTGCCAAAGCAAAAGAATACTTAAAGAAGATGCTACTATCCCCAAAAGAAGCTGCGCAGATATTTTCTAATCTTGAGCAATTAAGACAAGCGGTAAAAATTTCTAATGAGAGTCAAGCAGTAAAATTACCAGCTAATATAAAGGAAGTACCTAAATTTCATGAGGCTAAAGACGAACCTGTCGAGTTATCTGCATCTAGCAGGGACACATTCGCCAGAATCGGTGAAAGAGCAAGGGAAGCATTTATAGAAGAACAGATAGAAAGAGCTAACTTTTATAACATTTCCTATGAACTTTACGGCGATAACTACTACCAGTTAATGTGTGACATTGATAAATACGAGTATTTACTTGAAAAGGCAAAAGATTACTGTGTTGACTGGGATACTAGCGAATATGACCCGATAGCTCTAGAGCAGGCAATAGATGAGGCAGAGTATAATGCTTACATGCATGATCAAAGCTTGCGCTCTTACTTTTCATCAACTAGAGGGGTGGAGGTTTAATATGGCTATAAAAGATCGTTTTATTCCACGGGAGGAAATCTCAAAACTTCTCTGGGGCATGGTTGGTGATATTTCAACTCATAGCTTATCAATGTGGATTAAGTCAAAGACTGACGATGAATTTGTGGTAGTACCGAGGGAGTTTTGTATGTTGATAGTTTCATTTTTGGAACGACAGGCAGTAGCGAAAGAGCATTTGCTGTTTAATCCACAGAAGGTACTAGGTCAGCTTAATGAAATAAAGCGTTATTTATAATAATAAAGCAATAAGGTTATTAGTATGGAAAACAAGCAAGAATGGTTAAAAGAACGTAAAAATTATATCGGTGGCAGTGATTTAGGAGCCATCTGCGGCTTAAATCCTTATCGCTCTGCTCTTGACGTGTATTTAGAAAAAACAAATCCTGATATAGCCGGTGAAATAAAAAACGATGCTACGTATTGGGGGACAGCACTTGAACCTCTTATTGCAGCAGAATATGAAAAAAGAACCGGTAATTTAGTAACTGATACGAATCGTTTTAGTTGTTTTATGCGTCATAAAGAGCATCATTTTTTAGCATGTAATATTGATGCATGGATAGGCGAGAATGATTATGTACTAGAATGCAAGACTGCCGGTTTTACCAAGGCTAAGGAATGGGGAGAAGTTGGGACTGACCAAATCCCCGAGTCATATCTGGTGCAAGTTGCTTATTATGCTGCTATCTGTGATGTACCTAAAGTTGATATAGCAGTACTCATTGGCGGTCAAGATTTTAGAATATACACTTACGAGCGAAACAAGGAGCTGGAAGAGAAGCTAATTAAAATAGCATGTAATTTCTGGAATAACCATATAGAAAAAAGGATACCGCCTAAATGTATGAGTACTAGGGATACGTTCAATTTATTCCCACAAAGTAATTATCACGAAATCATCGCAGAAAGTAATATCATGGAAAAACTCCATGAGCTAAAAGGAGCAAAAGAAGAAGAAAGCAGGATACAGGCTAGTATTGAAAGATTAAAAACTGATATTCAAGAATTCATGAGGGATTATGACGTACTTATTGATAATCAAGGGAACGTAATAGCAACATGGAGGAATACTGCTCCGAAGTCTCTTGTTAACGTTAATAAATTAAAGGAAATGTTTAAAGACGCATACGAACAATGTCTAAACACGGGGAAGCCATCAAGAATGTTTTTAATTAAGTGAGGTAAAAATGACGCTAAAAATATTTGTAATAGCAATCATTATGGCTTTATTACTTATGGCTTTTTTAATTACACTAAAAAATTTTTTCGATAAAGAATAGGAGATAAAAAATATGAGTAACATAGCAACAGTTATAGGAGGGGTAAGCGGTCTTGAAATGATGGAGAAAGCATTAAAGTTTTCAGAAATCATGGCACAAGCAGATATTATCCCGGCGCACTACAGGGGGAAAACTGCAAATGTATTTATAGCGGTACAAAGTGCGCTTAGAATGAATTTAGACCCGATGCACGTGATGCAAAATACTTTTGTAATTAGCGGCAGGCTTGGGATGGTTAGTAGTTTTGCAATATCACTAGCAAACGGTAGCGGTTTATTTGATAGCGGAATAAGCTATAAGATAGAGGGGAAAGGTGATGATTTAAAAGTTACTGCCTTTGCTAACTTAAAGAAAAGCCGCAGGGAAATATCCTATACTATTACCATGAGAGAGGCGATTGCGGAGGGGTGGACTAAAAATGCTAAATACAGAACGCTGCCGGAATTAATGCTAAGGTACAGAGCAGCTACCCTCTTGATTCGCACACATGTCCCGGAGGTTTTAAACGGGATGCATATGGTGGAGGAAATAGAAGATGTTGCGATAGCAACTAAGGATGTTACACCTAATAAGGCTACTAGCATAAGTAGCAAACTTGATTCTGTTTTATCTAATCAGGAGGAAGAGGTCAAAAATGCGGAACCAAGTGAAACTTTAGCCGAGTTAATAGAACTTATTAAATTGCATAACCTGCCAAGCGAGATAATAAACAAGTGGTGCATTAAGGCGGAGGTAGAGAGTATTGCTGATTTAGGCATCGAGCGGCAACTGGCATGTATTGAATGGATTAACAAGGAATATAATTATTCGCTAAGCATAGAGGCGGCGTGATAAATTTCATAGTGGGTATAACCTATCTAAAATAACGAAAAAACATGGATTAAAACTGTTTCTGCTATAATAAAAATAAAGCGTTTATTTTTGTTACAGAGTAGAGGCAAGAATGCAAAATTACGATCCATATTTAAATACTTATAACTACCCTTATAACAGCCTTGATCCTTATAACTTAGCTTCTGATGGCGATAATCAAATACCTGATTCTCGTTATGAAGATGGAGGGGTTGATTATCCAGGTATATCTTATGAGAATGCTTATGACACATCTGGGCAGCAGTATTCTTTTAAAGAAGGAGGCTCTGTCGGTGATGAGGACTTACCGAAGCTCGCCGATCTTATCCAAAGGTATGGAAGAAATGGCGATACTGAGCTTGCTCATATTAATCCTATTGAAGCTCACATATTAAAGAGTTTAGGAGGTAGTGGGACGATAAATCCTGCTACCGGACTTCGTGAGTACAGTTTTTGGAAAAAACCATGGAAAGCAATAAAAAGTGTAATAGGAGGTGGAGCTGGAGCAGTTATCGGTAACATGGTGCTACCGGGAATAGGCGGTATTATTGGTGGCGCACTTGGTCAGGGAGCACAGCACGCAGCAAGAGGTAAGAGTGCACTCGGCGGAGCTTTTAAAGGAGCGGGTATGGGAGCGGCACTGCCTTCTGCTCTCTCAGGGCTTGGATGGGGAGCAAGTAAGCTAGGTAGCACGGCTCTTGGCTCTAGCCTTAGTAATTACGGTAGTACTAATGCGATATTGCCTTCCCTCGGTCTTGGTGGGTCAGGTAGTAGCGGATTATTTGGTCTTGGAGGAAGTAATTCTTATGTAAGTGGTGGGGCTTTAAGTAGCGCAGCTGCACTTTCTTCCGGTATGGGAGGTGGAGTGCCACCTCAGTATGTACAATATCCGCAAATGCAATATCCAGGCTACCCTTATGTAGATAACAGGGGTTTTCTAGAAAAGTTTGGTGATAATGCCAAAGATTATCTAACACAGCCGGGGAATTTGCTAACCCTTGGAACAGTAGCTGCTCAATATGCCGGTAGAGAAAAGCCAAAGAGTCCAGAGAAAATAGCAGAGGAAGAGCGAAGATATCGAAACGCAAGTCGCAAGACGATTGCTGAGGTTGAAGCTGACGAGTCAATCGAAGCTGCACGCCAGGATTTACAAAAAAAGCGAAAAAACAAGCAGTTAGAAGAAGATATAAAGAACATAGGTCGTATTAATCGGCGCGTCGTATCACCTGAGGAGTTTGCAAGAACCGGTCGCTGGCTTGAATATACGGATGATGAAGGAAACCCTATTAGAATGAAAGGCGGCGGCCTGATGCGTAGTCCTTATGATTATCTGATAGAAGAAGTCCGTTATCCTGCAAGCCCCCTAGATTATTTAAGCGGTGATACTGGCGGTCAGGAGGATTTAATTGATGCAAAGCTTAGCGACGGTGAATATGTATTTGACGCATCAACAGTCTCTGATTTAGGGGATGGTAATAATGCTGCCGGTGCACGCAAGCTTGACATATTCCGTGAAAATATCCGCCGGCATAAGAGAGGGGGAAAAGTAAATCTTCCCCCAAAAGCCAAGTCTTTAGAGAGTTATTTAAGGGGATAATATGAAAACACAAAACTTAAATGACCTCCGAGAACAGGCACTTAGCATTATTAATCGTGATATAGGGCGAATGGTAAGTAACGGGGCGCCCGTATACAGAGGAAAGACCAGCGTTCCGATGTCTCCTTTAATACAGAAGAAACGAACGCTTGAGGAGCAGTTTAATAATTCTCCCGCTCCTTATTCTGTGGAAGCAAACAGCGTTTTTAATAGAACTCCGCAAGGTTTTAATGAGGGGCAAAAAACCTCTTTACTGGATATACTCTCATCAGGTCAAAGACGGGTAGGCGATACCGGATGGAAGCTGATGGGAAAGCAGTTTGGAAATAGAACCGGTAGTAGGCAAACCGGTTTTTATAATAAATTTGATAAGAACCTAAATAAGGGGCTTCCATTATCCCGTGTTGGTATAGATGCTTTAAGTAACGATGCACAGAGCCTTGAGTCTGAATTTAATTCCGGGCTTGGCAATAGTTTAAATGCTCTTGGTAATAGCGAAAAGGCAAAGAGGGCGGGACTGAACTCTATGCTAGGGCAATTCGGTAATCAGCAGCATATATACTCACACCTAGCAAATTCAGCAGATAAGGACAAGTACTACGCGGAATTAAACGCACCAAAGCAAAAGATGAAGGCGTTATACAATATACTAAATAGTGGCGGTGATCCGGGTAGCATGGGGTCTTACGTTGAAGCGGCAGGCATCAAAGTGCTTGAAAAGGGACTAAATCTTTATAATAGCCCGACTCCTACTTACAGCGGTCCGAGCCTTGCTAATGTGCCTGAAGATTTAGCAGTATCGCATCGCCTGCTAGGTGATTTGAGCCATGATTATAATGATTCCTCAAGGGAAGAAAGAGATAAGCTGTATAGCTCGTTAATGGGGCGAGAGAATGTAGGAACACGCAGTATTAACGATTTACCTACAATTTATGATCCACAAGCAAATAAGCTTGATTCCGAGACCAAACGTCTTATTAAGTCAGAGAAAGCAAGAATCAGTATGGATCATGAGCGAAAAGGTACTTACGGGTCGCAATCGCATTTATCCCAAACCGAGGATGCTATTAATAGAATCGCTAAAAGCCGTTTTGGCAATAGAAACAATTTACTCCAGGATGTACTTCGTGGGAGAATGAGCGGTTTAAATAAAAGCGACATGAATGACTTAAACCGGTTAAATAGTTTAGGTCAGCAAGGATTGTCCGAATATCAGGACGTACTTGGTAAGATTAGCGGAATGAACCAGCTCGGAGTAGACAAATGGCTAAATGCCCAAGATGAGTTAAATCAGAGGCGGGAGCGATTTGAAGAAGAGAGAAATCAGGAATGGCCACAAGGTTCTGGTAGTGATATTGTAAAATACAATGTAAGCCCGGAAATTAGCAGTATTTTTGCCAATCCGAATGTTAGTAGTAACCCTTCCGTTTATACGCCGTCTTTAAGACCAAATATTCATGCTTTGGCACAATATGCGCAGACTGTACCGGTAAGTCATAGTGAAACGGAGCTTGAGAGCAACCTAAATCAGGATATAGGGGGTATCAAGAATTATACTGATTTTGAAAATACCAAGCTTCAAAAAAAGAGAGAAGAGGAGGCAAGGAGTCAGGAAGAGGAAAGATTAAAACTTCTAAAAATAGCTGAAGAAAACAGGATAAAGCAATTGCAGGAGCAGGAGAAGATAAAACAGGCAGAAAACTTAAGAATAGCCGAGGAAAATCGTATCAAGCAACTCCAGGAGCAGGAAAGGATAAAGCAGGAGCAAATAAGACAGAAGGAAGCACAGCAGAATCAAGCACTATTGAATATATATTATCGATATATGAATGATCCTAATTCAACGCATCCTAAAAATAGATATCTACCTGAATATAAAAAGCATATCTGGGAAGTAGCTAGAAATGAGTTGCTAGGGACACCATATCCCGGAGGATGGTCTGTTTTATTTAATAAACCATGGTATAGGGACGATAGTTATGATTGGCACGGTAATAAATTACCGTTTAGTCTTCCTTAAAGATTAATAAAAAATAATAAAGTTATAGGGAACATGACAGAAGAAGAAATGTTAAATCAGGTACAGGCACCCTTTGCGAGAAGAAACCCTTTTGACGAAGGAATAGCAAAAGCGATTAGCAGCACCCGAAGCAATTTAGGGATGAGTCGGGATCAGGAGCATAGAGCGATAAATAATGCGTTACTTGCTCTTGGTAACGGTCTTGCTAGCGAGCCGCAGGTACGTGGTTTTAAGAATAATTTAGGGGTAATAGGGCGGGCAATGAATCCAGCACTCTCGGCTTATAATACTAGCGAGGATGCTGCAATTGTTGAAAATGAGCGTTTGGCTAATCAAGTTCTCCAACATCAGAGAGCAGATCAGGCTTTAGCAGACGCTCGAGAAGAAAAAGCATGGCATCGTAAATTCCAAGAGAAGCAACTGGAAGAAACTAAAAGAGCCCATAATTTACTAGATAATTTCAAAAGGGAAAAAGGGGCAGGTAAAAGTTTACTAGATAATTTTAAAAAAAGTGAAAAAGATCAGGAGAAACAAGAAGCTTTAGAAGAGTTGAAGGGAATGTTAATGCATGCAGAAAATACAGTTACGAACCTCGGTTCTGAAGGGGAGCGATCTTTGCTCGCAAAAAACTTCCGATCAAAATTCAGTAATCAGGAATATAGTCCGGATCAGGCAAAAATTTGGGCAATAGGTGAAGTATTACGCGGGAAATTGAATAAAGCTTTTAAATACACAAATCAGGAAGAATTTAAACACATACCGACGATATCGCCCGATAATGATATGGCAACAAATTTAAACGTTATTAATGATTTAAGAGCCATGCTAGGTATAGGGCTTCAGGAAGGAGTTAATAATGGCGATAGGGTTTTGATGCTTGATCCAATAACAGGTACAAAAGATTGGGTTCATAAAGATTGGGTGCAAGATGCCATAGATAATGACGGTTTGCAGGTAGTAGATGAGTAAATTTGATAAATATAAAGCTCCTAAAAATATAGATAGAGATCAATTGCCTATCAAAACTAGTGGTGTATTTGATAAATACCGGAGTCCTAAAGCTGTAGCAAAAGAAACTTCGCCATCTTTTCTTGATAGGCTTGGACAACTGGGCAAGGGAGCATTATCAGGTTTTATGAGAAGCGGGTTAACGGAAGGAGCAGATCAATTTGGAGCAGGTGTTATGGAAGTAGCGCCAGGAGTTGTTGCCCCAATCCTGCCACAGTCGGCAGAATTCATGGCTAAGTCAGCAAGTAGAGGACTTGAGGCTTTAGATAGCATGAAGCCTCGGGAGAATGATAGTTTAGGGAATATTCTATATAAAGCCGGAGAATTTGGAGGAGCTACGGCGAGCTTCCCTCTTCCAACTAGTGCTGGAGTAAATGTTGCCGGAAACGCAATTCGAGGAGGTGGTAAATCTTTATTAACCAGATTTGCCAAGGATATAGGAACAGGCAGTAGCATAGGCGGAGGATCGGGAGTACTGCAGGAAGCAGGAGTTGATCCACTTGTATCTGATCTGATATCTAGCGTTGCTACTCCTACCGCTATTATTAAAAGTAAAAGTCTGTTAAATAACTTTACAAAACCTCGCCAGACGCTTGCAAAAATACCGATGAAAATTATGGGGTTAACACCTAAGAGTATGAATATTGAAGCAGCTAAGGCAGCAAGAGATTTAGGCATAGATTTACCGGCTGCAGCGGTTACCGATTCTAAATTAACCGCTTTAGCCGATCAGTACGTGGGGAAGGCTCCCATTTTTGGTAATAAGTTAAAAAATAAATATGCACTTGCCGAAGAACAGACACAAAAGGCTTTAAGTGATATTTTTGATGAAATTGGTCCATCAAGGACGCCAGAAGTAGAAGGTCATATTGCCAGTTTATATAATAAAGTAGCGACTTCATTACCTCTTGAGGCAAAAGTATTACCGGTTAATCTTAAAAAAGCCATTGATGATATTAAAATCAATACAGCTATTCTTTCTCCTGACGAAAAAAGCCTCCTGCAGTCACTTGAAACTATTAAAAATGAAATAGAGCCGGCATCAAAGATAGTCAGTCAGTATGGTCCTATAAAGTTACCATTGCAAGAATATGACGTTAATAAACTTGTTGGGACTAAAAAGAGTCTCAATTCAATTATAAAATGGGATACGGACGCAGGGGTTAAGAATCAGCTTAAGAAAATACAAAAAGCGATTTCGCAGGATATTAAAGAGTATGGCAAAACTAATCCTGAGTGGTATGATGCTTTTAAGGAAGCCGATAAATTATACGGGGATGTAGCTAGAAGAGAAAAACTGGAAAATATACTCGGCCATAAAGCTACGAATTACGCTACTGAAAGTCTATCTTATAACGCTCTTGCTAAAGCAATAAACAATCCTAAAAATAGTGTATCTATTAGAAAACAGCTTACGCCTGAAGTTTTTAAAAAAATACAGAAATTAGGTACTGTAGCTAAAGCTATGGCTATAAAGAGTAAAAATATTCCTAATCCGTCAGGGACGGCCACTACTGGCGGGATTAGTGCGGCAATTTTTGGATTATTTTATGATCCTATTACCACAGCCAAGCTTCTTGGAGGGGGATATGGTGCGACCAAGTTATTAACTGATAAAAAGTTTTTGGATTTAGCCTTAAAATTAGCGGAAAATCCTAATAACCTCGCAACTACTACCGCTTTAAATCATCGTATTAAAGAAATTACCGGATACTCAGCTATAGCTTTAAATAAAAATTTGCAGGAGATGAATAACCTACCGGAATAACCAAAAATACTTTTAAGTGGATGTTAAATCTGATATTTTGGTAAATATTTAATTATGATTTGTATTTATGAAGACAGGTGTTATTTCTTGATTTAGTGATGATAAAGGTTTTGGGTTTATTAAGCCTGATGATAAAAGTAAGGATGTATTCTTGCACATCAATGAACTAAAAAAAATCAATTTAGATACTATTGAGAGCAAAACAAAAATAAGTTTTGAAACTAAGGAAGATAAGAGTAACCGCATTTCTGCTATTAATCTCCAGCTTATATAAAGGAGTTAATCCGGCTTTGTTGTATAAATAAAGAACAGAGAATAGGTTGTAAATACTGGTATAGAAGAGTTTTTTTGCTAATATAGAATTTTCGAATTTTATATTACTTCTATAATGAAAAACACAGATATATCAAAGTCAAAACGTACCTATCACATCCTTGATTGGAAAAATTATAACAAAGGATTATGCAACAGATATAATTTAGCTGTTTGGTTCAACGACCAAATTATCCGTAAATGGTATTTCAAACCAAAAACTCGTAAGCCAGGGGCTACTAAACTTTACTCTAAAACAGCTATTTTAACCTGTTATCAGCTAAAATGCCTTTTTGGGCTTTCTTTAAGAGCTACTCAAGGTTTTCTTGATTCTCTTTTTAAAAAACTTTCTCTTCCTATTAGGTGTCCTAATTATTCTCAACTTTCTCGCAGGTCTAAAGAATTACGAAATATTAAGCTTCCTATCGGTAGAAATAATTCAATGCTCTTTGCCCTTATTGATTCCACTGGCCTTAAGGTTTTTGGACAAGGCGAATGGCATGTTAAAATGCACAAGGCTTCCAGGCGTCGTACTTGGCGCAAGCTTAGCCTGGTTGTTGATCCAATATCTCAGGAGATCATCGATAATAACCTGACATCTTCTCGTATCCATGATTCCCTTGCTGCTATGCCTATGATTTCTAAATTACCTAAATCTATTGATGCTTTCTGGGGAGATGGAGCTTATGACTCCTTTTCCATTTACAAAGCTCTATTTAATAAAGGTATTAAGCCTATTATTCCTCCTCCAATTAATGCTAATCTTTCCCATCAAAATTTTCGTAAAAGAAAACACCTTGGACATAGAGCTCTTGTTCAAAATAATCCTACCCTTGCTTCTCGTGATGCTGCTATAGAATACATTCAATTATTCCCCGATAAAGAAAATGGAAGACGTAGATGGAAACAGCACAGTTCTTATCATCTTAGATCCCTTGCAGAAACTGCTATGATGCGCTTTAAACAAACCTTTTCTGATAAACTTAGAGCTAGAACTTTCTATAATCAACAAGCAGAGGTTAGGGTTAAATGTTATATTCTTAACAAAATGATTCAACTTGCTTCGGCTAATTCTACACTTCTTCCTCAAATTGTGTGACTTTACTTAACAAAACTCTTCTATTACTTTTTTTTTATCTGACTTATAACCTTTGTTTTTTTATTCATACAACAACACGGGTTAATCCACAAAAATCTTGATAACTTTGTGGACTATGTTTGCCAGAGTAAGCTTGTTAAGGCTTTACCGGTAACGCTTAAAAAATAGGCACTCCAGATTATTATCAGTTAAATAAAATTAACCTTCAATTTTCTCTCGGTAATTTAGTACAAAATCAAGTAGGGCAAGGCTATCAGCTTCGTTATCGTCAACCGGAGCAAAACCCTTGTTTTTAACAGCTGTTATTACGCTAGTCTTAGAGCTATTTCCTTTGCCAGTAATATGTTTCTTAATTGTTCCAACAGGTATGCCGCTGTAGGGTATCTGGTGGTGTTCGCACCAGCTGGTCAGATGAGCAACAAATCCACCGTATTTATGGGCGGCATCTACTCCTTTATGGGCTCTTACTTCTTCAAAATAAATTGCATCAATAGCTCCAAGTAGTGCCTTAAAATCGGTAAGCCATCGTTTAAAACGTAAAAAAGGCATGCCGCCGCCTTCAAACCTACCGGTTTTAAAGCTAGTAGTCCCAGAAGTTATGTTACCCGATAAATCGCAGGTAGCCCAGCCGGTAGTAGTACCAAGGTCTAGAGCCATGATTATTGATCTGCTCACTTTTTTCTTTTTTATTATAGCACGAAATAATTGTAGACTTAAAAAATCATAGTTTATTCTGGATCAGATAGCATAACCAAATAGGCTTTTTTTGCCCATTCTTCCCAGTTTTTAAAAGCAAGTTCTCCATCCTTTTTACGAACGTCTTTATAGGGACTTGGTACTCCAGCAATCATAAACGGTTCGATACTGATTAAATTCTCTGCCCATGCTGCCCATTTCGTTTCATCATGGAGGATGGGGAGAGGAAAATCCGAATAATCATCGCAAACAGTAGCTGCCCAGTATTTAATGCTAATATATTTAGGGTAGACGCTAATCATGGCCTACCGTCATCTATTTCAGCTAAAACAAAGGTAGTTCCCATCTGGTAACCAGAACCGATACCTTCTGATTTAAAAGTAAAATTAATGTTTCTCCCCTGTTTGCGTTCATTAATAGCAGGTCTAATAGTACTTTCTAGTTCTCCATCAATAGTAAGGTTATAAGTAGCTGTTACAGGAGCACTTGCAGGATATTCATACGTATTGATACTAACAGTCATCTTTATCTTTTTTGTTCCGACAATATTAGGCTCTATCCTCTCTATACCTATGTTATAATCAATTCCTGCTACCTGTTTTTGTGGATTAAAGGTAGCATAAGAAATTATAGGTGTGGTAAAGAAGGAAGGAATAGCTTTAGTTTGCTGGTCTGGCGCTTTATAAAGATTGACCTGATCGTTTCCGACTTCATGTTGCCAGACATAACTGTTATTGTCATCTTCGTAAGGACTCAGGTTTTTTCCTACAGTATACATATTACCGCCGGTATTATCGAAATAACCCGCTGCCCTTTCTATATCCGTATCATACCAGGTATTATCTACAACATTGTAAATAACAGCTCTGGTGCATCCAACATTAGCATCTTTCCCCTTTTCAGGGTAGAACCACCATATTTCATCTCTGCTTACATTTTTGACACCAAAGACCCTCTGACGTTTACTCATATCAATAGTATCAAAAAAAGTCTGACGATTCAGATTATTTTCAAGCGGAAGAACTACGCCATTGAACACAAAAAATCTTTGTGTTCCAGGCCAGTAGAATATTCCGTCATATTCAACTACGCTATTTGAAGATAAAATGGAGCTATCTCTTGATAATACCTTTTTGCTAAAAGAAAGGTCATCAGGATCATCAACAACCTGATTATTGCTACCTGTAGTATTGCTAATAAGAACAACGGAGCTGAGTGTCCAGAAGATTATAGTTGGCGAGTTTGCTCCTCCTCGCCATTCTGCGCCGTAGATTACTTTATCGGTGCTAATATTGATGGAATATTTATCTTCAAAAAACAGAAATGGAAGTTTTAAGTTTGTTTTCTTACCGAATTTTTCTGCAGCAATTGAAGACCATCTAACAAGTCCATTGTTGCCGTAATAAAATAATCTACTTCCCGCGTAGAGCATTCCACCTGTTGCTTCCTGATAAACAAAATCAGGAAAAGTTGTTTTATAGAAAGCTGTATTTTCTACTGCAATTTCTCTTTTTACAAAAATACTAATTGCTTCGCTACTGTTAATATCTGTGTAGTTTTTCATTCCTAAGCACAATATTACCTTTGTTGGAATAGCATTAATGATGCTTGTTACTACAACAAATTGTGTCAAGGTATTCGTAGGATTAGGAAATTTTGTAAAGTAAGTTAAGGTTTGACCGCCAATATTGTTATAAGTAGCATCTATTAGGCTATATTTATGTTGCTGGGTAACAAGAGAAACTCCGACTAAAATGTGTTTATTCCCATCACTATCATAGTATATAAGAGCTGCGGTTGGAGTGGAGCTTGGCGGTAGAAGTTCAGGTACAGTTTGCAGATATATTACATAATTTTTCATTCCGCCAATATTCTGAGGCCAGCCTCTAAAAAACCTGACCCATTGCCCCCGCGTGCAGTAACTTCCTTGAAAAAATGAACCATCACGCAGTATTCCAGGCTTATAGGTAATAGGAAACATCTGTTTTTGCGTAGCCATAAATTACCCTATATCTCTTTTTACACTACGATCGATGTAACGATCTTTGGTCAAATTATTAGCAGACGTTAAGCTTTCCTGATATAATTTTGTATAGACGGGCATTCTCTGATCATCCTTTAAATAAATAAGAGCCTCTAAAAAGGCGGCATAAAATAGAAGATCAGGGTAGTAATCGGTTAGGATATTGGTTTGATTATCATTGGTAATTAAATCGGGTCGCCCATTATATATTAACCGATAAACATTATTTTGCGCAGGAGTTGGGCTTATAAAAATTCTATCATAAGGCTTAGTATTCGGTTGTATTTTATCGGCATAAAATAGCGGTGGATTATCAATAGTAGCGGTATCGGCATTTGGCCAATAATTTATGCAAAACTCATAACTTCTTGGAAATAAAATTACATTGTTTGTAAATAAGGATTCAGGTGTTCCATAGCTTAAGGAAATAGTTTCCTGCCAATCGGGAGGTTTTGAGATATTAGCATTATTTGCCTGAAACTGACCGTCAAATGCCTTTTGAAAACCTGTGGTATTTAGCTCCTTCCAGATTTTCTGCTGTCCCATCTCAATAAAATAGGGAATGGCAGCAGCAAATTCAATGCTACCTCCTCTATTGGCATAAGCTATAATCTGATCAACAAGAGTATTATAGTTCATTTGCTAACTTTAGGTAGTGGTAACAGTTCTCCATGCCCCATTAATTCTAGTTTTTAACGTGTTGCTTGTAGTATCATAATAAGTAAAACCATTTACCTGATTGGCAACAACATTCTCTATGTTGCCTGCTGCACCAGATGGATATACAAAAGGTGTTCCATTAGTAAGACCTGCTCCAGTGGCGGTTGTATTAACTGAAAGGATATTTTGCCATACTCCAGCATTATTTACAAAATCAAAAATCTGTAAAAAACCAGTCGTAATATTAAAAATCACAGTGCCAGGTTTTACCTTATATGTAACATTATTTACTACGTAAGAAGTAACATTTTGCAATAAATCCCTTTGGCTAGTGGTAACACTAGGAAAAGCAAAGGTAGCGTTAGGATTATTAGTCCCGGTGGTTTGATCACTGGTAATAGTAAGACCGCTTAAAGCGGTAATGTTTGATAAGTCTGCCATATGTTTCCTTTTTCTTTTTTATTATAACATATAAGTACTTATAACTCTTAAAAATTGTATAAATGTAATTATTTTTGAAAATTACATTTTTGAATAAATTGCTGTATCTTTATGGCGTCCTGTCCATATTGAAGGG
>Ga0209085_1001053_pt1 | contig 17929 bp, 14 predicted proteins | sample C_131016_EF_Meta_FD_187310 | JGI IMG/M metagenome (GOLD analysis project Ga0209085, IMG submission 187310) | Freshwater microbial communities from Lake Croche, Canada to study carbon cycling - C_131016_EF_MetaG (SPAdes) (version 2) | ecosystem: Environmental > Aquatic > Freshwater > Lake...
CAGGAGAATACCGGCCGAGGGATGATTGTTGATGAATTCCTCCAGATTGTCGCGGGTCATGACCCAATACTGGCACTCCTCGATAGCCACGACGGAGCAGACAGCCTCGATAGGATCGAAGAGATCGACCTCGCCCATCCACTCCCCCTCCAACACTTGGCCGAGGAGCACATCGTTGCCTTGATCGTTACGGCGGGCATGGAGCACGCCTTTGGTGATCAGGAAGAGCTTTCCGTGGGATTGACCCTGTTCGATAACCACTGTTCCTGGGGTTGCTGTTTCAAAAGCGCCGTAAGTGGCGAGGGCTTTGAAATCCTCCGGATCGAGGTTCGCTACGATACCAACTGATGGAAGTTCTGGTGTGCTCATTGAGATGGAATTTAGTTCTTCGGGTTTACTTTGGTCATGAAAGCGTGACTACCACTTATTGACAGGCCTCGCATTCCTCGCCATTGCGAATAGCTTCAATGGAGCAGGCCAACTTCTGCTCGGCGGTGTATTCGGGCTTCGGCCCCGCAACAACTCCGCGCAGTTCTTTTTTCACATTGGTAGTTGGGCCTTCAATGCTGGAGGCGCCAAGGGTGCGCAAGTAGTAGGTGGTCTTCAACCCAGTATGCCAAGCGCGGCGATACATGTGACTGGCGATCTTCATGTCAGGCTCGCCGATGAAGAGGTTGACAGACTGGGACTGGTCGATCCACTTCTGACGTCGCGCGGCGGCGTCGATGATGAAGTCGAAAGGAATCGAGAAGACTGTGCGGTGCTTCTCGCGGATCGCAACCGGGATGTCCTCAATGTTGCCGAGTTCACCCTCGAAGTATTTGATCTGCTCGAGCATTTGGGTGTCCCATTTGCCAATTTTTTTGAGATCGCGGACCAACTCGGTGCTGAGGATGGTGAACTTGCCGCCGAGATTTTCCTTGGCGTAGAGATTCTTGTAGTTCGGCTCGATGCAGGGCGTTGTTCCCATGATATTCGAAATCGTGGCCGTTGGTGCGATGGCAATGACGTTGGAATTGCGCATGCCCTGCTTTTTGATTTTGTCTCGAACGGGCGACCAATCCATGCGCCCGCCACGAGGAACGTCGATTTTGACGCCGCGCTCGCGCTCAAGGAGGTCGATGGTGTCCTGTGGCAAAAGACCACGATCCCACTTCGATCCACGATAGCTGCTGTAAGACCCGCGCTCGGCAGCAAGGTCGCTGGATGCAGCGTAGGCATGGTAGGCAATGGCCTCCATAAACTCATCGTTGAAATCGACAGCCTCCGCACTGGCAAAACTGACGTTGCGTTTAAACAACGCATCTTGAAGGCCCATCACTCCAAGCCCGATCGGACGATGGCGCACGTTCGAGCGCTTGGCTGCTTCCGTAGGATAGAAATTGATGTCGATGACGTTGTCCAGGGCGCGAATAGCAACATGAATCGTCTCACGAAGCATTTCGTGATCGAGCGAACCGTCGGCCTTGAAGTGCGTATCGAGAACAATTGACCCGAGGTTGCAGACCGCCGTCTCATCCTCACTGGTATTAAGGGTGATCTCTGTGCACAGGTTTGAGGAGTGGATGACTCCGATATGGTCCTGCGGACTGCGAAGATTGCAGGGGTCTTTGAATGTGATCCATGGATGCCCTGTCTCAAGGAGCATTTTGAGCATCTGCTTCCACAGATCGATGGCAGGCACTTCCTTGGCGGTGATTTTGCCTTGGCGGGCGAGCTCCTCGTAGTGGAGATAACGCTCCTCGAACTTGCGTCCATAGGCATCGTGTAGGTCGGGAACTTCATTGGTGCGGAAGAGCGTCCAATTCTCGCGGGACTCCATGCGCTTCATGAAAAGATCGGGAACCCAGTTAGCGGTATTGAGATCGTGCGTGCGCCGGCGGTCGTCGCCCGTGTTACGACGGAGTTGCAGGAAGTCCTCAACGTCATTGTGCCAAGTCTCAAGATAGGCACAGCCTGAACCACGGCGCTTTCCACCTTGGTTCACGGCCACAAGCTGATCGTTATGAAGTTTGAGGAAAGGAATGACGCCTTGGCTCTCACCGTTTGTGCCCTTGATGTAGCTGCCAGTGCCGCGAACCGCTGTCCATGAGCCTCCGAGGCCGCCCGCCCATTTCGAAAGGTAGGCGTTTTCCGCGATACCGCGTTGCATGATCGACTCGATCGAATCGTCCACTTTATAGAGGTAGCAACTGGAAAGCTGGCTGTGCAGGGTGCCAGAGTTGAAAAGCGTGGGCGTGCTGGAGCAAAAGCGGCGGCTCTTATAAAGATTGTAGAGACGGATAACCCATTCCTCGCGCTTTGCAGGCTCCTCGATGAAGAGTCCCATGGCGACGCGCATCCAGAAAAACTGCGGCGTTTCCAAGCGACGCAGTGTCTTTTTGGTTTTGTCGATAATGAGGTAGCGATCGTAAAGGGTCTGAATTCCCAGAAAGTCGAAGTCCATATCTGCCGTGGGGTCGATGGCGTCGGAAAGAACATCAAGATCGTATCCGAGAAGCTTCGGCGTCAGGCGCTCGATCCCAACAGCTGTGCGGAGATAGCTCTTGAAGGCCTTGCGATGAGCATCACGGAGCCCTTCGATACCGTCGCGCTGGATTTTCCAATCGAGGACTTCTTCGTAAATGTAGGAGAGCATGATGCGCGCCGCGAACTTGGCGAAGTCAGCATCGCGCTCGATGAGCGAACGGGAATTCAGAATAATTGTGTTTTTCAGGATGTCCTCGGTCACCTCGGTGGCGAGGGATCGACGCAACTCGCGCTCGATCTGAAGGGCGTCGAGATTCAAATCAAGGCCGATCATCGCAAACTGAATCCGCTTCCGCAGCTCGGAGCCGTCCCAGAGAACGCTCTGGCCGTCGCGTTGCGTGACCATGATAAGGGATTCCTGGATATCATTGGTCTCCGCCTCAGCTTCCGTCTTGACGACCACCTCGCGGTGACTGGCGCGCTGGGCGCGGTAGAGGATATAGCTCTCGGCGACTTTGTAGTAGCCTTGGCGCATGAGTTCTTCCTGCACGAGGTCCTGCACATCCTCGATGTGAACAAATGCAGAGTCGCGTGCGCGGACGCGCTCGCTCACTCCCCGAGAAATCGATGCAGCGGCCTCGGCATTTTCCTTCATGGAGAGGAACGCGCGGCGGCAGGCGGCTTCGATTTTGGACTCCATCCAAGGAACAACAGCCCCGTTGCGACGGATCAGCCGAACATTCATCGGCTCGGCCTCCAGAGCGAGTGTGGATGTGCTACCGGAGCGGATCGAGCGTTTGAAAACCAGACTCTTTGCGACATCATGCGCGTCGTTTTCGATGAGGGCTTTTTCGATAAGGAGGGACAGATCATGCTCGGAGAGGCGCAGCGAACCGCCTTTCTGGGCTTGCTCGGCGAGGCTCAAAGCCACGGAGTGGGCCACATTCGCAACGAAGCCGCGATTTTGCTCGTTGAAGATATTTTTCTCTTCGCGCGAAAGAAGCAGGTCGGTGAGCGCTTCGCCGATTTCGTCTGCGACGTCGGAGAGGCTGAACGACTGCTCGTCGCCGTTGGTGCGCGTCACTGTGATTCCAGTGAGCGAGTGGACTGGTGTGGCAATGGATTCGCGCCAGGAGAAGTCAGGCTTCTGGTCGCGTGGCATGGTGACGAGGCGCTTCAGCGCGATGTCTTCGTCGAGTGAAAGGTGTCGAGGCATTTGTTTTTTAAGAATGATGGAGGTTTTTTACAGTTCGTCGTCGCTCACACCGGCAAGATCGATGCCTCGGCGATATTCGGTAACCCGACCCTCAAAGAAGTTGGTCTCCTTTTTGATCTCCATCATTTCGGAGAGCCATGGGAGGGGGTTCTCGAGGTTTTTGTGCAGTGGCTCGAGACCAACGCCGACGAGCCGTCTGTCGCCGATATAGTCGATGTAGCGTCCGAATTCGTCGGCCGTGAGGCCAACGGCAGCCACTGGCAGGCAGTCACGGATAAATTGTTTCTCAAGCGCAATAGCCTCAGCCATCGTGGAACGAAGCTCCTCGCGGAATTCTTCGGTCCAGATCTCGGGATTCTCATCGACGAGGTCTTGGAAGAGCTGGCGAAGAAGCTCGATGTGGTTTGACTCGTCGCGCAGCGTGTAGCTGAACATCTGCCCGATGCCGGGGAATTTGTTCTGGCGGTAGAGCGCGAGCACCATTCCAAACAAACCATAGAACTGTGTTCCCTCCATGCACTGCCCAAAAAGGAAGATGTTTTTGGCGAGCGCGAGTTTATTCTCGAGATCGGTGAGATCCATGTCGCGGCGGAGCGCACGGCTATTGCTCACGACGAAATCAGTTTTATTTTTGATCGTCTTCACGTCCTCAAACATGGCCTCGCACTCGTGCGGATTGATGCCAAGCGAACTGATCATGTAAACTAGCGAGTCCGCGTGGATATTTTCTTCCTGCGCGTGGCGACCCAGCACGAGCTTGAGCTCGGGAGCGGTGACCGCTTCGCGGATGACATGGAGAATGTTGTCGCCCACGATGCCTTCGGCTGCGGAAAAATAGCCGATACCCATCTTAATGATCCAGCGGTCGACATCGGAAATAGCTCCGCTCGTGTCGCGCCAATGCTCACAATCCTTCTGCATTGGCACGTCCTCAGGCTCCCAGTGGTTAGCCTTCATTTTTTTGTAGAGGTCGTAGGCCCAGGTGTATTTCAAGGGCAGGATGTTGAAGAACATCGTTTGGCGTCCATTGATGACGCGCTTGGCGGCGAATGCGGCTTCAGCCTTATCGCTATCAAGTATGAACTGGCGGTCTCCGAGTGTGATCGTTGTGGTGGTCATTTTTATTAAAGAATAGAGTTCAGCAATTGCGTTGGCGGGTCTTGCCGCATGCAATTTACGGCATAAGCGAACAAGTAGGCGCATTTTTTATTTTCCAGACCAAAAAATGTCAAAAAAAATCTCCATATTGTGGAAACTTTTTTAGCAACCACAATATGTAGTGGTTTGAGGAGAGCATAATCCGCGCCAAGTTTTTCTCTTTTTTTCTTAAAATTTCAGCCTCGGGAGGGCGGTTTTTGAGTAAAAAAGTGCAGGAATTTTGCAAGCTGCACCCCAACGCGCACGCGCAACCTAGAACAAGACATTGAATCGACCTGAACCCGAGCGGATGCGAAGGATGAATTCGGCTAGAAAAAGCGCATGGAGACACGTTTTGATCGTGACTTCTGCCCAACGGACCGTTTTTTGACGAGGTGGCGTCGAGGAGTGGTTCAGCAGTCTCCGAGGGGTTATTTGGGTCAAGCCAGAAGTCGCCCCTCCCAGGGTTTGCGCGCTCACGCGCGGGTTCTGCTGCGGCGCCACTGTGAGCGCCGGAGAGAGCTGCGCCTGGACATCCAAAGAGGGCTCAAGCCTGAATGGGAGCTGAAAACAAGAGTGCCCGTGAAGTTTCCTCCACGGGCACTTTGCTATGAAAACCCCGAACCAACTCCGGGAAATTTTTTACTTCTTAACGGATTTTTTCTTGGAAGGACGAACGACTACGAAAGATCCGATCGCTCCAGGAATCGCCCCTGCTACCACGAGGACGCCTTCCTCTCCGCGCACCTGGAGGATACGTAGGTTTTGAACAGTGACGCGCTCATCGCCCATGTGGCCTGGCATGCCCATGTTTTTCCAAACACGACCAGGAGTCGAGCGGTTACCAATGGCGCCGTTACGACGATGCATAGTGGAACCGTGGCTGGCGGGCTGACCGGCAAAATTGTGCCTCTTGATAGTGCCTTGGAAACCTTTGCCCTTGGACTGGCCAATGATGTCCACAAACTGTCCGATCTCAAAGTTTGTAACGGGAAGCGGCGCTGATTCCGGTGCGGCTTCGCCATCCGCAAGACGGAACTCGCGAATGAAGCGCTTCGGGGTGGAGGTGGATTTGGCGAAGTGTCCGATCATGGCCTTGCCAACACGCTGGGGCTTTTGTTCCCCATATCCGACCTGCACGGCGGAGTAGCCGTCATTTTCAGCGGTCTTGACCTGAAGAATATGGTTTCCGCCCGCTTCGATAACGGTGGCTGGTGTGACACGTCCCTTTTCATCATAGATGCGGGTCATGCCGAGTTTTTTTCCGAGAAGTCCGATGCTCATGGCTTTAAATTAGATTTTGATTGTGATGTCGACGCCGGCTGGGAGGTTGAGCTTACGGAGCTCATCCACAGTTTTTGATGTGGGCTCGACGATGTCGAGAAGGCGTTTGTGAGTGCGAATCTCAAATTGTTCCATGGATTTTTTGTCAACGTGTGGGGAGCGGTTGACGGTGAAGCGCTCGATGCGTGTGGGGAGCGGGATCGGGCCGGTGACTTTGGAGCCGGTGCGCTTGGCGGTTTCGACGATTTCCGAGGCCGAGGCGTCGAGAATGCGATAGTCGAATGCCTTGAGGCGAATCCGGATTTTCTGACTGTTTTGTGCTGCCATGATTGATAAAGAGCGATTGAGGATTTTTCTTGAGCCCCCAGATCAGCGGAGCGGGCAACTTAGAGGTTTACCGTATTTTGGCAAGCAGTTTTTGAGCAAAAAATCCGAAAACGAATTTTTAATCCCTCGCATCATCTTTCGCAGCCTGCACGAGAGCGTCACCAAAGCCTGGCAATTTAGCCTCAGTTTGCTGCAAAGAAGGAGCTCCGGCGGGCTTGTTGGGATGGGCTTGGTGAATGGAAATAGCCCGCTCAAGACTCGCTGCAAAAAGCTGGATCGTGCGCGCCTCGAGTTCGCCATCAAACTGAAGAGTGTTGATGCGGGCATCAGCTGAGTAGAAACGCAGCATGCCCCTCGCGGCTTGAAGAAATTTTTCGACAAGGCCCGCAAATTGCTTCGGATTTTTTGAAACGATTCCCGAGTTGGCAGCACGCAGGAGGCAGAGGGAGACATCGCATGCCATTTTGTTGAGCCCGGCATCTGGATCGCCCTCCGAGAGGCTCTGGTGCTTGTGGTCGTAGCTCTCGGCGATGTCGACTTGGCAGATTCTTTGCATGGGAGCCACACGGAAGACATCAGCCATCATTCCGGTTTCGACACCCCAGTCGGAAGGGAATCTCACATTTCCCGCAACGCTTCGATGCAGGCAAACCTCGCCGCTGATCGGATAACGGAAAAACTGCAGTGGCGCGAGCGTTTGAGAAAAGCCTTCAATATCCTCCATGGCGCGAAGAAGAGGAGTGATAAGAAGTCTCATGACACGACCATTCAGTTGCGTCGAAAAACGAGCACTAAAGCCCTTGCTCACATGAAAAGCCATGTCGGGATGGATCACGGGAAAGCAGAGACGCACGAGCAGTTCGCGCCGGTAGTTGAGTATGTCGCAGTCGTGAATGGCCACGGCCGCTGCATTTGTGCCGGCAAGCACCTGAGCAATACAGAGGCGCATATTGCGACCTTTGCCCATTGGTCCGGGATCAAGACCTGCTCGTTCCAGATCAGTGAGAAGAGCTGTGATGCGCGGGCCGTCGTTCCAGAGAACCGAAACTTGCTGCGGAAGTTTCGAAAAAATGCGAAGCGCCAAGTCGAACTGCGACGCATCACCTCCATCGAGGCCGACTGTGACATGGCTGAGGAAGCGAGCATCACAGAGCTCGGCGACGATTGCGGCGAGGGCGGTTGATTTCAAATCCCTAGCATGACAGGGAAGCACAAGCGCAAGAGGCGAAGTCCGCGCAAGAGAGTCCATTTCCTCTTCAATGCGCTTGTAGTCGGGATTTCCGAGGTGATGAAGGGTTGCAATGGTGCCGTGCTGGTAGAAGTCAGCCATAAAAACGACGGCCACTCTCAGTGGCGGAGCGGCATTGAGCAAGCCTTGGGACGTGATAGTCTACGGCCATGAGCAAGGCGTCGTTTCCATTCGATCATCTCGTGGTGATTCATTACCATTGGCGTCCCGGCGGAGTCAGGAGGGTGGTAGAGTTGACCCTGCCCGCCATTGCCGAAGCAGCGGGCTCATCGCTCAAAAGAGTCACCATGCTCAGCGGCGGAAACAAAAGCGAACGCCCTGAGTTTGGAACGCTCGGCATACCCGTCGATTTTATCCACGAACCAGCCTGCGACTACTTTTCGAATCAGGAAGAGACTCCACAGACGATCTCCGAAAAAATCCGACACGTTCTCTGCCGTGCCGTGGGAGAGAACGTGTCGTCTCGGACGCTCATTTGGTTTCAAAATCCGGCGCTTGCCCGAAATGCCATGCTCTGCCGAGAGGTCGCTGACATCTGCAAGAAAGCAGGCGCTGCCTTGTTCCTCCACCATCATGATTTCTGGTGCGCAGGTCGCTGGGCACGATGGAACGAACTTGAAAGATGCGGCTGCCGCAACCTGCCCAGCGCGGCACAAACGCTCTTCGCTTTGGGCACCCGCTCCGTGCATGCGGGAATTAATTTGCCGGATTTTCAAACACTTCAACGCTCCTTCCCACAGACCGCTTTCCATTTACCAAACCCCGTTCTGCGCTCCGCCGCATCCAGCTCGGGAAATATCGAAGCTGCCCAAGCATGGGTAGCGGAAGAACTCAAATGCGGGGGCCCTCTGTGGATTTATCCTACGCGATTTCTCAGGCGAAAGAATCTCCTCGAGGCCATCCTGCTCACCCGTTGGCTGAGGCCGGAAGCGGTTTTGGCCACCACATCCGGCCAGTTTTCACTCGACGAGGCGGACTACGCGCGCGACCTGAAGCAAGCGGCGGCGAAATACGGTTGGCGTGTGCATTTCGGACTGCTCGACAAGCCGGGCGCACCGCGGGTCGCTGACCTGTTGCAAATCGCGGAAACGGTGGTGCACACCTCGGTGCAGGAGGGGTTTGGCATGAGCTTTGTGGAGACCGCTGCCTCCGGCACACCACTCATTGCGAGAGCGATTCCGGCAGTCATGCCCGATCTTGCTGCGATGGGATTTGAGTTTCCCCAGCTCTACAACGACATCTGCGTCGACCCTGGGCTCTTTGATGTCGAAGCGGAGATTCAACGACAATCAAGACTCGCCGAGTCCGCAAGAGAGCGTCTCCCCGCTCCTTTTCAAAAAAATTTCCCCACCCTGGCTGCGGATGTCGAGGGGTGCTTTTTCTTCAGCCGCCTGACTCGTCACGCGCAGCTCGAGGTGCTCGCCCACTCGCCTACGGAGAGCTGGAAGGCGTGCATGCCGCTCAATCCCTGTTTGGAAAGATTCCGCTCCACCCCCCTCGCCCCTACGCCTTGGCCGACTCGTGCGCTGCATACTCCGGCGCGATATGCCGAGGAGTTTCTGAAAATCGCTTCCTCCATTCCACATGCCCCACTCGACTTGCCGCTTGCCGCAGAGAGCGCTCAAATGGAACTCACCGCACGCGCTCTCGCAGCTGACTCGATTTATCCCATCCAGCTGGAAAGTTAGAAACCCACACTTGCCGCGAGATGGAGAAATCTCTTTTCGTCGGTAAAAATTGCCAAGGAGCAGGAGGCTTCCTATAACGAGCGCTCGATCCATTTTTACTCAATGCACAAACTTGTCCTCATCCGTCACGGCGAAAGCACTTGGAACAAAGAAAACCGATTCACCGGTTGGCATGATGTCGAACTCAGCGACAAGGGCTGCGCCGAGGCGAAGGCCGCTGGTGAGCTTCTCAAGAAGGATGGCTTCTCCTTTGATATCGCCTATGTCTCCCTCCTGAAGCGCGCCCTCAACACGCTCTGGGGCGTCCTAACCGAACTCGACCAACTCTGGATTCCCATGGATAAAGACTGGCGTCTCAACGAACGCCACTACGGAGCACTCCAAGGCCTGAACAAAGCCGAAACCGCTGCGAAGTTCGGCGACGAGCAGGTTCTCGTTTGGCGCCGTAGCTACGATATTCCACCACCCGCACTCGAAAAATCCGACGAGCGCTGGCCGGGACATGATCCCCGCTATGCAGGAATTCCTGAATCCCAACTCCCCCTCACCGAGTGTTTGAAGGACACCGTCGAACGCTTCCTTCCCCTCTGGCATGAAAAGATCGCTCCGACTGTGAAGTCCGGAAAAAAGGTGATTATTGCTGCCCACGGCAACAGCCTCCGCGCACTCGTCATGTATCTCGACAATCTCACCGAGGAGCAGGTTCTCAAGCTCAACATCCCGACTGGCATTCCTCTGGTTTACGAATTGGATGACGATCTCAAGCCCATCAAGAGCTACTACCTCGGCGACCAAGACGCCATCGCCTCGGCAATGAACGCCGTCGCCAATCAAGGCAAGTCGAAGTAGTCGCCCGGCGTGTCGCGCCGCAGGAACACATAGCCCCGTGTGGCGAGGTCACCAATAAATCCTCGGCGCGATATCGGGTGGGAGCGGATTTGCGGGCGAAGCTTCCTGCAAGAGCAATGACCGCCGCGTTTCCGTAGGCGACTTTCCATACACCCGTGTGAAGCAGCGCGTGAAATAAAGCGGATTCTCAAAACCACAGCGGTCCGCAATTTCCTTGATCGCCAGACTGGATCGACCCAGCAGAGCCATCGCGAGTTGGAGTTTGAGGAGGCGAAATGTCTCCATGGGCGCATGGCCGAGTGATGTCTGGAAAACGCGGCAAAGGTGTTTTTCGGTGACTCCCGCTCGTTTTGAGAGTTCGCCGAGTTGCAGGGCGTAATGAGGATTCGTATCGAGGATCGCCCTCATGAAATTCAGCGAAGCATGCACCTGCTCGGGCAAGCGGTCCCCCACAGCTAGGGCCTCGTCGCGCGAGGGCTGGATCAAAATTCCCAGCAGACACTCCATGAAAAGGCTCTCCTCCGGCCACGCGCGCAGAGTCGGCCAAGCTGTTTCACCATGGGCGGAAATACGGCCCAGCAGATGGCGCAGCATGGGCGCAACCACGGGATCGGGATTTTTAATCAGAATCGGCCACTTGCCTGGCGGCGCCCAGCCTTGAGGAACGGCCTCTATATCGAAATGCACATACGCATGCCGCGTGGCACCACCCGTGTCCCAACTGTAGGCCTCCTGAAAGCCAGGCCGGGCCAAAATCAAACTCCCCGGCGGCGCCTTGTGGTCCACCTCGCCCAATCGGTAGTTCGCCGTGCCTTCAATCATCAAGACCAACTCGAAATCCTGAAGCAGACGCGGCGCGAGCTTGTCACCCGGACGGTAATGCACCACCGAGCCGTAAATATACTTCAGAGCCAGATGGGCGGATTCACGAATACGGGACGACATGAGAGAATGGACAACCACTCAAGCATCAAAGGTTGCAGCAACACACTGCAAGCGAAATGCGAATTTTGTGCATATTTAACGAACTCCTGCCTATTGGCAAAAATTCACCCCACTTTATGGTAACGGCACTCAAACGGATGGATTCGCCCTTTCCCCAAAGAGCCGCAAATCCCCTCCCCGACTACATAAAATCCCAAATTCAACTAACACCCCAAAAACCATGAGCGCCGTTGCCGAATCCGATTCAAAACCCCATCAACTGAGTGACTACAGTCTCGTCGGTGTGAATTCCAAACTGGCCATCGAAAAAGGCCTCGCCGAAGCGGAGTGGTATCAATCTCCCGTGCCGCGTGATGTCATGCGCCAATTGCTCGAGCGCAAAAACGGCCCCGCCATTCGCGACACGATCATCTGGTTCGGCCTGCTCGGGCTTTTCGGTTATGCGGGATTTCTCCTTTGGCCAAGCGCTTGGGCGTTAGTTCCGTTCATAGCGTATTGGGTGATTTATGGCACGACCTCGGACTCGCGCTGGCACGAGTCGAGCCACGGCACGGCGTTCAAGAGCGACTGGCTGAACAACGCGCTCTACGAGGTTTCCTCGTTCATGGTCATGCGCGAGAGCACGGTCTGGCGGTGGAGCCACACTCGGCACCACAGCGATACGATTGTCGTTGGCCGCGACCCAGAAATCGCCGTTCCCCGGCCGACAAGCATCAAAAACTTCCTGACCTCATTCCTCGGCTACCCAGCTGCCATCGCCTATTTCACAAAAGTATTCCGTCACGCGGCAGGCAGTCTGGATGCGGAAGAGGCGACCTACATCCCCGAGTCGGTGCGTCCCACGATTTATCTGAAAGCCCGCATCTACCTCGCCATCTACCTTGCGGTGATCGCCGCGTGCTTCTACTTCCAGAGCATCCTGCCGCTCCTCTACATCGGCCTGCCAAACCTTCTCGGCGCTTGGCTCATGCCGATCTATGGCTTCACCCAGCACGCCGGACTCGCTGAAAATGTGCTCGACCACCGCATGAACTGCCGGACGGTTTATATGAATCCCATCCATCGATTTTTGTATTGGAACATGAACTACCATGTGGAGCACCACATGTTCCCGCTCGTTCCTTATCACAATCTTCCGAAGCTCCACGAGGTCGTGAAGTCGGACATGCCGACGCCCTACAGAGGCCTCTTCCACGCGTGGAGCGAGATCATCCCAGCCGTTCTTCGCCAAGTCAAAGACCCCGGATATTATGTGAAGCGCAAACTCCCCACGCCGACCGTGCGCTCCGCGTCAAATGAGGCAGCGAAAACCATTGTGTCCACGAGCATCGCAGACGCCGAGGGCTGGATCGAAGTCGCTTCAGCCGATGCACTCCTGCGCGAGGATGTGCTGCGCTTTGACTACGGCGGCAGCACCTACGCGGTCTACCGCTCGGGGGATGACCAATACCACGCCACCGACGGCATTTGCACCCACGGGAACACGCACCTCGCCACCGGCATGGTGAAAGGCAACCTCATCGAGTGCCCGAAACACAATGGCCGTTTCGACATGCGCGATGGTTCGACCCAACGCCCCCCGGTCTGCATCGCCCTCAAAACCTATCCAGTCCGCATCACCGATGGCCGGATTTTTATGAATGTTTACAAAGCGGGTGGCGAAGGTGCCAAGCAAGCCGCCACGGCCTACAGCTTCCGCGTTGTGAGCAACGAGAATGTCTCCACCTTCATCAAGGAAGTCGTCCTGGAGCCACTTCCCGATACGCCGAAGCTCAACTACCGAGCCGGCCAATACATTCAAATGCTCATCCCAGCCTACGGAAAAATCTCGTTTGAAAACTTCAACATTCGCGCGCCGTTTCACGCCGTTTGGGAGGCCAACCATGTCTTTGACTACGCCACGGAGAACCACGCCGAGGTGCGCCGCAACTACTCGCTGGCGACCAATCCCGAGAAGGACACCCATCTCCGCTTCAATGTTCGCATCGCCACGCCCCCGCGCGGGCAGGACTGCAAAGCCGGCGTGGGTTCCTCGTATGTGTGGAATCTCAAACCCGGCGACACCGTGAAGGCATTCGGTCCCTTTGGTGACTTCCTCGTGAAGGAAACCGAAAACGAAATGATCTACCTCGGCGGCGGTGCCGGCATGGCCCCGCTCCGATCCCACCTCTCACACCTCTTCGAAACCCTGAAAACCGGACGCAAAGTCAGCTTCTGGTATGGAGCCCGCTCGAGGCAGGAGGTTTTTTATCAAGACTACTTCGAAAACCTCGCTCGGCAGTTTCCCAACTTTGCCTTCCACATCGCCCTCTCCGAGCCCCTGCCAGAGGACAACTGGACCTCGCACACCGGTTTCATCCACGAAGTGCTCCACCGTGAATACCTCGGCCAACACAAAGACCCCGCCGCATTGGAATACTACCTCTGCGGCCCCCAGCCCATGATCCAAGCCGCCCGCACGATGCTGGAAAGCATGGGCGTCGATAAAAACCACATTGCCTTTGACGAGTTTTAGGCAACCCACAGGCGCTACGCGGTTGAGAAGTATGGACCTCGTGTGCCGGATGATGTCCTCATGATCCAATACGAGTGGCGCACCGGCAGCCCGCAGTGGTCTGGTATGAACCAAGAAAACGAACTCACCGGACAGGCTGCGGTGGACATGCTCATCGGAATGCTCCACCGAAGAAAAAAAGGCCTCTCATACCAAAGTCTCTTTGAAATTGGACTTTTCACGACAAAAGAAGGTGGCACGGCCGTCTCGGCCGTTTTGAGACTGGCTCAATGGCACGAAAATTAACCATCCGAAACATGGTATCCACCGTCTTACACACGCGGGACGCCTGTGCCCCTCTCCAAAAATCCAAAAGCTATAACCTTTTGGTATCATCCTTCACCCAGGCCACGCTGATTGATCCGTCTTGGAAGAGTTGCTCGGATTGGAGCGCGGCGCAATGTGGACCCGGCAAAGCTACACGCCACGCATCAAAAAGTCGGTTCAGAAGGTCACGGAAGAGCTGCAAAAAGTTACACCCACGGCCTTTCTTAAACTCGATTTTTAGGAAAAACCAAGCCACTTACCACACCACGCCGTAGCCTCGCAGCGCGAAGGAGGACCGCCACAGCGCTCACTGCGCCGTAGCCTCTCAGACGACCCTAATATCAAGAATTACTGCCCGACCCCTTTGATTGGGTTTGACGGCAGAGGAAAAGAGGTTAAGAAAACAGCATGCCGAAGATATCGGAGTTTTTTGGTATAGAGATTGTCTTTAATTATCGGGGCGAACACAACCCTCCGCACTTCCATGCTCGCCATGCAGGTCGTGAAGGCGTCTTTTCGATATCCCCGCTCGGGTATTTGCATGGGGATTTAACTCCACGAGCCATTTCGCTGGTCATCGAATGGGCTGCCCAACATTTGACTGAATTGGAATCATGCTGGAACTTGGCAAGAGAGATGAAGCCAATCCCAAAAATCTCTCCATTGCAGTAAGAAAGTATGAACAAATTATTAAATGAAAAATCTTTCCGTCTTGTCTCTGCAAGCTGGCTCCAGGATTTCATTGTGCATCTTGAGTTTGGAGATGGTAAGGAGTTTGACTTGGATTTAAGTTTGGATCTTAACAGAATTCATGGGCCTCTTGCTGACCCCTTGAGAGATAAAAGTGTTTTCTCCAAGCTCCGCGTGGAGTATGGCGCCTTGGTTTTTCCAACGGGATTGGACTACGGGGCTGATATTTTAAGATGCTGGTGTGAAAACGGTTCCGTTTCAGATCAAGAGCAGACAGACTTGATGGCGGCCCAATACCTTTTCTTGAGTCACCCATCTTCTTGCGCGGCATAACTTGCCCGAAAACGGTAAAGGAACGAGCCCTAAACGCAAAGCGCGATAGATCGTCCGAAACGCGTAATGCCACACACGCAACGCCCGCCGCATCGCCTCCCAACTCTCGCGATTCTGCCCAATTGCTTTTCCCTCATTCAAAATCACTTCTTGTTTTGTAGATACCAAACCCTCTGTGTTCTCGGTGTCCTCGGTGGTCAATCCTGCAGAATTCGTCTTCAATCGGAATTTCGGCCCCAGCCTCCCATACCGATCTTCGCCCCACGACCACTCCACTTTCTCGCCTATTAAAACATCCAACGCCATCCGCGCCTGCTCGCGCGCGAAATCCTGCGCCGAACCGCCGACTGGCAACGACTCCAAAAACAACCTTGCCGCCACCTCTGGAATTTCGCTTGACTCCGCCCCAGCACTACGGCAGAACTTCAGAAATCGCTCCAAATGCACGCTCCACCAATACAGCGTCTTCTCCGCAACCTTCAACCCTCGCCCCTCCACCATCCGCACCACCCACGCCTTCGGATGCTCCGCAACAATTCTTTCTTTCCCCTCGCTCATGCTTCCCATACTGCAAAGCCCACCCGAATTGTCCACTTTTTTCTTGACTTTATGGTTAAATTGGAAATTTGTGTGACCAAACAATGTTAGGCAGACAAAAACCATGAAGACCAAATCCATCATAATATTTCTAGCCGCCGCTCTCGCATCCTACGCAGCACCGCAATTCATGCTTAGTGACGCTAGAGTTGAATCATACCGTAAATACGCGACCGACAAGCAGCCAATTGCATATGTCGACGGTGACTCCAAAGACGTGATTCGCATCCTCATCGAAAAGGCGGCGTCTCCGACTGTGCCCGAGGATATATGTCCCGAAATTAGCATGGCGGAAATCATTTTACGGACGAAACCGGTAAATCGGCCGGATGACTTTGCAGTTGAGCATTTCATGCAAATTTGGAAATCGGGCGTCATAACTGGGGCCTTAGGAGATCGTGAGATATCACTTGCCCCTGACAGGGGATATATACTGCTAAAGAGTGGGACCGTTATCCCATTTGAGTTGTATGGTTCCGATTCGATTCGAATCTGGGGATTTATGTTTCGAAAACAAAAACAAGGAGCCTAACGAAGCGATGGAGGGAATGCGATTGCTTGTCACGGCGAGTGCTTTAGCACTCCCCGCGCCAAGCAATCGCATCCCTCATCTTGAGCGTTCGGAATAAAAAATGATTGCTGCGTTTCGTATCCGGCTGTGTATTCCCGCGGCACTGATTCTTTTCGCAGGATGTGGGAGACCGGGAGACGGACGTGAGGGCGGCTCCGACAAACAGGAATGGTCGATTCTTCAGGATTTGGAAGCCAAGCACAGGGGAGAGAAGATCAAGACGATTGAATTTCTGGAAGTAGATGGATATCAGATCATGTGCATCCCCCGCGATGGCGACAAAACACGATTGTGGATTATGGCCGATCCAAAGAGCCCACCATTCTACAAGCAACTTCCTTCGGGAAACTACTTGCTGACCAAGGAGAATATTCAAGAGATACAGTCCAGGGCGAATCCAACATCGACAGTTCTTGAGGCACTCGAATCGCATCTCAAATGAAAATGAATCCGAACAGACCGATGGACCAAACTACCATCCCTTCGGGACTTCTGTCACACATCCTGCTTGCGCAGGCTGTGCGCCAGAAGCAAGTGGTAGCTGGTCATCGGGGACGTTCGCAGAAACTATGCGTTTGCTACTGACCATTTTTCTTTTTGCTGTGTCTTGTCACGCAAGCGACCTGAACGATCCAATCAATGAGCTGCGTGCAAATGACGGTATTTGGAAGATCGCTGGGGCGGACTCATTCAGCGATGGAGGGTCATTCTGTCTGTCATTCCTCTCCCAAACCGGTCGCATTCTCCATCTCTTCATTCTGCCAGATAGTGCGCGTAAGGACGGGAAGTTGGTTTTTCAGCTGAGGCGGAGCTACGACGACCCCAATGCGATTACGATACGGGAAGGTGACGCCAATCAAGAAGCCCTGATCTGGCTGCTGAAAAGTTATCAAGAGAGGCCGGAAATTAAGATCGAGAGGGTATTTACTCAGCGGCTTTCCCACGCTTTAATGAACCGCCACGATGCGTTTCCCACCTTGCCAAAAATACAATAATGCGAACAGAGCGATGCACCAAACAGCCGTCCCATCGGGACTTCTGTCACGATTCTTGCTTGCGCAAGAAGTCGCGCCAGAAGCAAGCGGCTGCTGGTGATCGCGGACGTTCGGCAACAGGAATATCGCTCCCTGCGATTCGCGATACATTTATGAAAACAAAAACACCAACACTACTAACTATAGCGTCGCTTATGAGCATTCTGATTGCAGGATGCGCCTACGATACGCCGGTCCAACGTTACTCGGAGAGTAAATCGCATTTTCACAAGCCGCCTGAGATTATGAGTCACAACTATCCAGATAAGGACGTTTATAGAATATTCCAGCAGGGGGCAACAGGCTTTGTGCCAATATCATCTATACGCGAAGACCTGGAGGCTCAGGCTGAACGGTTTGCTACGCGTCAAGGAAAGAGCATCGTAATCCTTGGATCAAATATGTCAAAGCCACCTTACATACTTGGGAATTTTCCTCGAATGGAATTGATATTCGCAGTTATTGACAACCCAAAAAAACAATAAAAGGCCGAACGGGCCGGTTCAGCTAATCCCCATGCCTTCGGCACTTTTGGCATTTCGGCTGCGGAGCAGCCTCGGATGCCAAAAGCAAGTGGGGATACCTGACCGGGGACGTTGATATGGTTGCGGTTTTGTCAACAAGCAAAGCAGTTTTCTGGATAGTTTTTTTCATAACATCCTTAGCATCTGGAATGAAAAGCAAGTGGGAGGCGGAGGAGCGGGCGGGGTGATTAGGTT